>MDTC01149455.1_pt1 | contig 12754 bp, 7 predicted proteins | sample 811181 | NCBI WGS metagenome assembly MDTC01 (sample SAMN05326644, study PRJNA326480) | marine metagenome | isolation source: seawater | place: Pacific Ocean: North | collected 2011 | reverse complement strand
TCTGGGTCAGGTTTATACTGGTTTCACAACCATCACTGAACTTCAGGTAGATATTGGTACTCTGTATGTAGATTCTACAAACGATAGAGTTGGTGTCAATACTTCCAGTCCTTCTAGTGCTTTGGAAGTAGTTGGTGCTATCACTACTTCTGCTCGTATGATCAGTACCCAAGCGGGTCTGAGAGCAATTGAAGGTAGCGGAACACCTGATGGAACTCAAGCAGAGAGTGGTCTACCACCATTCCAGGTTTCGTCTTCTAGAAAGGTTATCAACCTCAATACTGACTTGTTTGATAATCTTACATCCACTCAGTTCCTGAGAAGAGATGATGATGAGTCAAATGCAACTAATGATGGCAACTCTTACGTTGCAGAGAACTTCTGGATTGATGCAACTAATGTAACGATTGCAGATCCAATTATTGACATTGGTGGTGAGTCTAGAGGTACTGCTCTTCTTGCTGGACATACGAAAGACAGAGGATTTACATTCCACTATTGGGACACAAGTGCAAAGCGTTCGTTCCTTGGATGGGATCACTCTGAACTGAAGTTCAGACTTCTCGATACAGTAACAAATACATCTGAGGTTGTCACTGGTACTGACGCTGGTGTCCTGGCAGGTAACCTGACACTCTCTTCACAAATCGCTTCTACTTCCACCTCAACAGGAACTCTGATTGTTGATGGTGGTGTTGGTATTTCTGGTGATGTTCATATCACAGAGACTGTCACGATTGGTAATCAGACAGAGATTAATGATACTGTTATTATCAAGTCTGACGATGAAGACTTCCTGATTCAAACTGCTGCTGGTGTCACTAAGTTTAGTGTTGACACAGACACTGGTAATACAGTCATTGAAGGCACTCTTGATGTCCAACTAGAGACAGAGATCACTGACAACTTGATTGTTCGTGCAGATAATAAAGTATTTGATATTAAAACTGACGCTGGTGTTTCTAAGTTTACTGTTGATACAGATAACGGCAACACCACGATCGAAGGTACTCTCGACGTTCAACTTGAAACCGAGATTACAGATAATCTAATCGTCACTGCAGACGACAAAGAGTTTATCATTCGTACTGCTGCTCAGGTCAATAAGTTTACTGTTGACACTGACAACGGTAACACCGATATCCAAGGCACTCTGAACGTTGAAGGCAACGTTACGTTACAGAGTGACTTGACAGTCTTCGGAACTACGACTACAGTGAACTCGACTGTAGTAACCATCGATGATCCTATCTTCACTCTGGGCGGGGACACAGCCCCAACCACAGATGACAACAAAGACAGAGGTATCGAGTTTAGATATTATGACACACAAGCAAGGGTCGGATTCTTCGGATGGGATGAAGATTATGCGGACTCTAACATATGGTCTGGCACTGGCGGCTATAGGTTCCTCTACGAAGCGACTAACACAGGCGAAGTTTTCTCTGGTACAGACGCTGCTCTCATTGCTGGTAACCTCCGTCTAACAACTAATACGTCTTCTACCTGGAAGACTCCTACAACTGGTACTCTCGTAGTCACTGGTGGTGTTGGCATCTCTGAGAATCTCAACGTTGGTGGAACGACTCACATCCTAGGTAACGTTGAGATTGATGGCACTGTTGATATTGATAACAACTTTGCTGTCAGAGATGGCACCACAGATAAGTTCACTGTTGCGAGTGCAACTGGTAACACTGTTATCGAAGGTACACTGGATGTTCAGTTAGAAACTGAGATCACAGATAACCTCATCGTAAGAGCAGATGATAAAGTATTCGATATCCAACAGAATGATGGTACATCGAAGTTCACGGTAGATACAGATAATGGTAACACAGACATTCAAGGAACTGTAACTGTTCAGGGTCTGACGACAATCAATGACTCTCTGATTGTTGATGAAGCAGGTAAGCAGTTTGCAATTCAGAATGGTTCACAAGTAGACAAGTTCACTGTCGCTACAGATACTGGTAACACAGTTATCCAAGGCACACTGAATGTTGTTGATGCAGTTGACCTTGACTCTACACTTAATGTAGATAACGATGCAACGTTCAATGAGAACGTAACGATGATCGGTTCCACTGCTATCAGTGGATCTGCAGCAAGATACTTCAGAATTAAATCTCAGAGCAATATTACCAACTTTGAAGTCATCAGTGGAAATGGTAACACAGATATTAAAGGTACTCTGAATGTTGGTAATGACGCTACGTTCAATACCAATCTGACTGTTGCAGGTTCTGATACCGATGCAACGAATTACTTCAAGGTTACGAATCAGTCTGGCACTGATAAGTTTGTAGTTGACTCTGCAAACGGTAACACTTCACTTGAAGGCACTCTGACTGTTGAGTCTGACACTGATATCGGTAACAGTAACGTAACGATTGCAGGTGCAACAGGCAACACAGTTATTCAGGGTACAGTCAACGTTGTTAACGCTGTTGACTTCGATAGCACTCTGAACGTTGATGGTGCGGCAACATTCCAAGATGATGTTACAATCAATGCTGATAATAAGACGTTTGCAATTCAGAACAACGCAAACGATAACAAGTTTACTGTTGATACTGACAATGGTAATACATTCATTGCAGGTACACTGGAAGTCACTAACACTTCTCAGTTCAACAACGATGTAACTATCGGTACTGCATTGTCACCTGATAACCTACAGGTACATGGCACAACCACTCTAGAGGACAATGTAACCGTCAACGGCGGCGTTCTCAGAGTTAACTCTACTGAAGTTACAATTGACGATCCTATCGTTAAACTCTTCGGAGATACTGCACCTGGTAGTGCTCACACCAATGATGTTGGTATTGAGTTCAACTACTACGATGGTGCAGACTTCCTTGGATTCTTTGGTTGGGATATCAGTGCTCAAAGTTATCACTTCCTAGAGAGAGCATCAAATGCAACTGAGGTGATGACTGGTGTTGACGCTGGTATCATCGCAGGTACTCTGGCACTCACCACAGGTACACAATCGACTTCAGATACAACTGGTACGTTGAGAGTCACTGGTGGTGCAGGTATCACTAAGAACCTCTATGTTGGTGAGGATCTGGAAGTACAAGGCGGAGACTTCACAACTAATCAGACTACATTCAATCTCCTTCAAACCAATGCGACTACAGTCAATGCATTTGGTGTAGTCACTGATCTGAACATTGGTAACAGTGCAGGTGGAGATGCCGAGTTTACTTTCGGTAACGCATCTAATGACAATACAATCACTCTGGTTGGTAACGGCACTGGTGGTACGATTGAGTATGACACTAACGTCACCACTGGTACAGTCAACCTGTTTGATGGTGTTACTGGCACGATCAATCTTGGTGGAGACACTGCTACTGTTAACATCGGTGGCACAGGTGGTAACGCAGAACTGCAGGTTAGAGGTAACGGAGTCAACGGCACTGCAACAATCTCTACGAACGTTGTAGGTGGTGTAGTAAGTTTCCTTGAGTCCGTAACTGGTCAGATTGATGTTGGTGGTGCTGGATCTGTAGTTGACCTTGCAGGCGACCTCAGAGTCAAGGGTGGAGATATTACTACCAACCAGGCATCATTTAATCTAATTAACACGAATGCAACCACTGTAAATGCTTTCGGTGATGCAACAACCATTGATATCGGCGCTACAACTGGTACTACAAGTATCAATAATAATGTTGATATTGATCTCGATCTGAATGTTGATGGTGGAGATATTACAACCAACGAAGCAACATTCAATCTACTGAATGCAAATGCAACTACAGTCAACGCATTCGGTGACGCAACAACGATCGGTATTGGCGCATCCACTGGAACACTAACAATCAGTAACGCTGCAGTTGTTCTAGAAGGTGACATGCAGGTAAGAGGTGGTGACATCACTACCAACCAAACTGCATTCAATCTTCTCAACGGTAATGCTACTACAGTCAATGCATTTGGTGATGCAGATACAATTAATATCGGAGACAACTCTGGTACTCTGACGATTGGCAATCCAACGATCGTAAGTACAGAGGCAGGTATCTCGGTATTCAATACAGTCGCTACTACCGTTAATGCTTTCGGCGCGGCGACAACTCTGAATCTGGGTGCAGGATCTGGTACTACCACAATCAACAATAGTCTGGTAGTTGGTGGCGACCTCGATGTTCAAGGCACACTTACTACAATCAACTCGACGACAGTTCAGGTTGATGATAAGAATATTGAACTGGGTACGATTGCAAGTCCAACTGATGCCACGGCAGACGGCGGTGGTTTGACACTGAAGGGCGCAACTGACAAGACCTTCAATTGGTACAATACATCCGACGCTTGGACATCATCCGAGCACCTCGAACTTGCAGTTAACAAGTCGTTCTTCATTAACACTAACAATGTCCTGTCACAGACAACTCTAGGCACGACAGTAAGTAACTCCAGTCTGACTAACTTTGGTCTGGTCACTCAACTGAATGTTGATGACATGCGTCTGGATGGTAATACTCTGAATGTCCAGACAACAAACGTTGACCTTAACATCGCTGCAAATGGCACTGGTGTTATTAACCTGAACAGTGATACTGAAACTGTATATGATGCTTCGTTCGGTACACTTCTTGACAACTCTCAAGTTACTATTCTTGGTAGACTCGATGTTGATAACGTTGCAATCAATACAAGTGATATCTTCTCAACACCTACTAACGGCAACCTGAACATCTATGCAAATGGCACTGGTAAGGTAATCGTTGAACAACTTGAGATTCTTGATAACTCCATCACACCATCTCAGTCAGATGCAAATCTTGAACTGTATTCTGATGGTACAGGAACTATTGAACTTAATGATGACACAAACCTCACTGGCAACTTTACAGTATCTGGAACTGCTGCGATCAATGGTAACACTACCATTGGTGATGCTGCAGGAGATGCACACACATTCAATGGTACGGTAACGTTCGCTAACGCCGTTGACATGAACGGTACTGCAACGATTGATGAGATTTCATTCAGCACCAGAAGTATTACTGCATCTGGTGGATCTTTGGTCCTTGACTCTTCTACTAATAGTGTAGTAGCTAACGCGGATCTGACAGTATCTGATGATCTGACAGTTGAAGATGATGCAACTCTGGGTTCATCCGATACCGATTCCCTGACTGTCAACGCAACTTCTACTTTCGTCGCTGCAATCACTTCGACTGACATCACCGCTGATGCAATTCAGATCGGTGTTGATGCAGACAATGAGATCTCCACAACTACAGGCGATCTGATTCTTGACTCTGCAGGTGGTAAAGTTCATATCACAGACAACGCAGAGGTTGACGGAAACCTACAGGTAGATGGTAACACAACTCTTGGTGATGCTTCTAGTGATAGTCTGACTGTCAATGCACAGTCCACATTCAATGCAAACATTACTTCTACCAACAGAGCAAACATCCGTGACCTGAAGATTGGTACTGATGCTGCAAATGAAATCGGCACCTCTTCAGGTAATCTGATTCTGGATTCTGATGGTGGTACAGTCAACGTTACTGATGATCTCCTGGTTGATCTGAACGCAACTGTCACTGGAAACTTGACTGTTGTTGGTCAGATTGATGTTGATAACCTCAGAGCAAGTGGTAATACAGTTGAGTCTACAACTGGTGATCTGACTCTGGCATCTGCTGGTAACATCGTTACATCAGAACAAGTTGACATTACAAACACTCTGAATGTAACTGGTCAACTCAATGCAGATAACCTGAGACTTGACGGTGATACTCTCTCCAACTCTGCTGGCAATAACCTTGACATCACCACAACTGCTGATGTTGATATCCAAGGTCAACTACAAGTTGGTTCCACTGCTTTCGCAGTTGGCACAGGTGTCAATGCTTCTACTGCAGAAGTTGAAGCATCCAACCTTGCAGTTGCTGGAAATGCAGTTGTTGATGGTGATCTGACAGTCAGAGATAATCTGGTCGTTACAACTGATGTCGCTGTTCCTGCAGTTGTCCTCAGTTCTACATCTAAGAGTTCTGCAAAGACCTCTACTATTGCAAGTACAAACGTTTCCACACCATATCAAATCGATGCTGATGGAAGCACACCTGATGATGCAGATGGTGTCAAGTATACGATCTGTGTAATCAACTCCAGTAACCAGAGATATATGTCTGAGATTCTCATGACATACGATGGTACTGACATGCAAAACGCATCTGCAATCAACCTCACTGAGTATGCAGTTGTCAATCCAAACTCCCTTGGATATGCATTCTCCGCTGACTACGACGCAGGCAATGGTGGTCAGATCGTTCTGTCTATTGTTGGTGTTCCTGCATCTACATCAGTAACTGTCAAACTCCACAAAACACATCTAACCTAAGACATAGAGGGATAGTGAACCTATGGCTAACTTCAACGTAAAAGAAGGATTATCGATCCAGGGGACTGAGATCGTCGATGAAAACAGGGTTGTTAGAAATGCAACCCTGAACGCTGCTAATTCTGTAACCTTCCAGAATATTCCAAACACAGGTCTTGTCAATGACGGACTTACAGTTAATGGATATGATATTGATCTAGGCGGATCACAAACTCTTGATACAGATGATATCCAAGAGTCTGGAACTCCTACCAATATCTACTTCACAACTGCAAGAGCTCGCGCTACAGTATCTGTAACTCAACCAAGTGGTGATGGCGCACTTGCATACGACAATGGAACTGGTGTATTCACATACACTGGACCTAGTGCTGCAGAAACAAGAGTACACTTCAGTGCTACCACATCAACTGGTGCAACATACGATAGTAACACTGGTGTTTTTGCACTGGCAAATATTCCTAATACTGCAATCACAAACTCAAGTATTACCATCAATGGTATTGCAACGAGTCTTGGTGCAGCAAGAACACTGAACACTGACGATGTTCAGGAAGACCCCTCACCTACTAACAAGTATTTTACTGAAGCAAGAACAAGAGCTGCAGTATCAGTAACACCCAACACTGGTCTGAGTTATGACAGTGGCACTGGTGTATTTGAACTTGCGAGTATTCCAAACTCTTCTCTGACATATCCATACTTCACCATCAACAACACACAGGTCCAACTGGGTCAGTCAGTTGGTTTCCCAAACCAGTTTACTGATGATGTTGTTGAGGATGCTAACCCAACAAACCTATACTTTACTCCAGCACGTGCTCGTGCAGAGTTTAGTGGTGGAACTGGAGTAACGTATGACCAAGCCACTGGTCAGTTCTCTATTGGTCAGGCAGTCGCAACTACAGACAACGTTACTTTCGCTGATCTGACTGTTAACGGAGACCTAACAGTTGCAGGTACTACAACAACTCTGAATACAGAAACCATTCAACTGGCAGACAACACGATTGTTCTGAACAGTAACGCTACTGGATCTGCAACAGAAGATGGTGGTATTGAGATTGAACGTGGCGATGATGCAAACAAAACTTTCATCTGGGATGAAACCAACGACAAGTGGACGATTGGTTCTGAGACCTTTGTTGCATCAACAGTAGAAGCAAACCTAACTGGTAATGTCACTGGTACAGTTTCTAGTATTGCAAACCACGATACAGACGCACTGACAGAGGGTTCTACCAACGTTTATTACACTTCTGCTAGGTTTGATACAGACCTCGCCACAAAGACCACAGACAACCTCACAGAGGGTTCTACGAACGTCTACTATACATCCGCTAGGTTTGACACTGATCTTGCCACAAAGGATACTGCAGACCTTGCAGAGGGTACTAACCTCTACTATACAAATGCAAGAGCAGACGCTCGTGTCAATCTACAGACTGGTGCTAACCTCGATCTTTCTCAGAAGACAACTACTGATCTGACTGAGGGAACCAATCTGTATTACACTGACGCTCGTGCAGATGCTAGAGTTGATGCAGGATTTACTGCAAAGTCAACTACAGATCTATCTGAGGGCACTAATCTTTATTACACTGATGTTCGTGCAGACGCAAGAATTGCACTACAAGTTGGCGCAAACCTTGATCTAACCAATCAAGATACTGGAGATCTTGCAGAAGGTACTAACCTTTACTATACAGATGCTCGTGCAGATGCTAGAGTTGCTGCAGCAACTGGTGCAAACCTTGATCTTACTAATCAAGACACCGATGATCTGTCTGAAGGTGCTACGAACCTCTACTTTACAGATGCTCGTGCTCAGACTGCACTGACAACTCAACTTGCTGCAAAACAAGATACGATTGTTGCAGGTGACTACAGTAATACTACAGTAACTACCACCACTGGTTCTGAAGTTAATTTCACTATCAGTGCTGGTCGTTCAGTCAATGACGTTCTTGTCTTTGTTGATGGTGTACTGAAACTACCTACAACTGATTACACTATCTCTGGCACAACTCTTACGTTCGGTGTTGCCCCTGGTAACAACGTCGTAGTACATATCCGTTACCTTCCACTAGGCTGATAACCAATGGCTAAACCAACTACTAGAGCAGAACTCAAGGAATATTGCTTGAGAAGACTGGGCAAACCAGTCTTGGAAATCAACGTTGATGACACTCAACTTGAGGATGCAATCGACTATGCATTGTCCAAGTTTCAGGAGTTTGGTTATGACAGTATGTATCGTGCATATCTGAAGCATAAGTTTACGTCTGCTGAACTTACAAGACTCAGAGAAACAAACGATACTATTACTACTGCTGATGGAACGGTATATGAAGAAGGTCAGACATATATCCAACTACCTTCTGATGTGATTAGTGTCCAAGGCATCTTTGACTTTGGTGATAAGAATGCAATGAGTTTCTTTGATGTTCGTTATCAAATCAGACTGAATGATTTGTATGACTTTACATCTGCATCATTCGCACACTACTATATTATTCAACAACAACTGGCACAGATTGACTTCCTTCTAGTCGGAAAGAAACCTATCAGATACACACAGACAACAGATCGTCTGTATGTTGATATGGACTTCCGAACAGATACAGAAGTCGATAAGTATATTATCATTGATTGTTATAAGTCTATCGATCCAGATAACTTCCCCAAGGTTTATCAAGAACCATGGCTTCTGGATTACACCACTGCTCTATTCAAGAGACAGTGGGGAGCAAACCTCATCAAATATGATGGTGTCCAACTCCCTGGTGGCGTGACTCTCAATGGCACCAAAATTTATGATGACGCTGTTCAGACCATAGAAAAACTAGGTGAAGAACTTAGAGATCATCATGAACTTCCACCACTAGACATGATCGGATGATATGGCACTCAATTCCTATTTCTCTCAAGGCACACAAGCAGAAAGAGACCTCTATGAGGATCTCGTTATCGAGCAGATAAAAATCTATGGACAAGATCTAAAATACATGCCGAGAACACTCGTCAATAGAGACGAGTTGTTTGGAGAAGATGTCTCTTCAAAGTTTGACGATGCGTATACACTTGAGATGTATATTGCAAACGTTGAAGGTTTTGAGGGAGATGGGGATTTGTATAGTAAGTTTGGTATTAGAGTAACTGACCAAGCAACGTTTGTTGTCTCTCGAAAGAGGTGGACTGAAGAGGTAGACGATAACGCTGAATTGATTAGAGAGGGTAGACCAAACGAGGGAGACCTTATTTACTTCCCACTTACCAAAAAATTATTTGAAATTAAATTTGTAGAATATAAGAAACCATTCTATCAACTTAAAAATCCATACGGAGCATTTGTATACGAACTCAGATGTGAACTCTTTGAATACAGTGACGAGGTTCTCGATACTGGTGATGCTGAGATCGATAACATCGAGACTACATTCGCTGCTGCGATCAAACTCATCATGGATCCTGGTGGTACAGGTGACTTCCAGGTTGGTGAAGAGGTTGTAGGTGATGAATACCATGCTAAGGCAACGGCAACTATCACAGGTGACGCAGTAACTGCAGTGACTATTACAGACGGTGGTAGTAATTACAATGCCGCATTGCCACCATCAGTCACATTTAGCGGAGGCGGAGGCAATGGTGCTACGGGTACTGCTACGGTCAGTGCTGCTGGGGTTGTCACTGGTGTTACTATCACGAGTGGTGGGACTGGTTATACTTCTGCACCTGATGTACACTTGGACTACTCCCCCAAAGACAACAGAGCAGAAGTCAAGTCCTGGAACAGTTCTACAAGAGAACTTCAAGTCATCAACAGAACAGGAGTCTTTACAACTGCAGAGACAGTAACTGGTCTCACATCAAATGCTAAGTGGAGTCCTGAGTCTTATAACACTATAAATAATACAAATAGTGCCTGGGATCAAAACGATTATATCGAAACCGAGGCAGATGATATCATTGATTGGACTGAAACAAACCCATTCGGTGACTTTGGAAATCAAGGAGACAGTTACTAATGTTAGGGACATACACTTATCACGAAATTATTCGTAAAACCATCGTCGGTTTCGGAACTCTGTTTAACGACATTGAGATCCGTAGAACTGGTGAGGGTGGTCGTATTGAGGCGATGAAAGTCCCCCTCAGTTATGGACCTAAACAAAAGTTTCTAGCAAGACTAGAACAACAAGCAGCTCAGGAACAACCAGTACAAATGGTTCTTCCTAGAATTGCATTTGAGGTAAAGAATATTTCTTACGATTCCAGTAGGAAAGTATCTCCTATCCAAACAATCAAAGCCGTTGATCCCGATAATGATGCAAAGGTGAGAAGGGCATACATGCCTGTCCCATATAACATCGACTTTGAACTCGCTATCATTGCAAAGAATAGTGATGATGCAGTACAGATCGTCGAACAGATTCTTCCATACTTCCAACCATCTTTTAATATCACTCTGAATCTGGTAAGTGTGATTGGTGAGAAGAAAGACGTGCCAATTACTCTCACCAGCATCTCTTACGAAGATGACTATGAGGGTGACTACATGAAGAGAAGGGCAATCATTTACACATTGCAGTTCTCTACAAAGACATATCTCTACGGTCCTGTCAGCGACAGCAGTGTTATCAAGAAGGCTATTGCAGATGTCTATACAAAGGTAGACACTGTAAGTACACCAAGAGCTATGAGATATACTGCACAACCAGATCCAGTTACTGCAGAAGTTAATGACGACTTTGGATTCACTGAGACTTGGACTACAAACGATGATTATGTACAGTGGAATCCTGTCACTGGTCAGGACGAAGCTATTACTTAAGGAGCAGAACCATGGGAACCTTTGATGGTCTAGACGATGTTCTGAATATTGCTAAACCCAATATTCCAGAGGAAACTGAAATTGTAAAAGAAGAACCCAAGCCTGAACCAAAGGCTAAACAGGAAGTGGATGACCAAACTAAAGACTACGAATACACTAGAGGTAATCTTTACTCTCTAATTGAGAAAGGTCAGGAGGCTGTAGAAGGTGCTCTTGATGTGGCACTAAATAGTGATCATCCTAGAGCGTATGAAGTTGCAGTCAATGCAATGAAGCAAGTATCAGATATGACTGATAAACTTGCAGATCTTCATAAGAAAATGAAGGATCTAGATGCACCTACAAGTAAGTCTGGTCCTACAAATGTTACCAATGCGTTGTTCGTTGGAAGCACTGCAGAGTTGCAGAAACTACTTAAACAACAAAAACAGATAAATACTAAAGAAGGAAAGAGCTAAGTACCATGTCATCTAACGTCGTAACACCTGTGCAACACATTGGGTCACTGACTCACAATAGTGATACTGCACAAACAACTAGTGCAATCACTGTGAAGACAGGGATCTTCCGTCTGGTGAATGCTGACTCTCATAGTAACCACTTTGCATGGGGTGGAGCTCCTGATGTGACTACTGATACGGTAGTTCATCTAGGTGTAAATGGTGCTGAACTATTCAAACTTTCCAAACCAAAGAGAACTACTATCAAATCTGCAACTGCTGCATCCCCTTGTGTGCTGACAGTTGGTGAGGACGGTAGAACTCCTGCCCACGATTTTTCAGTTGGTGACTACATCACAATCACTGGTGCTGCCGTTGCTGCATATAACGTGTCGCACGCAGAGATTACTGCTGTTACTAACAACACAATTACAATTTCCTCCGATCAATCTAGTTCCGCTGCATTCACTGGAACTGCCACTGGATCTCTCAGCATTAAGATTCAGGCAAAAGGTGATAGCACGAACGGTCTGACCTTGTATATCGACGAAGTACAAGTATCAGGTTGATGTCATGCCTGCAGTCTCAAAAAAACAACAAAGATTCTTCGGGATGGTTAGAGCGGCTCAAAAAGGGGAGATGGATTCCCCGTCGCCTGAGGTTTCCAAAGCTGCATCCTCCATGTCCAAGTCCGACGTAAAGAAATTTGCATCCACTAAACACAAGGGGTTACCGATGAAGAAGAAAACCTATGAGCAATTCACCACAGAAGCCGCAGCCTGGACAAGAAAGGCAGGCAAAAATTCAGAGGGAGGACTCAACGAAAAAGGACGAAAGTCTTATGAGAAGGAAAATCCAGGATCTGACCTCAAAGCACCTAGCAAGAAGGTTGGAAATCCCAGGCGGGCATCCTTCTGCGCTAGAATGAGCGGCATGAAAAAGAAGTTGACTAGTAAGAAAACTGCTAACGATAAGGACAGCAGAATCAATAAATCACTACGTAAGTGGAATTGCTGACACACTTGTTAAAAGTATGTTAAAATAGAGCAATTTTACTCACACAATCTATAATTATATTATGAGTTCTGATATGACAATGCG
>MDTC01262781.1_pt1 | contig 12755 bp, 10 predicted proteins | sample 811181 | NCBI WGS metagenome assembly MDTC01 (sample SAMN05326644, study PRJNA326480) | marine metagenome | isolation source: seawater | place: Pacific Ocean: North | collected 2011 | reverse complement strand
AGGCGCTAGGCGTTGAGGCAATGTCCTTATATCACCACATTAAAAACAAAAAAGAGCTGATCATCGAGATGGTTGACGCAGTCGTTCCTGTGATACCCAGACTCGAAAGTTGCGTTGATTGGAAAGATGCCTTGCGTAAGCGCGCCGGTTTAATGAGGGAAACGCTTATCCGCCATCCGTGGGCAGCACACGAGTTCGTTACGGGCATCAATGTCGGTCCGAACATGTTGCGGTATGTTGATACTACGACGGGATATTTTTTGACTGCAGGCTTCTCGTACAAACTTACTGATTATGCATGGAATGTAATCGACAGTTATATGTATGGGTTTAACCTACAAAGCCAAAACTTTCCGCTACAACCATCTGAATACAAGGAGGCTGCTAAGCAATTCTTGCCAATGATACCAAAAGACACGTATCCTCATATGCACACAATGGCACAAGTAATCATCGGCGGAGAATATGATGGCATACAGGATTTTAACTTTGGAATCGAAATTATTTTAGAGTCACTGGAAAGGCTATTGCATGGCATACAGGGGGAAACGGAATGAAGGCGGTGATTTTTGAAGAGTATGGCGAACCTGAGGTTTTAAAGACTAAGGACATCGCGAAGCCGACTATTGGGAGTAAAGATATTTTGGTTAGAGTGAAGGTGACGGCAGTGACGGCAGCGGATTCTCGTATCAGGGGTGCAAGGTTTCCCCGTGGCTTTGGGCTGCTTGCTAGAATGTTTTTTGGTATCACCAAGCCGAGGGTAAAAATACTGGGGAGCACGTACTCTGGGGTCGTGGAAAAGGCTGGAGCCTACGTTACTCAGTTTCATGTTGGTGATGAAGTATGCGGCATGACGGGCGCACAGATGGGAGCGTATGCAGAATACATTAAAGTTTCAGACTACAAAAGTATCGCCCTGAAACCAAAAAATGTCAGTCACGATGACGCCGCTGGGCTCTTGTTTGGTGGGACGGCGGCACTATTTTATACGTGACAAACTGGCTGTTCAGAAGGGCGAGACCGTTTTAGTTAATGGTGCCCCAGGTGCTGTCGGCACAAATGCGGTCCAACTCGCAAAGTATTTTGGTGCCAACGTTACTGGCGTGACGAGCACAAGTAACGAGAAGCTAGTAAGAATCATAGGTGTAGATCGAGTCATAGACTATACGAAACAGGATGTGGCAACGAGTGAAGAGAAGTTTGATGTCGTGCTTGACGCGGTCGGCACTATATCACCTCATGCAGCAAAGTCTTTGCTGACATCAAGAGGTCGGGCAGGGTTAATGGTGGCCACTTTGTGGGAAGGAATAACGGCTCGTAAGCCAGTGGTGACAGGGAGCGCTACTGAAAAGAAAGAAGACATTGAATTTTTGCTGAAGCTAACTGAAGAGGAAAAAATCAAAGTAATCATTGATAAAGTATACGGCTTTGATGACATTGTAGCTGCACATCATCACGTTGACAGCGGTAAAAAAGTCGGCAACGTGTTGATTCGACTGTAATTACCGAGAAATGCTGTCCACGTCTTAGGGCTTGCTCCATCTTTGTAGCGCCCGGGGCAAGTCTCACTCACCCAACTCCTATCTGTTTGGCTCATCGGCTTTGTCTATTCAGCAAAACGCAAGCACTTTGATATACTTGAATTCATACATGCCTCCAAAACCAATAATTGAAACAAAGGAACTCTTCAAGAAGTTTGGAAGAAAAAATGCACCAGCAACAAATGGCGTATCTTTAAGGATATACCAGGGACACGTCATAGGTCTTATTGGTCCTAACAGTTCTGGTAAATCGACACTCCAGCGTATGCTTGCGACTGTTCTGGAGCCAACGTCTGGCTCGATTAAATACCACGGGCGACATGTTCGAAATGGCCACCAAAAAGACCGGCTTCGCAGAAACATCGGCTATGTTCCACAGGGCGACTGTTTATACGGCGATCTCACTGTACAAGAAAACCTACTTTTATTTTCAGAACCATACGGTATTAAAAAGCGTACACGCAAAAAGCGTATCGACGCTCTCCTCGAGCAGCTTCAGCTTACGGAGCGTCGTAACTATTTAGTGAGAAATCTATCGGGCGGTATGGCAAAGCGTGCCTCGATTGCCGCTGCGCTCGTTCATAACCCGAAGATTGTCTTCATGGATGAAGTGACGATGGGCCTTGATCCAGCATCACGCCTTGAAATATGGAAGCTGATTCGTGAACTGAAACAAAACAACGTTACGGTCGTTATGACGACGCACTATCTTAACGAGGTGCAATCACTGTGCGATCAAGTGCTCATCCTTTCAAGAGGCAAGTTAGTGGAGGATGACACACCAGGTGCTCTGCTTGATAAGTATCATACGAACGACCTCGACGACGTGATTCAGAAGGTGATAAAAAACGAAGTATGAAAAATTTATTAATCCTGACGAAATATGAATTAAAGCGCATCTTTAGGGACCGCCGCCTCCTTTTGATTGTGATTTCACAGCCATTCATTATTGCAATTATTGTTGGATTGTTAGCACACCAAAATCCAATTGATTTAAAGACGGCAATCGTCGTACAAAACCCAAATGCTATCACGGAAGCATATGTTGAAGAGTTGGAGAAAGATGAACGCCTCGAGGTTGTTGATGCGGGCACTACTTCAGACATTCAAAAAGGAGACCTTCGGGCCATCATTACTGTGGAGGGCTCAGAAACGGGCATCTCCAAGCTTGATATCGAGCAAGATCCAGTGCTTGGTCCGTATCGTGCCGTTTTAAAAGAAACAACCTTAGATGCCTATAACACTACCAGTGACAAATTAAATCTTGGAACGGCGCTTATACCGATCAATGCGAATGACGCCAGTGTTACTGAGCTTAAGTACTTCGATTATTACGCATCTGCTATCATGGTGCTTCTTGTGCTGTTGGTCGTCTTAAATATTGCCGGAATCTCAATTACATCCGAAAAAGCCAGCGGAACTTTTGAGCGATTAGCGGTAACACCATATTCGAAGACGAGTATTATTGGCAGTAAAGCACTTTCCCAATTCCTTATAGGACTCTTTGTACTGGGTGTTGGTTTGGCGAGCTTGTACCTTATCTTCGACATCACCTTGGGCAATTTGGCTGTGTTGTCTGCGTTAGGAGTGCTCATCGTGATGGTTGCGGTAACGCTCGGCTTGTTCATATCGGCAATTACAAAGAGCATTACAGAGTCGGTCCAACTTGCCATGTACGTATTCTTCATTACGTTCTTAACCTGTGGCTTAAATGCTCCGACCGAGACGGTGCACCCTATACTGCTTGCTTTCATGCTGAGCACACCATTTTACTACGCCGTCGATGCCGCACGGCGAGTAAACATGCTGGATGCCGGATGGGAAGCTGTATGGCCAAACCTAGCAATTCTATTCGGATTCTTCATCGTATTCCTGATACTTTCGATTGTGATGTTGCGTAAAGAATCGAAGTAAGCTGTGCATACAGTGAAGCCTTGTTTGATTTGAGGTTCGAGATTAAAGATACTATACTTAGTATATGAAAAGAATCATCATTGATGTCCGAGAACCAGACGAGTACCAACAGGGGCACGTTGAGGGCGCCTTAAATCTCCCCCCTGCCGAACTTCTTGCAGGTGCTAAAAGGCTTGAAGGTATTCCGAAAGACACAGAACTGATCTTGTACTGCAAGACGGGAAGTCGCTCGAGTGCGAGTATCCAAATTCTTAAGAGCCTTGGATTCACAAACTTGATTAATGGGATTAACGCGGCACAAGTTCAACAGAAGTACGCATAATCAGGCCTGAGCTTGGTGGTCGGGCGCGCTTTGACACGATTATAAATCTTCTGCTACCAGGCAAAATAGGGTAAAATGTATACGTAAGCTTTTTGGATGCAAAGCCATCTAGGCTAAGATTTGGGGGAGAAATGGTGCCGCGGGTGCTGTTATCAGACATAAAAAAACAAGTTATCTCATTCGCTGTTGCAGTTGCTGCACTGTTTTTATTGACCTTTTTTGGAAGTTTTGTTGCCGCAGCTGGTGAAACAGTTACCGCTAACGCGAATGCTGTAACTGAGGTGAAGGAAGCAACACCTATTACTGGCATTCAAGTAAATGGATCTGACGATTCGACTGTGCCGGTGAAGCTGCTCGTCACAAATGGATCTTTGGCCATGTCGACGACGACGGGCATAACCTTCAGCGGATCTTCAACCGGTTCTGTTCTTAACTTTAGTGGAACACGCTCGAACGTTAACGCAGCTTTAGCGTCCCTAACATACACCAGGAACACCACTGGTTCTGACACACTAGAAATATCGCTCGTATCACCAGGTGAAGTCTTTTTCAGCGGGAACGGGCATTTGTATGAGTATGTCGCCAGTACATTAACGTGGGGCGGTGCTAAGACTGCCGCCGAGGGGCGTACGAAGTATGGTGCAACTGGCTACCTCACGACGATTACTTCGCAGGAAGAGAACGATTTCGTATCTGATCGGCTCTCCAACGCCGGTTGGATGGGAGCTAGTGATGTTGCATCTGAAGGGGTGTGGCGATGGGTGACTGGCCCCGAGAGCGGTACTCAGTTTTGTAGCGGGAATAACCCCTGTAACTCAGTCAGTGGTCGCTACGCAAACTGGAACTCAGGGGAGCCAAATGACAGTAGTAATAATGAAGACTGCGGACAGTTTCTGTCGGGTGGGAGCGGCCAGTGGAATGACTTACCGTGCAGCGGAACGACGCTTCCTGGGTATGTGGTAGAGTATGGGGCTCCCGGTGACATGCCAACAGTTGCCAGCGCTAATGTCGCTATCACCACAGCTGACACAACCGCTCCAACAACACCAGTTATATCAGCTTACAGTTCGCCAACGACCGACACTACGCCAACCATCAGCTGGTCTTCTTCAAATGACAATGGTACGGGGTTAAACAGCCCCGCATACACGATGCAGTGGTCAACGGCTGAAAACTTCAATACAGTCAGCGGCAGTTCGACGACCAATAGTACGAGCCTAACGGTACCATCGAGTTTGGCTGATGGTGAGTGGTACTTCCGCGTCCAGGCAACAGATAATGCAGATAATGTAGCAACCTCTCTCGTCTATGGCCCGGTCATTGTTGACACTACTGGTCCCGAGCTTTCATTGGATACTTCTCCAGATGTGAGCACAAATCTTGACAGTGCAAGGTTTGAGTTTAGTGGCATCGATGCACTCTCGGATTCGATTACGTATGAGTGTTCTCTTGATGACGCCGAATTCAGTGTCTGTGTAAGTCCAGTGGACTACGAAAATCTGACACAGGGGGAGCATACGTTTGCGCTGAGGGCGAGCGATGGATTGGGTAATGAGACCATAGAGCCAGTGCTCTACACCTGGGAGATTATCGTTGATAGCACAAATGATCGAAACAACGATGGCACTATCGATACGCAACAGTCAAACGTTGCAACCGTAATGAGCGAAATAACGAGTCGCCCAGTAACGTTGGCGGTCGACGAAGACTGCAGTATTGACACGGTGTTAGTAACGTCCGATAGCACAAATACTGTCAAAGATTCGGGCTATAGTTATCCGCAGGGTCTGTCTGATTTTACGTTGAGCTGCGGAACACCTGGCTACACTACAGCGATAACGCTTTATTATTATGGTGTTGAAAAAGAGGGTATGGTTGTTCGTAAGTATAACCCAAACACTCAGGGGTATTCTACAATTCGCACTGCCGACCTTACGCAATTAAGCATGGGCGGACAAGTTGTAACGGTTGTTACTTATCAGGTCACTGACGGGGGAGAGCTGGATGTAGATGGAGCTGCCAATGGAGCTATCGTTGATCCGGTTGGCCTAGGTAAACTGGTCGTCGGGGTGCCTAATACAGGATTTGGCAAACTTGTTTCTGGAAAGTAAGTGACTACCGCCGTTGGGGTGTGGTCAATATTGGCTAAAAGTTGGCCAAATGATACAGTATAAGCATAAGAAGTGAGGAAAACATGCGAATACAACTGCAGCATAATAGTCTATTCAATAGTGTAGTAAAGAAAGCAACTTTAGTAGTCCTAGCGGCAGTGTTGGCATTTAGTTGGCCTTTGACGGTACTAGCGGCAGGAGAAGCTGATGTTTGGCAGACTTCAGCGAACACTTTGCCTGCAAGTATGGATAGCGCTGGCGCAGCGACCTACAATGGCTATGCCTATGTTGTCGGTGGTTCGAGTAGTGGAAATCCGCGTGACTCGGTCTATATTGCACAACTTGGCCAAGATGGATCTGTTGGAGAGTGGGCGGCTTCTGCAAACGCCCTGCCTCAGGCCGTTACCGATCCAGCAGTGACGACTTATGACGGGTATATATATGTTGCTGGTGGTCGCGACAGCTCACTGGATGATCTTAACACCGTATACTACGCTGCGATTAATGGTGATGGAACGCTGGGCAGTTGGAGTACATCACCGCAGACACTTCCTGTTGCAACTTCGTACTCTCACGCAGTCGCGTTTGACGGCTATCTATATATTATTGGTGGATATCAGGACTCAACCAGAGTTGATACGGTCTACTACGCTCCACTTGATGGCGCAGTTGGGCCATGGAGCACTTCCGCAAACGCTATTCCAGAAGCCTTGCTGTACAAGTCGGTAGCTGTTGCCGAGAATGGCTACGTCTACGTTATGGGTGGTGATGGAAACCAGACTGTCGACACCGTTCATTACGCTGAGTTGAATGCAAATGGATCTGGCGAAACGAGTGCTTGGGTCACCTCCCCGAATGCTCTTCCAGATGTTGTAGAAGGTGCAGCTGCAACCTCAACCAACGGATACCTATATGTGATGGGTGGTGAGCGCGGCCTTGATTTCCTCAACTCGGTCTACTATGCCAAAGCCAACAGTGACGGATCAGTTGGTACGTGGGTAGAGTCACCCAATACGATGCCTGGCCCACGGAGCTTTGGCGCAGCGGCAGCCAGTGGAAGCTTTATTTATCACTTTGCGGGTGTTGACGATAGCCCAGTAGTAACAGACTCGGTATTTTACACAGAAGTCACACCGTCAGCCGGAGGCCCAGATATGAATGGCGATGGCACACCTGACAACGATCAGCCACACGTTTCGTCAGTGGTGAGCTCATTGACAGACGAGAGTGTTGTTCTTGAGCTAGATGATGGTTGTGAGATTCAGTCGCTTGCTGTTGTGTCTGAGGTAAGTCAAGATGTACAAGATGCAGCTTACGCGTATGATAACGGCTTGGTCAACTTTACTGCTGACTGTGGTGTAGCGGGCTATGAAGCCACCGTCAAGATCTATCATTATGGTGTTGTCGACGATGATTTTACGGTTCGAAAACACAACCCAGCCACCAATGCATACTTTACAATTGATGGAGCCGTTACTGGCGTGCAGACGGTGAACGACGAGGGTGTATTCGTCACAACATACACTATTGTTGACGGCGGTGATCTGGACGTTGATGGTGAAGAAAATGGTGTTATGGTTGACCCGGTTGGGCTCGCAAATCTTGTCACCGGAGTACCAAATACTGGCTTTGGTGGGGGTGCACTTCGCTAAGAATCAGCCACAAAGGAGTGCTGCACTATCATGACAAAACGCGCTAGGATTTTCATATGGATAAGTGTCATTATTCTTGCTGCGGCTGGTACTATCGCAGGGCTGTATTGGTATCAGCTAAACACATCTTCCGATGCGGGTGCTCCTGCAGCCGTGACAGTTTCAACTACTCAGCCTGATGAAACTCGTCCCGATCCTGCGACCTATGAGTGGCAAGGTGGACCGAACGATCCGAAGTATATTAATCTACCAACTATTGGGGCTGAGGGTTTTATGCAGAATGTGGGAGTAGACCAGGAGGGTGCTGTCGCGGTACCAACGAACATTCACATTGCCGGGTGGTTTATTGATAGTGTGTTGCCAGGTGAGCGCGGCCTGAGTATTGTCGATGGTCATGTTGACGGTTTGACGCAGGATGGCATCTTTCAGCAACTAGCCGATTTGCGCCAAGGTGATGAATATACGATTACCATGGGCGACGATACTTTAAAGACATTTGTGGTTGAATCAGTACAAACGCTACCGCTCGAAGAGACGGCGGATGTGCTGTACTCACAGGTCCCCGGTGTCGAGCGCCAGCTGAACCTCATCACGTGTGCCGGGAGTTTTGATCGGGCGGTTGGGCAGTACGATCAGCGGGTTGTGGTTGTCAGTGCGCTGAAATCTTAGCTACCTCTGATATAATAGCGCTATGGCTACAATGAAAGAATTCCGCGACGAGCGTATCAGAAAATTAGAGAAGCTCCGCAGCTTGGGGTACGACCCATATCCTGTAAAGGCTAATCGAACCGTCATGACCAGTGCTATTCTGGCTGATTTCGAGGGATTTGACGGCAAGACCGAGACGGTGTTTGGGCGCATCAAGTCGATTCGTAAGTTCGGGAAGATTGCTTTTATTGTACTGCGCGACTTTTCCGGAGCGATGCAGCTCTTCCTGCAGGATGATACAATGCAGAAATCCAATCCAGCGAGTGGGTTAATCGGCATTGACGACTTGAGCCTGCTTGATACTGGCGATTTTATTGAGGCAACTGGTCAGGTCATTAAGACCAAGACAGGCGAGACATCACTAGGGTTGAACGAGCTAAGGTTGATCACCAAATCACTCCGCCCGATGCCGCTCGAGCATGAGACGTTTACCGACAAAGAAGAGCGTTTCCGTCGCCGCTATGTCGATATGAATGTGAACATTGATGTTCGCGACCGCTTTATTCGTCGTTCGAAATTTTGGCAAGCAACTCGCGACTTTCTAAACTCAAAAGACTTTATCGAAGTAAGCAATAATGTGCTGGAATCAACTGCTGGCGGTGCCGATGCGACGCCTTTTGTGACGCACATGGATGCGCTTGATCAAGATTTTTATCTACGCATTAGCCACGAACTTCCACTGAAGCGGTTGTTAGTAGCGGGCTTCGAGAAAGTATTTGAAATTGGACCACGATTCCGTAACGAGAATTATAGCGATGAGCATTTGCCTGAGCACAATGCCATGGAATGGTACTGGGCGTCAGCTGACTGGGAAATGGGCATGGAGCTAACGGAGGAAATGATTCGATCCGTCGTGGATCAAACATGGGGCACCCGCCAGTTTACGCTTGCCGACGGCAAGCAAGTTGATTTTGGGCGTGACGGCGAGCATTTTGATCGCATCAGCTTCCTTGATGTTTTGAAAGAACAGTATAATATTGACGTGTTTGACTCGAGCATGGATGATATCAAGGCTAAACTACGCGAGGAGAACTTGGAAGTCGAGAAGGGTGAAAACCGCATCCGGAGCCTTGATAAGCTATGGAAGAAATACCGAAAAACCATCGCTGGCCCTGTCTTCTTGGTGGATATTCCGGTCTTCATGCAGCCACTTGCAAAAACTAACCCTGCCGACACGCGCTTGACTCAGCAATTCAATCTTGTCTTTGGTGGCAGTGAAATGTGCAAGGCGTTTAGTGAGTTGAACGACCCAATCGATCAGCTCAATCGTTTTGCTGAGCAGCAAAAGCTCCGTGACGAAGGTGATGACGAAGCGCAGATGCTTGATATTGATTTTGTTGAGGCATTGGAATACGGTATGCCGCCAGCGTGTGGACTTGGGTATAGCGAGCGAATTTTCTGGAGCCTAGAGGGAGTGTCGGCGCGTGAAGGTGTGCCTTTCCCGCATCTTAAGAATGAAATTGACGAAACAACTAAGGATATTTACAGCGACATTAATCTTGCTGCGTCTTAAGTTCGCGCTGAAATTCTTTTGACTCGATATCGTTATGCTCTTTGGCAATCCCAAAGCGTTCAAGTAGCATCACGAGAATAAAACCAGCTACCATTAAGCTTATGACGACTATGAACGTTCCATCGAATGTTGGTGCCGCATTCGTTGACGCATCGGTTTGCCATGGCCAGACAGCCCGGAGTGATCCAAGCATGACGCCAATCAATGTTGCAATAACAGCACTGTGATGGTGGTGAAGGAGCCATCCAAGCAGGCGCGCAAAGAGTGCCAGGCCAATAACAATTCCAGCCGCAAAAATAATCAAGGTAAGGACATCAAGGTCAGAGATGGCGGTGATGATATGTTCATACTGCCCTAGGAGCACCATCATAAGTGAACCCGAGATGCCCGGTAGGATCATTGCCATAGAGGCAATCGCCCCAGTTCCAAGTGTGACGAGGGGTGAGCTGGCACTTTCGAGCACGGGAAGGCCAACAATACAGAAGGTGAGCCCAAAGCCGGCTAGCAGCAGTAACCCGCGGTTGATGGTCCAGCCGCGCATTCGCTTGCTGATAACCAATGCCGAACCAAGCACTAACCCGAAGAACACGGCCCATATATAGAGCGCTTGGGTGTCGAGTAGGTATGAGACCACCTGTACGAGGCCAAAAATAGCGAGCACCATGCCCAGACCGAGCGGCACGAGGAATCTAAATGGGATAAGAGCAAAGGCTTTTCGAAACTGCCCTTTGAAGAGTAGTTTTGGAAACGCCCCGGTGAGAGTCCGGATGGTGTAGAGCAGCTCATCGTAGATGCCATATAAGAAAGCGATGGTTCCGCTGGAGACTCCGGGGATAAGGTCAGCGAACCCCATCGATAAGCCGGTAAATAGAAGTCGACCAGTACGTTTCTCGGATGATTTTTTTCTTGCCATGCTGCTCCTTAGTATACGCTGTCGACGCGTTTTTGGCTCTATTCAGGTATAATAGGATATGAAAATGATCAAGAAACACCTGATTCGACTGAAGAAAAAATTACCCCCTGTTCCACCGAAAGTTGCTGCGACGTTTGCCCCGGTTGGAAAGTTTTTTGAGGCCCGCTGGAAATGGTACAAAGGGCTCAGTAAGCCCAAAAAGGCTGCCCTCATTGGTGGACCAATCTTAGCGTTTCTTATTTTGACGCCATTAATTACGTATATTTACTTTGCCAGCACCATAGCCGACCCAGATCAGTTGTTGAACTATAACAACACCGGTGTGGTGCTGTACGACACAGACGGGGAGGCCTTTTATAGCTTCGGGACGGCCGATCGTGGCGAACGGCTGTCGTTAGATCAGATTTCTGACGTAACTGAGCAGGCACTGTTAGCTGCCGAAGACCGTAACTTCTACGAACATGGTGGCTTTTCAGTCACGAGTATCTTGGGCGCGCTTCTTGCCAATGTCTCGAGCGGTGATTTCACTGCGTATGGCGGTTCAACCTTGACGCAGCAGCTGGCGAAGAACACTGTTTTGTATGACGATCAGACGATCTTCCGGAAATACCAAGAGCTAGCAATTGCGGTGGCAATCGAGCAGCAATATACGAAAGATCAGATTCTTGATTTGTACTTAAACTCAGTCTATTACGGTGAAGGGGCGTTTGGTATTGGTAACGCTGCCAAGGTCTACTTTGGAAAGTCGGCTGCCGACCTGTCACTCGCCGAAGCATCGATGCTAATTGGTGTGTTGCCGGCTCCAAGTGCCTATTCTCCAATTTCTGGTAGTATGCAATTTGCTAAAGAGCGTCAAGCGACAGTCCTTGAGAGAATGGTGGATAACGACTTTATTACGGCCGAGGAAGCCGAGGCGGCTAAGGCGCAAGAACTGGCGTATTCTGAACCAGAACAGCGGAATACTGTGGCACCGCACTTTGCCGAAATGGTCATGACTGAACTATATGAAGAATATGGCGAGGAACGAGTGACGCGTTCGGGCTTCCAGGTGAATACGACGCTGGACCGTTCTGTGCAGGAAGCTGCCAACGATGCAGTCGACGGGCATATCGGATTTATCCAGGCGAACGGTGGAACCAATGCCGCAGTGGTGGCAATTGACCCAACGACAGGGTATGTCCGGGCGCTGGTGGGAAGCGCAGATTACGACAACCCAGACTTTGGACGGGTGAACATGGCGACAAGTGAGCGTCAGCCAGGTTCGAGCATCAAGCCGCTCTACTACACCGAGGCGATGCAGCGACGCATCATCACCCCGGCAACAATTCTTGAAGACAAGCCGACCGACTTTGGCGGTGGCTACCGCCCACAGAATGCGGACCGACAATATAGGGGAGACATCAGTGTTCGCCGTGCTCTGGCACAGTCGCTCAATATTCCGGCGGTTGAAGTTATGAGCCAGCTTGGAGTTGCTTCTTCGGTTGAAGCACTAGAGCGGCTTGGCCTGACTACACTGGATGATACCGCTGATTATGGCCTCTCGTTGGCGCTGGGTTCAGCTGAAACGAAGCTGACCGATATGACTAATGCTTACGCTGCTTTTGCAAATAGCGGCTCCCAGTTTAGCCCAACCATGATTTTGGCTATAGAGGATAAGTTTGATGACGAGGTCTTTACCGCAACAACTCCACGCGCACAACAGGTGATGGGGGCCGAAGCCAGCTTCCTTATATCTGACATACTGAACGATGAGTCGGCTCGGGCACCTGTTTTTGGAGCCAGTTTAAATACAGGAAGTTATGATGTTGCTGTAAAGACAGGGACAACCGATGAAGCGCGCGATGCCTGGACAATTGGCTATGTCAAACAGCTTGCTGTTGGAGTGTGGGTAGGAAATAATGACAATGCACCGATGAATAACGGTGGCTCTTCGATGGCGGGGCCTATCTGGCGTCAAACGTTGCTGGCGGGCCTGCAGGGTCAGGCAAATCAGCCGTTTACCGTTCCAGCTGGCATTGAGCAGTTACGTGTCTGTGAAGAAAACGGATTGCGAGCGGTTGGCGGCGGCACGGACGGTACGT
>MDTC01036594.1_pt1 | contig 12758 bp, 7 predicted proteins | sample 811181 | NCBI WGS metagenome assembly MDTC01 (sample SAMN05326644, study PRJNA326480) | marine metagenome | isolation source: seawater | place: Pacific Ocean: North | collected 2011 | reverse complement strand
TAAGGGTGCCTACTTTGAGGATGGCTTCCTTCAGGACATGCGGATTTATTCAAGGATTCTGTCGAGCGGCGAAATCATGGCCCTTGCCGATTCTGGCCCTCTCCTGGCCATCCTTGCGACCTCCTCACAGGAACGTAGTTCGGAGCAGAACAAGGTCCTTTTCGAAAATTTCCTCCACACGCGAGACAAGCAGTTCGCAACCCTCAGCGACAACCTTGCCAGACTGAAATCTCAACGAGAGGCCCTGAACGGAAAAGCGGCAATCACCCACGTCCAGAAGGAGAAGCCCGGCATGGCCATGGCCCACATTCTGATGCGAGGGCAATACGAGAAAAAAGGAGAACAGGTGACCGCCAATACGCCTTCGGCTCTTCCTCCCCTTCCGCAGGAGGCACCCCGCAACAGGCTGGGCTTGGCTCGCTGGGTTGTGGACCCGGAAAACCCACTTACCGCTCGCGTTACTGTCAACAGACTCTGGCAGGAAATATTCGGACAGGGCATCGTCGTGACCTCCGAGGATTTTGGAATCATGGGAATGCCTCCCACCCACCCTGAGCTCCTTGATTGGCTGGCCGTCGAATTCCGGGAATCCGGTTGGGACCTGAAGAAATTCATCAAGCTCCTTGTCACCTCCCGCGCCTACAGGCAGGCCGCTATCACTACCGCAGAGAAGCTGGCTGAGGATGAGGACAATCGCTTTTTGAGCCGGGGGCCACGTTTCAGGATGGATGCTGAAATGGTGCGTGACTACGCCCTCGCCGCCAGTGGCCTGCTCTCTTCATCAACTGGAGGCCCGGGAGTGCGTCCCTACCAGCCAAACGATATCTGGAATGTCGTTGGCCTGCCGGGAGGAAACACCCGCAACTACAAGCAGGACACCGGGGAAAAGCTTTACCGGCGGACTCTCTACAGTTTCTGGAAACGAATGGCTCACCCCCCAAACATGGAGGCTTTCAATGCCCCAAGCCGGGAAGTTTGTGCTGTCCGGCGTGAGCGCACTAACACCCCCCTGCAAGCCCTGGTTACGATGAACGATCCCCAGTTCGTAGAAGCTGCTCGGGTCCTCGCCCAAGGTGCATTACAGCGAGCGGCGGGAGCAGAATCTGTGGCCCTTGAATATGTCGCTGCCCGCGCGCTCTGCCGACCACTGAAGACTCAGGAAGTCGCCATCCTCAGAGCAAGCCTTGAAGATCATCTTTCCTACTACAGATCCAACCTTACCGATGCCAATGCCCTCCTCAAGGTAGGGGAAAGCAAAGCGGACTCGACCCTCGACCCACGGCAGCTTGCGGCGTGGACCATGCTCTGCAACCAGGTCCTCAACCTCGATGAGGTTCTGAACAAATAAAGGGCTCTCTTAGTTACCTCCCGCGAATCCAGACCGCTTCAAAACCAACCAGGACTCCACCATGAATCTTTTTCAGGAATATCTTCAGGCCCAATCTCGCCGTTACTTTCTCTCTCAGGGGAAAAATGTTCTCGGTGGTGCTGCACTCGCAGGCCTTCTTGGCCGGTCAATGGGCGCGGAAGCGGACGGTCCCGGCGCGGTAAAGACTCACTTCGCCCCCAAGGCAAAAAGGGTGATCTATCTCCACATGGTGGGTGGACCGGCTCAGATGGACCTCTTCGATTACAAGCCGGAACTCGGAAAATGGTACGACAAGGACCTTCCAGACAGCATCCGCAAGGGCCAGAGGCTGACCACCATGACGAGTGGACAAAAGCGCTTCCCGATTGCTCCGACCAAATACCGGTTCGCGCAGAAGGGACAATGCGGAATGTGGATGAACGACGAACTACTGCCGAACCTTCACCAGTGCGCCGATGACATCTGCTGGATGCGCAGCCTCCACACCGAGGCGATAAACCACGAGCCTGCAATTGCCGCGATGCAGACTGGAAACCAGATCACCGGCCGACCCTGTCTGGGCTCGTGGGCCTCATATGGACTGGGGTCAACAAATGAGAACCTCCCGGCCTTTGTAGTAATGGTCGCCACCCCCAGTAATCGCGAACAGGAACAGGCAATCTCGTCCCGCCTCTGGTCCAGCGGCTACCTTTCAGGGGAGCACGCGGGAGTTTCCTTCCGGAGTAAGGGTGACCCGATTCTATACATCAACAATCCTGCAGGGGTTCCCGATGCGATTCGCCAACGGACGATCAAGGGCATTAACGAGATGAACGAGCTGACCTACAGGGAACTCGGGGATCCCGAAACATTCACTCGTATCAAGCAATATGAGATGGCAGCGCGCATGCAGGCCAGCATGCCTGAGCTCACTGATCTGAGCAAGGAGCCGAAACATACTTTCGAGCTTTATGGCGAGGAGGCAAGGAAGCCTGGTAGCTTCGCGAACGTGGCCCTCATGGCCCGAAGGCTGGCCGAGCGAGATGTTCGTTTTATTCAGGTTTACCACAACAACTGGGATCACCACGGCAATGTAAACGGGCGAATGCCTTCCCAATGCCGGGATGTGGATCGCCCATGCTACGCCCTCATCAACGACCTGAAAGAGAGGGGAATGTTTGACGACACCCTGATTATCTGGGGTGGAGAATTTGGCCGGACGATTTACAGCCAGGGAGGCCTCAGTAAGACCAACTACGGGCGCGATCACCACCCGAGATGCTTCACGATGTGGATGGCTGGAGGCGGCAGCAAGGGTGGAGCGGTGTATGGAGAAACCGATGACTTCAGCTACAACATCACAAAGGACCCACTCCACATTCGTGACTTCCACGCCACGATTCTGCACCTCCTCGGCTACGATCACCAAAGATTCACGGTGAAATATCAGGGCCTCAACCAGCGCCTCACAGGGGTAGAGCAGGCGAAAGTCGTCAAGGAGCTACTGGCCTGAAGGATCCCCTCAGCGACTCTTACCCGGACTCGATGGAGACCCCTTGCGTGCCGGCTCCAGCTCAGCAGGCTCCAGCTCGGCCAGCTGCAACGGCTCCGAAGGTTCAAGTTTGGCAGGAACAATCGGCGTCGAAGACTCCAGCTCCGCAAGGTATAAACGGGCCTTAGCTTCCTCACGGGCTACCACGGGATCCCGACCCTGTTCCACCGCATACCGCTGCAACTCCTCTATTTTCCTGTCTGCACTAGCCTCCTCCACCAGAGAGCGATGGGCCTCCTTCCCCGTCCATAGGAATCGGTTCCGCCAATCCTCTCCAAGATCATCATGCCGTAACCGGGCACTCCCGGAAAGGTGCCTGATTTCCAGACCAATATCGGTAACGCGACGGATAACAGCTTGCCGATAGACTTTACCCCGAAGCAGACGAATTTCAGAGTGCTTCTCCCCTTCTGCAGTCAGACGAACCCACCGTAGATATTGCTCCCTGTAGTCATCAACTCCCTGCGAGTAGATCCGGATCTCGCGCTCAATAATAACGAGGTTCTCCCGGTCCAGCTTCCTGACTGAAGTATCTGCCTGCAGCTGCTTCAGACCCGCCCGCAACTCCACGAACCGGGCTTCGGCTCCCTCAATCGGAGCAAGCGAAGAAAAATGTAGAGAGAGCGCCTCAACGAGAGCCCCTTGGACTTCCAGCTCACGCTCCACTTCTTCCGTTTCGGCAGCCAATTCACCCGCAGCAAGGACAAGGACATGGACATGCAATGCAACCATGGTTCGGAGGAACTGCCCCATCTTCATGATCCCCATGATAAATGGAGAGGCCTCCAGGATCAAGGAGACCTGCATATCAATCAGACAAGACCCTTATTCAAGTGAGTTACCTTCTCTCTCGAAATACCACAATTCCGGGCCAGAACTGTCATTAAACGGCGAATTCCCTATTCCAACTCCTCAAGGATCTTTGCGATTCGTTTTTCGCTCACTCGCATTTCTCTGGGCTGACTTGGAGCAAACTGCGCGAGACGCAGCTCCTCAAGCATCCATCCAAGCTCCCACAGGCGAGCCGCCTCTGGGCGTTCGGTCCACCGCGCAATCCATCGCTGCCAGAGAGGAAGAATCCGATGCCGCTTCTCTTCGTCCCGAACCAGAGGCTGACTCCCCAAACGGGATAACCGCTCCTCAATTCCGTAAAAGTAGCGGTAGTATCGGGATAACCGGGTAAACCCAGCTTTCCATGCAAAGCCTTTTCTCCACAGCCACGAGATCTCCTCATCAAGGTCCTGAACAACCTCCCCGAGGTGTCGATCCTGACGATGCGCCTCCATCCACTCCGAAATTCTCTGGTAACTTTCAATAGACTGCTCCAGCCCGTGGCAAAGGAGCTGGGCTGAATCAAAAAGGCGCTCCTTAGCCCCCAGCGATACTTCCGCAAATTCTTCCTCCGAACGGGGCATCTTTCCGAGAGCACCCTCTACGGCACAGCGGATCAGGGCCTCCACAAGAGCCTCGTCCGGGGACAATAAAGTAGCGTGGAGGCGGGAAGCAGGACCCAGCGGAAGCTTACGCCCTATAAAAGAGACATGATCGCATTGCTCGAGGAGAAATAAGCGCACACATCCAGCTCGATGACTTTCTTCTGCCTCCACTCTCTCGAGAAAGGCCCGCATCCCAACAGAGGATCCCTCGTCAACCAGCGCCGGATACACCGGGTCTGGCGCCCCTGCATCCTCGGAGGAGCGAGAGCCATCCTCGATCGGAACTTTACCGAAGCTCCAGACTTCGCCGCCAGTCATTTCCCATTGCAGATTGGCGGCTGCTTCTTTTCTTCCCCGCAGCACAGCAGCCAGGCCATCCCTGACACCTACCGCATCCTCACCGAGGCCCAATTCCTCTCCCCCATCCCCATATACCCTGATCTTTGGGCGCAATTGCGACGGCAGCCGTTCTGGGTTGAAGTCTTCCTCCTTAATCTCATGGCCAGAGCGTTCGGAAAGAAATTCCGCCAGAGCGGCACAAAGGTGGCATTGAGGCTCCCAACCCCGCCAGAGAGCAAGAAACTCCTCCATCGCATCGGCGATAGGAAAGCACGCCTGCCTCTGCCATTTCGACAGTGATCGCATCAGCAACTCCACTCGCTCCTCAAGTATTCCGGGCACACCCCAACTGACAAGGTAACCGGGGAACATTGCTAACTCATCGACACCGATCTCAAAGGTAATCCCATCATCAGGAGCTTCCAGCGCACTGCGATAAACCACCCGGTAGGAGATCCCCGCGCATTCCACCTGGTCTGGGAAGAGGCGCAGCTCTTCCGCGATCTCCTCCCATACCACATCGGAGAGACGAATCATCAATCTCTCCTCATTTTGATCGACCAGACGCCACCGATGGAACCCCCTGGCGGTAGATACTTCGACCGGAATTCGTTCAAAGAAAAAATCGAAAGCCCCCTCATCTGACCAGAGCCCGCCAACCCGTCGCAACTTATGTTCGGCCCGCTCTACCTCTCCCCGGACAAATTCGAGCTGATCTTTGAACCGGCATTGGCCATGGAGTCCATCCCCGAGGATGGCCTCACGCACGAAAACCTCATGTGCCGACTTCGGGTCGACCCGCCCAAAGTGAACTCGCCGCTCGGGAATAAGGGTAAGGCCACCACATTGAACAGTTTCAATGCCATAGACGGCCCCCTGCTGCTCGTCCCATGATGGAGAGTGATACCGGCTCCTGCACAACTGAGGAGCAACCTCCTCTACCCACTCGGGAAGGATCGCAGCGACCTTACGAGCCCAGAGCCTCGAGGTCTCTACGAGATCGAAACCCAACACCCACTCCGGCCGCTTCTTACCAAAGAGACCAGATCCTGGGAACACTGCGAAATCACGATTGCCCGTCCCATGATATGCCCGCTTTTCCTTATCCCAGAAGCCGATCTGACGGGGCATCCCCGCAAGAATGGACTTATGGATCTCCGTGAGCTCTCCCCACTCCCGCCGTTCTTCAGGAAGAGGCTTTGGTCCTTTTCCGTATTGCTCTCTTACAAGTCGCCCAAGCTCCCTCGCCACCTGATCCCATTCCATGATCCGGCGCATACTAAGGAATTTTCTCTCGCAGAAACGGCGCAACTGATTGCGGTGCCAGCGCCGGTCATCTTTGCGGAACTCAAGCAGTGCGTGCCAGATATTGAGCAAGCTGACGAAATCCGAATCAGGGTCTTCAAAGGCTGCATGCATTTCGTCTGCCTTACTCTCCTTTTCCGGAGGTCGTTCGCGGACGTCCATGACGCTGAGCCCTGCCACAATAATCAGAACCTCCCCCAGAACCTTCCGATCGCGTGCCTCCAGCAGCATCCGTCCCAACCGAGGATCAAGAGGCAGACGTGCCAGTTGCCTGCCTACCTCGGTAAGTTCCCCCTGTCGAGATTCCAGCGCACCGACTTCCTCTAGAGTCCGAAACCCCTCGGCGACAGCACGTGGAGAAGGTGGATCCAGGAAGGGAAACTCTCTGACGTCGCCCAGTCGAAGCGCCTTCATACGCAAGACCACCCCGGCAAGGGACGATCGCCGGATTTCGGGGTCGGTAAACTCTGGAGCCTGCTCGAGATCAAATTCGTCATACAACCGCAGGCATACCCCCTCCCTGATCCTTCCACATCGCCCTCGCCTCTGACGCGCACTCGCCTGTGAAATCTGCTCAATCTGCAATCGCTGCACCTGCCGGCCTGGGTTAAAGCGGCTGATGCGCGCGAGTCCACTATCGATCACATAAACGATCCCCGGAATAGTTAGCGAGGTCTCCGCCACATTAGTTGCAAGGACAATTCGCCTTCTCTCACTGGACCGAAAAACCTGCTGCTGCTGAGCTAAACTTAGGCGTGCATACACCGGCAGAATCTCAGTATCGCTCAGGATGCGTCCTTCCAGCAACTTGGCACAATCACGAATTTCCCGCTCTCCGGGCAGAAAGACCAGAACGTCTCCCTTGTCATCAACTTGGGAAATCCAATCCACCGCGCGGGCAACATGATGCCGAAGCTCCTCCTCTTGTTCACCTGGAAGAAAATGGTCTTCCACGGGATAGGTTCGCCCCTCAACCTCCACCACTGGTGCGTTTCTGTAGAACTCCGAAAATCGTCCCGCATCCAGAGTCGCTGAGCTGATCACCAGCCGGAGGTCTTTACGCCTCTCCAACAATCCATGGAAGTAGCCGAGCAGGAAATCGATATTGAGGGAGCGCTCGTGAGCCTCATCAATAATCAGCGTGTCATATTGGCGAAGTGAGCGATCTCGCTGAGTTTCTGCGAGAAGGATTCCATCCGTCATGAACTTGATCTCTGTCTGCTCACTGACTTTCTCTGCAAAACGCACCTGGTAGCCAACCAGCCCTCCCTCTCTCTCTCTCATCTCCTCTGCAACCCTCCGGGCAACACTGGTAGCCGCAAGTCGGCGGGGCTGGGTGCAACCAATCCGGCCAGCACGTTTTCCCGGATGATTCTTCGCAGACTCCCGAACCAGTTCTAGCGCCATTTTAGGTAGCTGGGTCGTCTTCCCGCTCCCAGTCTCCCCCACCACGACCACAACCCGGCTCGAGCGCATCGCCTCGAGGATCTTATCCCTCTTACGGGAAACGGGTAAGTCTGGATAATCCCAATCGGGCACGCTTCTGGGTCGCTCGCATGCCGCACTGGGTCAAGCCCGGGAATACGCGAATTTTTTCCCAGGCCCTCTGAGAGCTCCAATTCACACCCGGAACCACGGGAGAATGATCATGGAAAATCATCGAGGACGTCCTTCTCGACGTAGCTGTTCAGGACAGATTTGATCAGGGCCTGACCACTTTCCTGTTCATCATGAAAGACATGGTCCGCTCCTTCCTCACGCAGGCGATCTGCCTCTTCAGTGAACTTTGCCCGAGCATATACGAGAATCTCAGGATTCCTCTGTCGCGCCAGGCGCATTCCCGCGATCGCAGCATCCACATCGGGGAAAGTAAACGCGATGCCTCGAGCCCTTTCAACCCCGGCCATCTCAAGGGATTCTGGCTGCCGGGCATCCGCAAAGAGGCCCAACACACCCTTTCCCACCATTTCATGAACAGTGTCTGCATTGAGTTCCAAGATCAGTGCTCCGATATTACACTTCGCCAATGACTGCTGGAGAACCCTCCCCACTGGTCCGTAGCCACACACAATCACATGCCCGTTGAGGGCTTCCCGCTCCCCTTCCGGGGTGAGCTCCACGGGAGGCTCCGCCTTCCCCTCAAACCATCCACGCCGCTCCAGAACCGGAGCCATCCTTTCAGCAAGGCGCATAAGCCCGGGGACCAGCCCCATTCCAATTGCAGTAGATACCAGAAGAACCTGCTCCACCTCAGGCCAAGCATCGAATACACCGAAATCCGCGACCCGCTCAAAAAGAACCAGCGAAAACTCGCCTGTGCTGGCCAGTGCACCAGCTGCGAGAAGGCATGGGCGCAACCCCACACCCAGCCTCTTGGCTGCAAGAAACCCTGCCCCAAACTTAATGATCAGGATCACGAGAGTCGCACTAGAGATCAGGGCCCAGCTGGAAGCCACCTCTCCCAGATCGATCAGAAGACCGATAGAAACGAAAAAAATGGTCAGAAACAGGTCTCTGAATGGCAGGATATCGGCAAGGACACGGTGACTGTAAATCGACTCACTCACCACCAGCCCCGCCGCAAAGGCGCCTAGTGCAGCACTCAGGTTGAGTTGAACCGCCCCGAAGGCAACGGCTGCGCAGAGACCCACCACGGTCACGGTAAAAAGCTCGCGGCTGCGGGTCCGCGCCACGGCATGCAGAATCTGGGGAATTCCATGCCGACTCAGGAACCAGCAGGCAGATAGAAACAGAATACCTTTCAACACTGCGACGCCGATCCCGGTTGCCATTCCACCATCACCCTGCCCGAGCAAGGGAGGCAGTATGATCATGAAGAAAATCACGAGGATATCCTGGAAAATGGCAACTCCGAGGGCCAACCGGGCAGCAGGGCTATCCGCCATTCCGAGATCGTGAAAGGCCTTGATGCTAACAGCGGTGCTGGAGAGCGCGATCGCTACCCCGAGGGCAATCGCTACCGGAAAAGGAAATCCAAAGAGCACGCAAGCCCCTCCTGCCGCTATCCCCACGAGACCAACCTGAAGGCCTCCTCCCAGAAGCGCAACACGACGCAGGTGTTTAATTTCCTTGAACGAGAACTCGAGACCGAGGGTAAACAGGAGCAGGATAACCCCCAAGTCGGCCAACCGGTCGAGGTCACTGGAGTCCGCCCCGACTAAGTCAAGCAGCCCACTGTTGGCCAGAAGCACGCCGCACAGGAAATAGCCGACGAGAAGAGACTGACGAAAACGCTGAAGGACTAGCGATACGAGAACAACGCCCACCAGAACGAGCGTAAGCAGTCCGAAGAGGGGCGATATTTCGCCCGCACTGGACAGCGGTATAGCTCGGCAATTGAGCACAACCCACTGTGAACTGACTCCCGAAGCCTCTCAATCCCAAAGGAGGAAGGAGACAAACCAATTCCCCCCCGTGATGCTCGCCGGCCCCAGGGGGTGAGCGTAACCGGTCTGCCTCTTACTTCTCCCCCAACGCCCCTACGATGACGCTCACATTATGACGGAACATCTCTTCGATGGAGCTACCTCCGTCTGCAATGAGAGGCTCTCCCACCAAGACCCCCGCACCTTCAGCCACTGACCTTAGAATCTTAGGATTCGAGCGCTGCTCTGGGAAAAGCGCACGGACATTTTCTTTCCGGATGGCAGATACGACCTCCGCCAGAAACTTGGGAGAGTCAACGCGTTCCCGGTTAAGACCTTGGACGGCCAGCATCTTCCACTTGTGCTCGTTGCAGAAGTAGGCAAACGCAGCATGAGCGGTAGCAAGCGTCCGAGATTTCACGGGCACCTTTGCCAATTCGGTAGTGGCCCAACGTTGCAAGCTGGCCAGCTCCTTCCTCACCTCTGTGGCTCTCTTCTGGTAGAACCCAGCATTTTTTCCGTCAACTGCAGACAGCTCCTTGCGCACTCTGGTCGCAGCCCGCCGCCAGCAATCGATCGAATGCCACCAGTGAGGGTCAATCTCTTCATGCGCATGAGCATGCCCATCATGATCACAGAGGACCTCAGCCTTGAGCGTAGGCAGAGTCTCGCCGACCTCGATCACTTTTTGAGCACCGGCTGCATCTCGCAATTTGGGGAGATATGGCTCCAAGCCCTTCCCACAGACAAAATAAAGTTTTGCGCCCTGCGCCTGCCGCAGCTCCTTGGCACCCGGCTCAAATTTGTGCGGATCACCCCCCTTTCCCATTAAATCTACGACCTCCACCCGATCGCCTCCAACTTTCTCGACAAGGTCGCCAAGGAGGGGATGAAGCACCGCGACCTTGATTTGCGCTCCCACAATGGAACTCAGAGCCAGGAGCAGGACGAATTGGAGACGTAAGGTCAACATATCCACGAAATGGCCTAGCCCCACGCAAAGCGCAAGTAATTTGCATTAATTTCGGAGTCGCAACTTTGGAAATACTGGCCTTTCCTGTGGAAATAACGGCCTTACCTCCGCAGGACATTTTCCTGATCTTCTGCATCTGACACCTCTTTACCGTGATCCATTCCACCGCAGTCGTCTCACCCAAGGCCAAAATCGGGGATGAGGTAGAAATCGGGCCGTATTGCGTCATTGGTGACGAGGTCCAGATCGGCGCTCGGAGCCGCCTTCACTCTCACCTCGTCCTCGAGGGCCCTGTCACCATCGGAGAAGACAACGAGTTCTATCCCTTCTCTTCCATCGGGGCGCGGAGCCAGGACCTCAAATACAGTGGGGAGCCCACTTACGCGCAGATCGGCGACCGTAATACCTTTCGAGAGTTCGTCACCGTCCACCGCGGCACCTCCCCGGAGTCACCCACCCGTATCGGATCTGATAATAACTTTCTAGCCTACACCCATGTCGCACACGATGCGGTTGTGGGAGATCACTGCATTCTCTCTAACGCCGCCACTCTGGCAGGCCACGTGACTGTCGAGGACTACGTCATCCTCTCCGGGATGGCCGGCGTCCATCAGTTCTGCCGGGTGGGTGCCCACTCCATGATCGGAGGTTGCACTAAAATCGTACAGGATGTCCCTCCTTTCACCATCGCAGATGGAAACCCCGCCCAGATTCGTGGCCTCAACCTGATCGGCTTGCAACGCCGCGGCTTTGCTCCGGAAGATATCCGGGCACTCAAAACCGCCTATAAGACGCTCTTTCTTAAAAAAGGACTTAACCTCACGGCTCAGATCGAAACCCTCGAGAAGCTGGATTCTGGCAGTAATGACAAGGTCCGGCAGCTGTTAGGCTTTCTCGGCTCTTCCGAGAGAGGAATCGTCCGCTAGGCGTTAGAAAACGCATGGCCTGTGCCTCGCTCCATCGCTTCTTTTCGTAAAGTTCTTTCCATTCTGTTGATATTTTGAGATAGTTAAGCATAGAGCAACGTTCACCCATGTTGTCCGCCCTGACTTCACCCACCCGTTCGTCCGTATTGCCGAGGCCTCTGTTAGGAGCTCTTCTAGGAGCCCTCCTTTTGAGCTCGGTGACTGCTGTAGCTCTCCCTGTCTCTCCGGATGGTTCTTCTTCCCCGGATAAATCGTTCACTGTTTCCGACACGGTTCCTGAACCAGGCTATTCTCTGCTGGGAGCCTGTATCGGCTGCGCGCTCCTGCTCCACCGCAGGCGTTCCGTGGATCTGGCAACCGCCCCCAGGGCGAGCCACGAACCACCGCGTGGACTCCGGAAGTTCTCATCGAGCCCCACCCGGGCTCCTCTCCGACGAAGAGCAGTGGCTTCTGGCCGACTCATCGACACCTCGGCCACCGGGCGGGCGTCCCTGCGACCCCTCCGTGCACGTTAAGGGTAACGCCATTCAGGCAGAGTGCCGCTGGGGGCGCTAAACAGCTGCGGCAAAAGGCGAGCAGGTCTACCAAGCAAAAACGAGTGGAGGAGTGACAATGCGCACCTTTCCCCCCTCATTGTTCTCGCTCTCCTCAATGGCAGCTACTACCTCATTCTCAAACTCCACCACGATCTTGCCAATTTCCTCCTTGGTCGTATGGGAATACTGCCGGAAGACTCGTCCGGTCACAGGGTCACGCACTGCCTGATAGTGATCCTGGTCCTCATACTCAATAAACTCCCAGACTCCGGTGCGTCCCTTTACAGTCTGCCGCACCTTCGTCTTGGTCGGCTTACCCAGTGAAGCACTCACCTCCTCAATCGACATCCCGATAGCTACCTCATGGTTTGCTACCAACTCTCGGATGACCTTTTGGCGCTCATAAACTTTTTTCAGGTTTTCCACGAAGTCCTTGTCCTTGGATCCCAAAAATCTGGGAGACACCCAACCCAGCACCTGCCCGTGCGTCGCCGTTCCCCGAACCTTGTAAGCCTTCTCCGTCATCCCGACGAAGCTCACCTTGCTATCAGCCTTGAGAAGGCCGAGCTTTCTCCCGCCCTTCTTGGTCGCAAACACCGTTGCTGGCTTCACGACCAGAAATTCAATCTCCTTCTCCGTAAACTCCTCCGAGTAAACAACATCGGGATCACTGTTGAGTAGCGAGGACTTCGCTCGCGAATCGGCCGCATCAAGACCACTGGTCGAGAGCAGAAAACCCAGTAAGGGGAGAGACAAAAGTGGTTTCATGCTCGTATCAGGCTAAACTCAGGACCGCCAATGAAAAGTCCTTTTCGGTGTGACGCAGAGTTCACGCCGAAAATTCAACTTTGTGTGTGTTCGTTGAGTCCGGAAGCGCACGGGCACCAGAGCGGGGCCGAAACCGAGGACTCTTTTCCTCATGGGCTTCACTCCATGTCCTTAATCCACTCGCTAGAT
>MDTC01017059.1_pt1 | contig 12759 bp, 10 predicted proteins | sample 811181 | NCBI WGS metagenome assembly MDTC01 (sample SAMN05326644, study PRJNA326480) | marine metagenome | isolation source: seawater | place: Pacific Ocean: North | collected 2011 | reverse complement strand
CAATCTCAAAATTAAAGACAAATATTGTAGAATTTAAAGAAGAAAAAATTAAAGACAAAAATAGATTTTTTAGAAGAATTGAAAATTATAAATATGACACTTCTCGAAAAGTAAATCATGAAATTAATAATTTATGGAAAAATGTTGGAAATGTTGGAATAAACTTTTTAAACGTTCTCCCAAAGTTAGGATTAACAGTAGCACGATTCTTTGGCGATCTTTTTACAGACGTATTCAATTCTATTTATAATCAACAAATTGACAAAAAAAGCGCTAGGAATGTTATCATAGGTTTTTTTATTGTAGTCGGAGTTACTACAGCAGTAGTAACAGGACTAAAAACTTATAAAGATTTTGATTTCTCAGAAAAAAAACTAGAAGTTAAAACTGAGATAAAAAAACCTGATGTAAAAGTTAAAAAAGAAACAAAAAAACCTGATGTAAAAGTTAAAAAAGAAACAAAAAAACCGGAATTAAAAGTAAAAGAAAAAAATGTCGCTGAAGTAATTTTACCTGATTTAAACTTAAAAACTGAAACTGTAATTCAACTTTTTAAAGACGTAGATTATGATCTGAGAAAAGTAAGAGATGAAAAACTAGTCAAACCCATATATTTTACTCAATTTCCAAGAGATTTAGATAATCTTCAAAGTGTTCAACTTAAAAAAGAGACTTTCATAAAAATCGTATTACCATTGATTGTGGCGGAAAATGAAAAAATATTGGATGACAGAAAAAAACTAAAAGTTTTATCTGAAAAGAAATTTACATCAGATTTGGAAAAACAATGGCTTAGACAAAAACTTTTAGAGTATAAAGTTAAAAAAGGTAATTTAGATGAATTATTATTTAAAATGGATATGATCCCAGTTTCAATTGCTTTAGCCCAAGCGGCAAAAGAAAGTGGCTGGGGAACTTCTAGGTTTGCACTTGAAGGTAATGCAATATTTGGACAGTGGACATGGGATGGTCAGGGAATAGCCCCGTTGAATAGAGATGGCGATAAAAATCATAAAATTTTGAAATTTCCTATTTTAAGAGCTTCGGTTAAAGCTTATAAAAATAATTTAAATACTCACAAAAGCTATACAAAGTTTAGGGAGAAGCGGAAATCATTGCGAGACAAAAACAGAGCTATTACTGGATTGGCTTTGACAAATACTTTAAAAAATTATGCGCAAACAGGATCGGAATATACAAAGATATTAAATCAAATAATTACTCAAAATAAATTATCTGATTTTGAGCCTGTAAAATTAGTAAATTCAGTGAAACAAGTTGAATTAAATTCTTAATTAATTATCGCTTACAACAAATTGAATGCCAAGCCATCTCCAAAATCCATCTTTTTCTCTAAGCGAGCAATTTATTCTACCACGTTCCCCCACAAATTTTTCTGCAATATCAATTACTAAAACGTAAGTATCAGAAAAAGATATTTTGGAATTTCTCCATTTGTTTCCCTCATTCGAAAAACATGAAATTTGCTTTAAATTTTTTACATTTTCATAAAAATTTATTGTAACTTTTGGAGGGTTTTTCGAGTCCAGCAAATACCTTTCTTCAGGAGAAATATTTTTATATTTTAGTGGCAGTGTTTTCATTAATGTTCTAAATCTGTCTAAATGCCCATACTTTTCGTTTATTGGGAATCTTGGTAATTCCCACAAGTCTTTTGTTTCATCAATTACTCCAGAATGTTGGCCGAAAGCATATTTGAAACCAAGTTCTTTAATGATATTTTTAAACTCAATACTATATTCACCAAAAGGGTATGAAAAAAAAACTGAATTTTTACCTAACTTATTTTCAAAAATATTTATTGATGTTATGATATCTTTTTTAATTGCTTCGGGAGTTTCCTCAACTAGGTATTCATGCGAATGACTATGATTTCCTATTTCAACATTTTCATTTTTGTAAAGTTCAATTATTTGATCCCAGTTCATGTAGTTATAGGCACCAACTTCTCTTGTATTTACAAATAAAATAAAGGGAATTTCTTTTTCTCTAAGTAGTGGCCAAGCGTTTTCATAAAAAGACAGTAATCCGTCATCAACTGTAAATAAAACTTTTCTCTCATTTTTATTCTGCAAAAGACTTTTTTCAAAATCTCTTGGATGTACAAATTTAATACCCTCTTTTTCAATAATTTCTAACTGCTGTTTAAAAACATCTAATTGAATGTTCGTTGAGGGATATTTTCCCTCATTGAATCTGTGATACATAACTGAAATAATGCCGAAATCTTCAAAACTATAATTATTCAAAGCATACACCTTTGATTGATTGGTATCAAAAGTTATAATAAGCATTATAATGATTAAAAATTTTTTAATAATGAAATACATCGGCAAGGATGATAAATTAGGTTTACGCATAAATAAAGATTTTTTTATATATAAGTTAACAAATTTAAAAAATAAAAACGAGGACCTTGTGAAACAAATTCTATATTTTCTCAATGTCCATAAAGTCAACTTAGATAAAAATTTCAGCATCATTGTAAATCGGGGACCAGGTAGTTTTTCTGGTATACGAATAGCATTATCAGTTGCAATGGGCCTTAAAATTTCAAAAAAAGTTAAATTATATGGATATATAGATACTAATTTAAAGGTTTTTAACCAAGAGAATATTGAGGAATTACTTAATAAAAAATTATTAGAAAAAAATTTGATTAAGCCTATCTATTTAAGTTAAATTAAGTCATGAGTATTATTGAAGAAAAATGTAAACAAAATGGTGTAAGACTTACTGATCAGAGAAAAGTAATTGCTAAAGTTTTATCAGAGTCTAAGGAAGTGTATGGCTCAAAGGATCATCCAGATGTGGATGAGTTACATAAAAGAGTATCAGCCCTTGACGACAAGATTAGTATTGCAACAGTTTACAGAACAGTAAAACTTTTTGAGGAAGCGGGTATATTAGTTAAACATGACTTCAAAGCAGGTAAAGCACGTTATGAGATTAACGATGATCACAATCATTTAATTGATATAAATAGTGGTGAAATTGTAGAGTTTGTTGATAAAGATATAGAAGACCTTCAAAAAAAAATTGCAAAAAAATTAGGATATAATCTTGTAGATCATAAGCTTGAACTATACGGATCTAAAATCAAAAAATAACTTGGAAAAAAAAATTTTCATAAAAACTTTTGGCTGTCAAATGAATCAATATGACAGCAATCGTATAGCTGATTTAGTAAAAAAAATTAACTACATTAAAACAGAAAATTTATTTGAGGCAGATTGTTATATATTGAATACTTGTCATATAAGAGAGAAAGCTACTGATAAAGTTTATCACGATGTTGGAAGAATTAAAAAAAATTTTAAATCTAAAAAAAAACCAATTGTAATTGTAACAGGTTGCGTAGCTCAAGCTGAAGGTGAGATTTTGTTAAAAAAAGAAAAATATATTGATGCTGTAATAGGGCCACAATCTTACCACTTATTAAATGAGATTTTAATTAAAATTGAAAATGATAAGAAAAAAATAAATTTTACCAACTTTGATGTAATTGATAAGTTTGATAATTTAAATTTGGTAAAAAATTCGAGTAGTACAGTATCATCATTTTTAACAATACAAGAAGGTTGTGATAAGTTTTGTAAATTCTGTGTTGTTCCTTACACAAGAGGGGCAGAATACTCAAGATCATTAGATGAAATTATTAAAGAATGTGAGGATCTTGTTAAAAATGGTTCAAGAGAAATAACTTTGCTAGGTCAAAACGTCAATGCATACTTTTATCATGGAAAAAAACTTTCAGATATTATTAAAGAACTCAATAAAATTAAAAATTTGCAAAGAATAAGATACACAACGTCTCATCCTGTAGACTTTTCAGAAGATTTAATTCAGGCTCATTCAGAAGTTGAAAAATTAATGCCTTTTATACATTTGCCAATACAAAGCGGATCAAACAAAATTTTAAAAAGCATGAATCGAAAACATACTGTTGAAGATTATTTTGAAATAATTGATAAATTGAAAAAGAAAAAACCAAATATAAAATTTTCTAGTGATTTTATTATTGGGTATCCAGGAGAAACTGACAAAGATTTCAATGAGACATTAAATTTAATAAAAAAAGTTGGATTTATTAATTCATTTTCTTTCATATTTAGCCCCAGACCTGGAACCCCAGCTGCAAATATGCAACTAGTTGATTTAAAAGTCGCTAAAGAAAGATTAAATTTATTTCAGAAAGAATCGACAAATTTTAAATTAGAATATAGAAAAAATTTATTAAACACAAAATCTAATGTCCTTTTTGAAAATAATATAAAAAATAAAAATGAGTTTTTTGGAAGGGATGAATTTTCAAATTCAGTTATTGTGAAAAGCAATGAAAATCTTATAGGGGAAATCCGGGAGGTAAAAATTACAAATATAAATCAAAATACACTCTTTGGTGAAATTTTAAATAAAACAAAAGGAATAGCTGCTTAATTATGTTAGAAATTACTAAATTAGATCAATCATTAATAATTAAAAAGATAGATAATGAAACTGTAAATGTGCAGGTGACAAATAATGAGATATTAATGTCAATTGTAGGACAATTTGATCAAAATTTAAAAGACTTATCCAAACTAACAAATACAAGTACTTTTTTTAGAGGAAATTCAATTACGTGCAAGGGTGATAGACATAATACAAGTGCATTCTGTGAGGCAATAAAATTCTTAGTGAACAAATATTTATTAACTAAAATTATTGAAAAAGAGGATATAATTTCCTCAGTGAAAAAAAACATTGAATTAGATGAGTCAAACGTCAAATCATTCAAACAATTAATTAAGACGCCTCGAAAATCTGTTATAGCTCGCTCAGAAAAACAATCCGATTATATTAAAGCTTTAAAGGAAAATGAAATTATAATGTCCTTAGGTCCGGCAGGAACTGGAAAGAGTTTTTTAGCAGTCTCTGTTGCTGTTACATTATTAATTGAAAAAAAAATTGAAAGAGTAATTCTATCTCGACCCGCCGTGGAAGCAGGAGAAAAACTTGGTTTTTTACCTGGAGATATGAAAGAAAAGGTCGATCCTTATTTAAGACCCTTATATGATGCTCTGTACGAATTATTTGGAGCTGATAAAATTGACAAAAAAATTGAAAGTGGTGAAATAGAAATAGCACCCTTAGCGTTTATGAGAGGTAGAACTTTAAAAAACTGTTTTGCAATCCTCGATGAAGCTCAAAATGCTACTGAGACTCAAATTAAAATGTTTTTAACTAGAATTGGTGAAAATTCAAAACTAGTTGTAAATGGCGATCCTTCACAAATTGATTTGATTAATAAATCTGAATCTGGCCTAATAAAATCTAAAAATTTACTGAGAAACATTAAGGAAATTAAAGTTGTGGAGTTTGACCACACTGATGTTGTTAGACATCCACTAGTATCAAAAATTATTAAAGCTTATCAAAAAAAAAACATTAATGATTAAAATTAATGTAGTTTCTAATAATTCTAAATGGGATCAATATTTAAAAAAACCAGAAAGATATATTGATAATAAAGTTAAAAATTTAAATTTAAGATACAATAACTTTAAGGACAAAGTAATCTTTTGCACGCTTCTATTGTCTGGAGATTTCCAAATTAAAAAACTTAATAGCAGATTTAGAAATAAAAATAAATCAACAGATGTTTTATCTTTTCCTTTCTATAATAAAAAAGATCTTAAAAAGAAATTTCTTAAAGAAAAAGAGATTTATTTGGGAGATATAATCATAAATTTAAATAAAATAATAAATAAAAAAGATAATAAAAATTTCAAAGGTGAGTTTAATAAATTATGGGTTCATGGACTAGTTCACCTGCTTGGACATGACCACAAAAAGGAAAAAGATTTTAAGAATATGGAAAAAGTTGAAAAAAAACTTATTTCGTATTTAAAATAAATGAGTGAAAAATACCTTAATAATAGATTTTTCACTTTGTATTTTTTACCATTAATAATTGGATCTTTAACTGTCTTTTCTTTTCAACCATTTAACTTAACAATAATAAATTTTTTTATTTTGCCCATTTTTTTTTTATTTAATAATATATATTAATAAAAAATCTAAAAGCACTTATAGAAAAAAACCTTTTAGAAAAAATTTATTTATATTTGGCACATCATTTGGTTTCGGTTATTTTTTTAGTGGTCTTCATTGGATCACAAACTCTTTAACATTTGATCAAAGTTTTCAAGTATTTATACCAATTACCATAGTTTTGATGCCTTTGTTTTTAAGTTTATTTTTTTCCTTAGTAACTTTATTAATTGGGCCATTCTTATCTTTGAATTTTCAATCGATACTTTTACTTTCAGGCGCATTATCCTTCTCAGATTATATACGATCTAAAATATTATCAGGATTCCCATGGAATTTATGGACTTATAGTTTTTCCTGGGCTACAGAACTTTTACAAATATTAAATATTATCGGTTTATTTGCCCTAAATCTTGTTTATCTCACAATTTTCATTTTACCAGCTATTTTATTTTTCAATATTTCATTTAATAAAAAATTTATTGGAATTTCCATAATTCCAATCATAATTTTTGTTTCCTACATTTATGGAGATCATTCAATAAATCAAAATAAAAAATCTTTAAATTTAGTAGAAAAAAAAATTTACGTAAAAGTAGTTTCTCCAAACTTTGAAATAGATTACGGTCTTTCCAAAAAAGAAATTGAAAAAAGGTTAAAAAATATTATAAGGTATAGTCAGCCTAAAAAAAATTTACCTACATTGTTTGTCTGGCCTGAGGGTGTTTTTAGCGGGTATAGTTTTAAAGAAGTCCTTATCTTCAGAAATATTTTCTCCAAAAATTTTTCTAACAAGCACTTAATCCTATTTGGAGTAAATAAAATTGATGAAAAAACTGGTAAGTTTTTTAATAGCTTATTAATTGTTAATAATAATTTAGAAATAATTGATGAATATAAAAAACAAAAATTAGTACCTTTTGGTGAATTTTTGCCTTTTGAAAAATTCCTTAAAAGATTTGGATTAAAAAAAATTACAGAGGGTCATGCTTCTTTTTTAAAGGGAGAAAACCAAGAAAATTTAATAAAAGGAAACTTAAATATTTTACCACTTATTTGTTACGAAATAATATTTACAGAATTAATTCAGCAATCAAATATAAATACTAATTTAATTGTAAACATTTCAGAGGATGGCTGGTTTGGAAAATCTATAGGTCCACATCAACATTTTGCAAAAGCAATTTTTAGAGCTATAGAGCAAGATACGTTTCTAATAAGATCAGCAAATAAAGGTATAACTGCTATAATAAATAATAAAGGGGAGATAGTAAAAGAAATGAAAATAAACGAGGTTGGTAGTATTAATCTAGATGTTCCATTAATTAACTCAGATAAAAAAAATAAAAATGATTTGATCTTTTTTATTCTTTTATTTACATATATTTTGATTTTTAAATTTTATAAAAAAAAGATTCATGTCTAAAAATAATTATTTATTTACTAGCGAGTCAGTTTCAGAGGGACATCCTGATAAAGTGTGCGATAGAATTTCAGATATGGTTGTAGATTCATATATATCTAAAGATCCAGTTTCTAGAGTTGCATGTGAAACCCTAACAACAACTAATAAAGTAGTTTTGGCAGGTGAGATAAGAGGCCCTAAAATAAGTAAAGAGGAGTTAATTGAGAAAGTAAGAAATTGTATTAAAGATATTGGATATGATCAGGAGGGTTTTAGTTGGAAAACAGCAGATATTGAAACTCATTTACATGAACAATCTAAAGATATCGCAATGGGAGTAGACTCAAAGGATAACAAAGACGAGGGGGCTGGAGACCAAGGAATTATGTTTGGTTATGCATGCAAAGAGACAGAAGAGCTAATGCCTGCTCCTATTCATTATTCGCATAAAATTTTAAGACTAATGGCTGAAGATAGAAAAAATGGAACCCTAAAAGGAATCGAACCAGACTCAAAAAGTCAAGTAACTTTTGAATATGAAAATGGAAAACCAAAAAGAGTAACTTCAGTTGTTATATCTACTCAACATTCAAAAGATTTAAATCAAGATAAAGTTAAACAAATAATTATTCCTTACATAAAAAAATCAATCCCAGGGTCATTTCTTGAAGATTTAGATCCTAAGGAAATTTATATCAACCCGACTGGTCAATTTATTATTGGTGGTCCTGACGGTGATACAGGTTTAACAGGTAGAAAAATTATAGTTGATACATATGGTGGAGCTGCACCGCATGGAGGAGGAGCTTTTTCAGGAAAAGATCCAACCAAGGTAGATAGATCGGCAGCTTACGCAGCAAGATATCTTGCAAAAAATATTGTTTCATCGGGTGTATCTGAAAAATGTTTAATACAATTAGCTTACGCGATAGGAGTTGCAAAGCCATTATCTATATTTATTAGATTAGCAGATGGAGACGAAGATAAAGTTGAAAAAATTAAAAGAATCATAGATGAAAATTTTAATTTATCTCCTCGCGGAATTAGAGAAATGTTAAGACTTAATAATCCAATTTATGAGATAACTTCAGCTTATGGGCACTTTGGGAGAAAACCAACAAATAAAGGAGCGTTTTCTTGGGAAAAGACGGATAAATCTGATTTATTCAAAGTGTGATCTTGAAAAAAGCCTAATTTTCTTTTAAATTCGAATTATATTATTGAAATTCAAAATGGGCACTTGCCCATTTTTTTTTAGGAGAGATAAAAATGTTAAACAGAGGTTTGGATAAACTTGAACTTTTAAGAATTGTAGAGGCTGTAGCTAATGAAAAATCTATTGATAAAGAATTAGTTATAAGCTCTATGGAGAGTGCTATACAAAAAGCAGCTTTAACAAAATTTGGCAATGATAATAATATAGAAGTGTTAATTGATAGAGAAAGCGGTGAAATTAAAATTCAAAAAGTGCTTGATATTGTAGATAATACAGAAGATCCAGCCAGGGAGATATCGTTAGACGATGCTATAAAACGAGACGAAAGAAATAAAGATTTAAAAGTAGGTGATAAGATTTATGAGGAATTACCTCAAATTGACTTTGGTAGAATTGCTGCTCAGAGTGCAAAGCAAGTAATTAGTAGCAGAGTTCGAGAAGCTGAAAAAAATAGACAATACGAAGACTTTATTGATAAACAAAGTCAGATCTTAAGTGGAATTATCAAAAGACTTGAATATGGAAATGTAATTGTTGACCTAGGAAAAGCTGAGGGAGTAATTAAAAAAGACGAACTTATACCAAGAGAAATTTTAAAAACAGGAGACAGAGTAAAGGCTTACTGTTATGAAGTAAAAAAAGAGTTAAAAGGACATCAAATTTTTCTATCTAGGGCGCATCCACAATTTTTAGCTAAATTATTTTTTCAAGAAGTTCCAGAAATCTACGAAGGGACTATTGAAATCAAATCTGTAGCAAGAGACCCAGGAAGTAGGGCAAAAATTTGTGTGCATTCTCAAGACTCTTCCATCGATCCTGTGGGAGCCTGTGTTGGGATGAGAGGTAGTAGAGTTCAAACAATCGTCAACGAATTACACGGTGAAAAGATTGATATAATTAAATGGACAGAGGATCTTCCAACTTTAATTTCTGAGTCATTATCACCAGCTGAAATTCAGAAAGTATTAATAGATCAAGATAATAAAAGAATCGACATTATTCTTACAGAGGAAAATCTAAGTAAAGCTATCGGAAGAAGAGGTCAAAACGTAAGACTGGCATCTAAGTTAACAAATTACGAAATTGATATATTAACTGACAAAGAGGACTCTGAGAGACGACAAACTGAATTTAAAGAACGAACCGAAACATTAATAAAAAATCTCGAGGTAGATGAAACTCTAGGTCAACTCTTAGTTTCTGAAGGCTTTGTTTCTATAGAAGAAATCGCGCAATCAAGCTCTGAAGATATAGCAAAAATTGAGGCAATAGATGAAGAAACTGCAAAAGAATTAATAGAAAGGTCAAAAGATACTTTAGAAAAGGAAAAAGAGGCAGTTGCAGCCAAATTAATAGAACTTGGTGTTGAAGACAAGTTAATTAATTTAAAAGGCATGACCCAAGGCATGCTTGTAATTTTAGGACAAAAAAATATTAAAAAGATAGGTGACTTTGCAGATCTTTCATCTGATGAATTAATTGGTGGGTTTGATGAAATTAAAGGTAAGAAAATTAGAATAGAGGGATATCTAGAAGAATTTTCTTTGTCTAGAAAAGAAGCAGATGATCTTATAATGGCAGCTAGAGAGATTGCGTATAAATAATGTTATGGATAAAACTAAGAAGAAAACACTTACTATTTCGTCAAATTTCAAAAAAAAAATTGACACAAGCTCAATAGTATCATCTGGAAAAAAAACATTTTCAATTGAGAAAAAAAAACCATTTAAATCAAGCAAATCACCAAATAAGTCATTTTCAAATAATAATAAAAACCAGGAATTTAAAAATAAAAATATAAACAGAAAATTTATTGAACAACAAGCTACTAAGGATTTTATCAAGAAAGATAATAAGCCAGCAGGAAAAAGTAAGCTCAAACTTAAAGGCCCAGTTGACAAGAGGGATTTTAAATTGACAGTTTCTAGAGCTTTGAATGTAGAGGAGATAGAAATTAAACAAAGAAGCTTAGCTTCAGTAAAAAGAGCAAGACTAAAAGAGAAAAAAAATAAACCAGAGGGTGAGGAAAGAAAAGAATTTAAAAAAGTAATAAGAGAGGTAAAAATTCCTGAACAAATTACTATTCAGGAGTTATCAAACCGAATGGCTGAAAAATCTAGTGAAATAATCAAATTTTTATTTAACATGAAAGTTGTAGCTACTATTAATCACAACATAGATAAAGATACAGCAGAGTACATTGTAAAAGAATTTGGACATACTCCAATTGTAGAGGAAAAACCTCAGTTAGAAACTAACAAAATTAAAGAAAATTTTGAAGGCGAGGTTAAATCAAGGCCGCCGGTTGTTACTATTATGGGACATGTTGATCACGGCAAAACTTCGTTGCTTGATGCATTAAGGGATACTGACGTGGTATCAGGAGAATATGGCGGAATAACTCAACACATTGGCGCTTATCAAGTCAAAACTCAAGATAATAAGATAATTACATTCATTGACACTCCTGGACATGCAGCATTTACAGAAATGAGAGCAAGAGGAACAAAAATAACTGACGTCGTGGTTCTGGTTGTTGCAGCTGATGATGGAATTAAACCTCAAACAGTCGAGGCGATTAAACATGCTAAAGCAGCTAAGGTACCAATAATAGTTGCAATAAATAAATGTGACTTGCCCGAAAAAAATATAAGTAAAATTAAAAATGAAATGATGCAGTACGAACTTGTAGCTGAAGATCTAAGTGGGGATACTCTTTTTGTAGAGGTATCTGCACTTAAAAAAATGAATTTAGATAAACTAAAAGAAAGCATTCTACTTCAATCTGAGATCCTTGATTTAAAAGCCTCTTACAGTGATAGTGCTAAAGGTGTTGTTATAGAGTCAAAAATTGATAAAGGGAAAGGGCCAGTCTCAACAATATTAATAAGCAATGGTAAGTTAAAAAAAGGAGATTATTTTATATGCGGAGGTACATGGGGAAAAATTAGAGCAATGATAAATTATGAAGGTAAAAATATTGACGTCGCTCTTCCATCAATGCCAGTTGAAATTCTAGGTATGAACGGCTCGGCTTTAGCAGGATCAGAATTTTTTGTAACAAAAAATGAAAATGAAGCAAAAAAATTGACAGAATTAAAAAAGAATTCCGAACTAAAAAATAAATCTTTAGCCAAAGATAAAACTACTTTATTTGATAATACCAACAGTAAAGATGAGTTAAATATAATAATAAAATCCGATGTTCAAGGATCAAACGAAGCTCTAAAAATGGCAATACAGAAGATTGAACACAAAGAGGTTGAAGCAAAAATTATTCTTTCAGATGTAGGTATGATAAATGAGACTGATGTTTCTTTAGCAAAAGCTTCGAACGCAATTTTGATAGGTTTTAACTCAAAACCTAATAGAGAAGCAAAAAAACTTGCGGAGGAACAAAAAATTGATATCAAATTTTTCAACATTATATATGAGGCTATAGAACACGTCGAAAAATCTTTATCGGGTCTTTTAGAGCCAGATATAAAAGAAAAAATTTTAGGAAGCGCTGAAATACAAAAAATATTTAAAGTTTCCAATGCAGGTAAAATTGCCGGTTCGAAAGTAATAAGCGGTGAAATAAAAAGTAAATCTAAAGCAAGAGTTATAAGAGATGGGATCGTTGTATTTAATGGTGAAATTTCATCGATATTTAGAGAAAAAAATCAAGTGAAAGAGGTTAGTACAGGTTTAGAGTGTGGTATTAGTATTAAAGATTTCATTGATTTCAAGGAAAAAGATGTAATCGAGTCATATCTCTCAGAGGAGATAAGCAGGTCAATTTAATGTGAATAACCAAATGTCTCAAAAACAATTTAGTCAACGACAGCTTAGAGTAGGGGAATTAGTAAAACAAAACTTAGGTGAGCTTTTTATAAGAAATGAGGCTAAAATACCATCTTTTAACTCTAAGTTAATTACGGTTACAGAAGTAAGAATGACTCCAGACCTTAAAACTGCTAGGGTTTACGTTATTCCATTAGGAGGAATAGAAACCCAAGAAACTGTAAAAATCTTGACGGAATACTCTCATCTTGTTAGAAGAGCTCTGTCTAAAAGGCTAGATATTAAGTTTCTTCCT
>MDTC01090569.1_pt1 | contig 12760 bp, 9 predicted proteins | sample 811181 | NCBI WGS metagenome assembly MDTC01 (sample SAMN05326644, study PRJNA326480) | marine metagenome | isolation source: seawater | place: Pacific Ocean: North | collected 2011 | reverse complement strand
GCTGCTACTGCCGCTACCGGCGGCGGCGATAACTCCATGGCGTTGGTGTTGAAAAGCGCTGGGGGCTCAAAATGTCGATGGTCGCCGCGAGGGTGCGGCAGGTGCGATCCGGATACGCCAAGAATCCCGAGAGGTATTTCGGCGGCGAGAAAGAAGGCGAAAGAAGCCGCGAAGCGTCCGAGAGGCCGCCCGCCTGGATCGAAGAATAAGAACAATAAAAAGTTAGCGGTGGTGAAGACGAAAGCGACGAAGAAGGTAGTCCAAAAGAAAAGAAAAGCGCCAACGGCAAAGAAAAAGACGGTGGCGACGAAAGATACATCCACGGGATGTTCCAAGTGTCGATACTCTAAAAATGGTTGCGGCGCGTGCGACCCGTCCAAACCAAGGCAACGAAGAGGTCCCAGAAAGAGCACGGAACCACAAGTCTTGTGTCTCCCGGCGCCGGGCGAGGACGGAGGACGTAGAGTAGTAAAAACGTTCGAACGAAGAAAAAACCCGGTGGGTCGACCGACGAAACATACACGACCGATTAGAACCGAGTTGGGATGTTCCAAGTGCAGGTACACCGCGTGTTCGAAGTGTCGAAACGAGTTGGCGTTCGATCGAGCTTTATTTGGTACTCCGGCTGCTCCAAAGACCAAATCTCGGCTATTGTAAAACGTTTCGAGGAGGAGACTTGTACGATATAAACAACAATAACAACTTTCAGACGAGCTTAAAATAATTTGAACTACACGGATATATATATAAGTCGGAGGTAACAACAGCGCTTCACACTCTCCAACTTCCGATGCGCTCACCGGACGTTCCTACGCTTGTTTTCTTCCCGCTTAACTGCATCGACTTCAACGTCGAACTCAACCAATCTAACCCTTCGTACAACCCCAACCCTTTCGTCGCCACCGCTCCTTGCACGTGCCACTTCCTTCCTTTTAATTCGACCAACCCTAACGCATCGCACACCTCCGCCGTGGTCATACAATTCCTCATGTCCTGTTTATTCGCAAAGACTAAAATCGCCGAGTTGCGCATGAACGGGTCGTTGATGATACTATTGAACTCCTCTCGCGCTCGGTTAATCCGCTCGCGATCTAACGAGTCCACCACAAAAATTAACCCGTCCGTGTTGTTGAAATAATGCCGCCACAGAGGTCTCAATTTCTCCTGCCCTCCCACGTCCCACACGGTAAACATCACATTTTTATATTGCACTTTTTCCACGTTAAATCCGAGCGTCGGGACCGTCGATAACACCTCGCCGATGTGCAGTTTATACAGAATCGTCGTTTTCCCGGCCGCATCCAAGCCAAGCATCACCACGCGCATGTCTCGGTTCCCGAACAGTATATCGAAAGCTCTCTTGAACGACGTCACCGTCGATGAGACCGCGTTGCCCATGACGTTTTCTCCTTCTCCTATTCGCCCGTCACTTTAACACGTGCCTTTCTTCCCCGTGTGGAAAAAAAGGATGATGAATTCTCGGATTGTCTCTGCGCAACAAACGCACTCGATCTCGCGCGCGTCCACTCGAGCGATTCCTATGGACGCGCGACGTTCACCTCGCACGCGCACGCGCACGCGCACGCTATATGTTCCTACGCGTGTGTGCGCTTGCGCGCGAGTGTTCTTCTTTTTCTTCCTTAGATTTGACCGAAAAACTGACGCAAAAATTAATATAAAGAGGGCGATTTTCGTTGCGAACGAAGCAACTACCGTCGTATAAATACATGCTCTTTACATACAGGCTACGCGCGACAGATGACTATCGCACTTTTCTCACAAGTCGTTTCTTTGAGTGCTCTTCGGATTTGGTCGCGTCGATGGTGTCGTCGTCGTCGTCGTCGTCGTCGTCGTCGTCGCATCAATCGGCAAATCGATGGCGCTGTCCGCCTTGTCCGAACACGGCGGCGGCCTCGCGAACGTTTGTAACGCGTTCTCCTCTTTACACATTAAATCTACTAATATTCCATCCCGTGCCGTGTCCTTCGTCACCACTTTCTCTTTCAATAGCTTCAGCAACAGTTCTTCCTGGTCTTCCAGAAATAGCTGACACCACTGCACCAACTTCTTTCCTTCGGACTTCCACCGGTCTTTCCAATCGCCGCCTAAACCTCTTTTCTCCGCGTTCTCCTGATTCGGCTCTCCCGCGAACGACACCAGCATTTTCTGTCTCGTTTGCTTGTCCCCGTCCATTTGAAGCCACTGTAACGCTCGATTTTCCCCTTTCCCGAGAGCGTACTCTTTCAGGCCGTCGCACGTCGTTTCTAAAATGTCGTACGCGCGCTCCTCCGACGCGAAGTAGTCGAGCGTTTTGCCCTGTCTGTTCCCTTTGGAATCTTTGAGCCCGTAGTGCAAATTCAACGTCCTTTTCTTCTGCGAGTCGTCTTCTTGGAGCAATTTCCGAGCGAGTTCTCTCTGTCGATGTGGTAGATATAACGTCCAGAGTGTCGCGAGTGAGTGCGCGGCACGCGACCGATGTCCGAGAGAGAGAGAGAGAGAGAGAGAGAGAGAGAGAAAGAGAAAGAGACGCGCGCGCGGCGGTGTCAGAAATTCCAATCGCGCACTACAATTCTCGCACCGCTACCGCCCGACAGGCGGAACATTCCGCGTCGATGGCCATCGCTCGCACGTTCCCGAGTCGCTTTAAAGGGTCTTGCTCGAACGCGACGAGTATCATCGCGCCGCAGAAAAGGATCGATCGAAGAAGGACGTCGTCGTATCTTCGCGCTTTTCGCATCTTCTTTTATGTGGTATGTACATCCAATCTGTATAAAACTCTTTGTCACAAATAGTACATATGTATCGAATCTATAGAGTCGTCTAAGAATGAAGTTTTAATACTCTGTGCACCATAAACACAGACTACTGTGCGTGTGCACAGTCAACGATGTCGTTGGCAAACTGAAGAAACTTTTAAGTCGTGTGGAAATACACGTCCTGTTCACTCTTCATCATTTACTCTCCCATACGAGTTCCACATCGTATCTTTTTTTTCCTTTTGGGCAGCACTTTTTTGTTGGACCAAAAAACAAAACGAATTTTGATTATAGTATACTCTTTGTGCGTAGCACACGAGCGACGAACGTCGTCGTCGTCATCATGCGTAGTTCGGCTCTGGCGCGGTCGTCGTCGTGCTCGTGCTCGTGTTCGTCGTCGTCGTCCTTCGGGAAGCGCTTTTTTGGGGGGGACAAAAGGAGACGACCAAAGAATGCATTGCAGAAAAGCGTATCGTATCCAAAAGAGAGAAGAAGATGCGGAAGAAAAGGCAGCGCGGCACGCGCGATGCCGACGGCAGAGGAAGACGGAGCGATCATGACGGAAGAAAACACGTCGTCGTTACCGTCGATATACAAGTCGGAGGACGGGAAAGAACAGCAAGTCTTAGATGCGCTCAAAAATGTCATCGACCCAGATTTTGGCGAGAACATCGTCAACTGCGGGTTCGTCAAAGTGTTGAAAATATCGGACGACGGGAAAGACGTCGCGCTAGTTTTAGAACTCACCACTCCGGCGTGCCCGGTGAAAGACGAATTCAACAGACTCTCGAAAGAGTTCGTGAAACGATTGGAATGGGTAGATGACGTGGACGTGATCATGACGGCGTCGCCGAAATCAGCCATGGCGGACGTGCCGGAAGCGCCGCCCGGGTTGAGGGGGGTGAAAAACATCATAGCTATTTCAAGCTGTAAAGGTGGAGTTGGAAAATCGACGACGTGCGTGAATTTAGCGATGACTTTGGCACAGATGGGTGCGAAAGTTGGGATATTTGATGCGGACGTGTACGGGCCCAGTTTACCGACGATGATCACGCCCGCGTTCGATAAATTGGAAATGAAACAAGACGGAACGATTACGCCGGTAGAGTACGAAGGGGTAAAAGTGGTGTCGTTTGGATACGCCGGGCAAGGATCGGCGATTATGAGAGGGCCGATGGTTTCCGGTTTAGTCAATCAATTGTTAACGACTAGCGAATGGGGCGAGTTGGATTATTTGTTGTTGGACATGCCTCCCGGGACCGGCGATATTCATTTGACACTAGGTCAGGTGGTTCCAATAACCGCGGCAGTTGTTGTTACCACGCCGCAAAAGTTGGCATTCATCGACGTCGATAAAGGCGTGAGAATGTTTGCAAAGTTGGAAGTGCCATGCGTGGCAGTAGTTGAAAACATGTCAACCTTTACCGGCGACGACGGTAAAGTGTACAGACCATTTGGCCGAGGAAGTGGTCAGTCCATTTGCGAAGCGTACGACATTCCACATTTGATAGAAATGCCTATCGAACCTGGTCTTTCGTCTGGCGGCGACTCTGGTACCCCTCTCTCCCTCTCCGACCCAACCGGTCCAATCGCCGCTCTTTACCAAGACATCGGCGCGTTCGTCGTCCGTGAAGTCGCAAAAATCAACTCCGGCCGAGGCCCAACCGCAGAATTAGACCCGGACCGAAGAGGTTGTCTCAAAGTTCAAATCGCAGACGTCAACGACGGTCTCCCATTCTACGTCTCCGGTGCCTTGGTTCGCAAATTCGACCGATCCGCTCGCGCGAAAAATTCCAACGAGTCTCCGGACGTTTTGCTCACCGGCGAAAAAGTCCCGGACGATTTAGAGCCCGTCTCTGTCGCTACGGTTGGAAACTACGCCGTCAGCGTCACTTGGCCGGATGGGTTTAGCCAAGTCGCGCCGTTTCGAGTGTTGAGAACGTTACCTAGACTTTAATTCACGCTCCTTGTTGTATTCTCGACGGTTCTATGAACTCTATCCTCAAAAAAATGGATACATAAAAATTCTTCTTTCTTTCTTTCTTTCTTTCTTTCTTTCTTCTCGTAATAAAAAGCGGGACAAAAAATATGACTGGATCTGGCGTCCCGCACGAGCCTCCGTCTCTTCTCAATCCTCGCGTCCCGCTCGATCTTCACGGCATCGCCAACCACCCGACGCAGCACGCCTTCCTGGCCGCCGGGATCGGCGCCCTCGACGCGACGCCTTCGCTTGGCGGGGACAACATCCCTCGCGCGATACGCGCGTCTTCCCTCGCCTCTCGAGGGAAACGACGGCCGCAGACGCCTCCAGAACGGCGCTTGAGTAAAAGAACGACGACGACGACGACCCCAAACAACAACAACAACACGATGGAGGAAAAAAAAGAGCGGCGCGTCGAGGAGGAACGACGACGACGACCACCATCTCGCGAAAGAGGTGCCACGGCGCTGACGCGACGGATTGGTCGTCGCGGTTTTGGTCGCTTCGCCGGGGCGCTTTTGACCGGCGTCGCCGCTGCTTTTCTCCTCCAAACAAAAAGAGAAGAAGGAAAAAGAAGAAGAAGATAAACCCTCATCATTCCTTGTAAGACCCTAAACATAAAAAATTTTGGGAAAGAAAAAAAGAAGACAAAATTTTGTTAAATGGATGGAAAAGTCCTCCTCTCAAATCAATTTTTCTTCCCTCTTCCCCTTATTACACTGTTGTTGTTGTTGTTTTGCGCGTTTTGGTGGGACGCGCGAATAGATGCCGAGAAGAAGACTCCTCGAACTCGCGTCGTCGTCGTTTCCGAAAAGGAACCACCACACCAGATCGCTTTTAGAAGACTCTTTCTTCTTCTTCGTTATTTCAAAAAAGCACCCCCGTTGTTGTTGTTATTCTTTTGCGACGCCAACGACGGGACGTAACGACCGACATTTAACTACTACTATTACTACTACTACTCGCGCGCGTTGTGGTGCGTCAAAGAGCGGAACGAGGCGCGACGAGCGGTGGGAGCGGCATCGAGAGAAGCGTTGGAGAGGAGACGCGACGAACAAAGCCGCTAGAATGAAGAGCACGACGTTATCTTCTCCAGTTCAATTGGGGAGTTGCTACGCACAAATTGTCGGGTTAGGGACCGATACGGATGGGAAAGATACCGCGCCGTCCGTCTTGTTGTTCACGGACAAGAAGAGATACTGCTTCAACGTCGGCGAGGGGTTCCAGAGATTTTGCGTGGAACATAAATTGAAAATGTCTCGATTGGAGAGAGTGTTTTTCACTCGGACGACGAGTAAAGCGACTGGAGGATTGATTGGGATGTTGTTGACGTTGGCGGACGCGGCGAGCGCGAGCGTCGGCGGAGCGGGGCCGCTGACGACGGTTGAGACAGATGACAATACATCGACGCCGAAAATGACAGTTCATGGACCAAACGTCAGGAATTTGTTGGAGGCTGTGAAAGTATTGGTAGCGGAGAATAGAGGGGTTCTCGTGGAGAGAGGTGGGGAGACATTTCGGGACGAGATTTGCGAGGTAAAGCCGATGTTGAGAGTTCCAGAGATGGTCGGGCCGTTAGGAAAAAGGTTGAATGCTGATAAGGATAATATCGTTATGAGTAGAAAACGCGTGTCATCAACAAACCCGGTAGATTTAGAGCCAGTGGTGAGTTACGATGTACAGCTGGCGTCTCCGCCTGGGAAATTTGATGTTAAGAAAGCGGACGCTTTGGGCGTGCCCAAAGGGAAAGAGAGGGGGTTGCTTGTTCGAGGCGAATCGATTGATATTACATTAGAAAGTGGAGAGAAAAAGACGATAACACCGGACATGTGCGTAGAAATGGCTGAAAGAGGTGCGAGATTTGCAATTGTCGATTTACCGACCAAAGCGCATTTGGACGAAGCAATTAAGATTGTAGAAAAAATGAAAAAATCGGATGGATGGAACGTGAACGAAGAGAGAGATTTGGTCGTACACTTAGCGCCGGCAGATGTAGCGAGTTTGAGTCAATATCAGATGTTCGTCAAAGAGAACTTCTCGAATGCAAAAGGAAAGCACCTATTTGCGAATGCCTCACGAAACGATAGAACACCTATTTTTTTAGCATCTAGAGCGGTGCAAGCAAAGTTACATGGCATCGACGCGAGTATATTTCCAGAACCTCCAAGTTCATCCAATGATGCTGATAATAGCAAATCGATGTCGTTAGGAAAAGCTGGTAAAAATTTATTGAAGTTTACGCTTTTGCCGCAAAGATCTATGGGTATAGACGAAAGTGCTGTGCCGAATGTCGAGACGCCCCGTTCAATTCGCGAAGAAGCTGCGAAAGAGGTAGAGTTGCGAAGAAAGACTAAGAGAAAAAACGCAGACAAAAACGTGACGACAAAGGCGACGGAGGCAAATAATGACTTCTTTGCGAACCATCCAGGACATAGAGTTGTCGAAGATGTGGAAGAAAATGAAATCGTCGTAACCTTTCTAGGCACCGGTTCAGCGCAACCGGCAAAACATCGAAATGTGTCTGGCATTTTGCTCGAAGTCGAGAAAGACGACGAAAACTATTCGGCTTTGTTGGATTCCGGCGAAGGATCGTTGGGACAACTATACCGTTCGAAAAACGGTGACACTCGTGTCGTAAACAAACTCCTTAAAAACATGCACTTCGCGTGGATTTCGCACATACACGCGGACCATCACGTAGGTTTGCCGTCGATTCTCTCTAAGCGTCGCGAAGCTTTTTTGAGTTCGGGCGTCAAGGAAGAAGACATTCCAAATTTAATTGTTTTTGGCCCTCGACCGTTGAGATGGTTTTTAAGCCAGTGTGAAAAGTTGGAACCGCTAAAATATCGATTTGTGGATTGCCGAGATACGTTGGAGGAGAAAACGGTGCAAGAGTTATTCTCTACCTCTTCATCATCATTTTTTTCATCACCGTTCATAAAACTCACGTCAATTCCAGTGACTCACTGCGCGCACGCATTTGGCATCAAATTGGAAGGTTTAACGAACAAATCCAGCTTGCCGTATTCTTTAGTTTACTCTGGTGATACGCGTCCGTGTGCAAACATTAGAGACGCGGCCAAAGAGTGTACGCTACTCATTCACGAGGCGACATTTGAGGACGGGTTAGAACACGAAGCTCTGACGAAGAAGCACTCGACAACCGCCGAAGCTCTCGAGATTGGCAGTTCGGCATATTTGAACATATTAACGCATTTTTCGCAACGATACCCGAAGGTGCCCAGTTTTGATTGTAGCGATGGCGTCGTGAGTGCGATTGGACAAAATGCTATGTTTGCGTTTGACTTGATGCGCGTCGATTTTAATAATTTACGACGCATACCTTCGCTTTTACCAAACGTTCGCGAACTCTTCGAAGAAGAAAAAGAAGATTGATGATGGTAGGTAATAGATATTAGAAATGGCGTAATAAATGTAGTAAGTATAGTAATAGTATGTGATAGTATTGAATTCGTCGTAACACTGCATGTAATACAGCATTTACGCCCAGTTTCTGACAGCCTTCGCCTTTTTCACAATCATCCCCGCAATCTCCTCATCCGCTTCAATCTTCGTCGCCACTATAAAATCATTGATCGTCAACCCTTTCACTTCTTTCGTGTGCGCTTCCACTACCACTTTCTCCCCAGTCGCGGTCGTCTCCACCGGCCACCCGGCTTCGTTCGCCACTGCCTGGCACCTCGCCGCAAACTTCTCCCCGTCCGTCGTCGTCACCTCCCATCGTAACCTCGGAATAGAATCCTTGTTGCTCGGTCTCACCTTCCAATCCACGCATTGTTTCCTATAAATCTCCTCGTCCGTTAACGTGCACGCCGTGGCATCCGCCGGCAACTCTTGAATCGGTCGATTTTTCAACATGGTCATGTCCATGAGTTTCTGCGCGCCTTTCCCACCGGCTTTGACGATGTGGTCCGTATCCGCGTGGCCTAACGTGCTGGTTCCAAAATTAGACCCGATTTCACCCGCGGTTGGATCTCGCGCGCCAAAATCACCGCCGAGACCGGCCATCTGCTCGGCTTCTCGAGAGACGCCTCCGTTTGCTCGCACGTCGAATCGAATCGAAGAAGCCCCTTTTTTACGATGGGCGGCGGTTTTCCCGAACACACACTTTTTCGTGTGGGATTGAGAGGACGCGAGCGCCCCTCGGTTGAAGCCTCGTCCGCTCAATTGCGTTCGAAATGTCGTCGTCGTCGTTGTCATCATCATCATCGTTGCGCGCGCTTTCGTGGTGGTCTTCCCGAAATAGAATACTAATAAATCTCTCTCTTCTTTCTCGCTCTCAAAGCTTTGTTCAGGTGCGGGTTTTGAAATGCAGCGCGATTTTTGTGTGGACCAATTTTACTGCGTTTTGGACAAAAGGGGATAAGGCATTGGTCACTCTTGAAAGTGTACGTAGCTTATTTAGAGTTTCAAAAAAAATTTCTTTTCCTTTTTCCTTTGTGAGTTTTTTTGTGTTCGTGACTCCGAGAGAGACGCCAGTGTTGTCTTTATTTTTGTTTTCCAAACGCATGGAAACCGATCGAGTAAATACGACCACCGAACGATGATGCGCGCGGCAGCACGTCTCTCGATACCGAAGAGCACCTGACGACGCGAGAGAAGAAGAGGAAGAAGAATCGCGCTCCGAGGAGCCGTCGTCGTTCCGAAACACCCAAACAGAAGGAGAATTTTCTTTTTTTACGAAAGCAAAAAAATACGCGCGACGACGAAAAGTTGAAGATGGTAAGCACGGCGTCGCGGCGTTTGGCGACGGTGGTGGCGATGGCGATGATGATGGGGACGCGCGTCGGTGGAGTGAACCTGTACCCAAGCAAATTGGACGCAGCGTCGCTTCTGTTGAACAACGCGAACAGAATAGCGGTGGAAACGAGCGAGATTTACGACGATCTGAGCGGAAAACAAGGGTCATTTTTCGAGAACTATTACGTGGAAGAGAAGAGGGAAACGAGCGAGGATTTATTATCGACGAACGCGATCGTGGAAAGGTCGTTGGAGAGCGCGCGGGTGAATCGAGAGAGCGAGGAAGGCGAAGCGATCGAAACGGCCATACAGGAGGTGATCAGTGACGCGGAGATGCAATTGCAGAGCTTTTTAGAGTATTCTTCCTCCTCTTCGGCAAAGGGGACGGCAAAGACGAACGGTCCGAAGGACGGGAGTTTTAATGTTTGGAACTACGAGAGACGCGGAAACGAAGAAGAAGGAAACGGCAATATTTTTGCGACGCCGCTCCTCAACGAAGGTGGTGGTGGCGGTTTCTTCCAAGAGTTCTTCCCCGGCCGGGGCGGCAATGGAGGAGGGGTGGGAGGAGGACCCGTGCGCCAACCGATTTACGACGCCCCGAGATACGACGATACGACTTTGGCCACACAACCTTTTGGAACGAATCTTCCGATGGATAATATTCCACCGAGACCAAATGTTGATCCCAACTATATCACGTATACCGCTCAAGGTCTGATGGGAAACTTCTTACAAGCGTTGACGTGGATAGTCGCGGTTCCGTTCGCAAATAACCCGTTGTTTTTCGACGATTGGCAAAGGTGCTCTACCTTAATTAGACCGTGTACAATTCGAGAGACGCTTTCGAGATGTACGTACGAACCTCGAAATTCGTGGTATCGAGAGCGACGCTCCCGAATAAATGCACCCGTCGGTTGGCCTTATTGTCAGCCAGATTTAGAAGAAGTGTACGAATATTGCAACGAAATCGAACTGCAAAGTTCCACTTGTGACCCGAAGCTCGCTAGAGAGAGAAGGGATATCGCGGTTTTTGAGGCAAACGCGGCGTTGGAACAAGAGAGATTGCGAGCGGCGTACGATAACGGTGGAGCCGGTAGTGGTCCGTTTTGGTATGGTCCATATAACGGTGGGTATGGACCGTCTCCAGGAGACGGGAACTATTATGGGCCGTACGGCGGAAGTACTGACGTTCCTTCGAGGTCGGGATACTATTACGAGGAAGGTTTCAATTACCCGTACCCGGATCCCGGGTACTACCCGTTCCCTTATCTCGATCAGCAGCCAAACTATTATCACGGCGCGCGATTGGGACGTTAAATGCAATGTATTTCATCCATGTTTACGTCTATTTTTATGTGTTTTCAATTTATATCTTTTTCTCTTTCTATCTACATCTCTAACGTCCGGTTAAATGTTCGATACCGCTCGAACCTTGCTCGCCGGCGGAACTCCCCCACCCTTTCGTGCTCAACGAAATCTCTTTTGTGGCCACAATTTGCGACCCAGGGTCTCTTAAAAAAAATGTTCCGCCTCTAGTTCCAGCCATTCGTCGTCGCGACGCATTCGACGGTCGAACGACGCCCATGTGTTCCTGTCTTTCGTCTCTTTGGTTAATCTCCGGGTAATCTCTCAACCATTCGCCTTTATATACCTGTTGCGGTCGAGCAATCTTTACATCTGGATCTACCAATTGCTCTCTCCAATGCGCTAAATACCCAGCCGCTCGCGGGATGGCAAATAAAACGGTAAAAAATTCCGGTGGGAAACCCAGTGCGCGATAAACCAAACCAGAGTAAAAATCTACGTTTGGGTACAACTTACGTTTGATAAAATACTCGTCGGTTCTCGCGTGTTTCTCCAACGCCACCGCGACATCAATCAACGGATCGCGCCCGACTAACGCAAAAACCTCCTCAGCAACCCCCCGAATTACGTTCGCTCTCGGATCGAAGTTTTTATACACGCGATGCCCGAATCCAAACATTTTTACCTCTTTCTTTTTCACGCGTTCGATGAAATCGGGAATGTTTTCCACCGAGCCGATGCGTTCAAGCATTCTCAACACAGCTTCGTTCGCGCCTCCATGTAACGGTCCATACAAAGCCGCCACCGCCCCGGCTACGGCTGAATATACGTCAACGCCGCTCGAGGCTAAATGCCTACACGCCGCGGTTGAACAGTTCATCTCGTGTTCAGCGTGTAACAAAAACATCGTATCCAATGCTTTTGCCAACTTTGGATTCGGTCGGTGCGAGATATCTAAACCAGCGTCCAACATGTACAAAAAATTTTCCGCGTACGACAACCTCGCATTCGGCGGCGCTGGTTTCCGCCCGGTGTTTCGATGGTACGCGTGCGCCGCCAACGTCGTCATCTTCCCCAAAATCCTCACAATCTGTTTATCTTGCACGTCTTTGTTTTGATAAATTCCGTTCCCTGCCAGCGCCGGGTTTTGCTCCGGATGAAACACGGACAACGCGTTCAACCCGGCTAAAATAACTCCCATCGGATGCGCGTCATGAGGCAACGCCTCGATTGTATTAATCACGGGAATTGGTAACGCTGAGTGTCTCGAAATTGCCTCCCTCCAATCCGCCAATTGGTTCGCCGTCGGCAAGTTGCCGTAAATCACGCAAAACGCGCACTCCAAATACGAACTCTTCTCCGCTAACGTCTCGATCGGGTACCCGCGATACCTTAAAATCCCTTTATTTCCATCGATGAAGCTAATTCTGGACACGCACGGACTGGTGTTCGTGTACCCCGGGTCGTACACTACCAAACCGTTCTCGTCTCCCCCGGGCGCTTTAATATCTCTAAACGCGGAGGCGTTGACGGTTCCATCTTCCGATATTGGTATTCGATACGCGCGCCCGGTTCGAGAATCGACGATCTCGAGCGTGCCGCCCCCAGGTTTCCTCGACGACGACGACGTGTTCGTCGCGCTCAAACACTCCTCTCGCCCACACGTCGTCGTCGTCGTCGTCGTCGTCGTCCTTCGAGACGCGTTGTCTGTCGTCAAAGACGCATTATTCTTGGCGGCACAATCTTCCAATTCTTTCCCATCGAGGAGGGTTCTCGACAGATTCGCCATTCTGCGTCGAAACGTCGTCAAAGTCCTTTTCGTCGTCGTCGTCGCCTTTGGGGCCGCCGTTGTTATCTCGTCGTCGTCGTCGTTTCCACGACGATACATCATCTTTCACGCGATTTTGTCGACCTAAGAAGAGAAGACAAAGCACTCAAAACAATTCTTCGTTCTCTT
>MDTC01016792.1_pt1 | contig 12761 bp, 12 predicted proteins | sample 811181 | NCBI WGS metagenome assembly MDTC01 (sample SAMN05326644, study PRJNA326480) | marine metagenome | isolation source: seawater | place: Pacific Ocean: North | collected 2011 | reverse complement strand
GCTGAAGGGCTTGACTTCCGAGTTCGGAATGGGATCGGGTATTACCCCTTCGCAATAATCACCAGGCACACCGTTATATTATTATTTTATTTTTTTGTAAACAGTAAAAACTTGGTGGGCGTGATAAGAATCGAACTTATGACCTCTACGATGTCAACGTAGCGTTCTACCATTGAACTACACGCCCCTCAAAAATTGTGTTAAATACGTAGTTGGTATAACATAAAGATTTAATGCGAAAAATACTTATTATTTCAACCAAGAACTTATCATCTAATCAATTTGACGGCGCTCAAAAAAGAATTTTTGATATATCAAAATCCTTATCAAAAAAAAATAAAGTTGATTTTGTTTGTCTTGGAGAAAATGTATTAGAAAAAAAACCTAATTTAAATTTCCTTAATAAATTGATTATTTATAAAATAAGTTTTTTCTCCAAAATTTATAACGTTATTATTTCTATTCTTAAATTCCAACCAATGCAGAATGGTTATTTTTTTTCAAAGGATATTTGCAACTTTATTTCTGAAAATAAACAAGAATATGATGTAATAATTTTCCATCTAATAAGATCTGCACAATATCTCCCTGATAGCTTTAGCGGTAAAACGATTTTAGAAATGACAGATTTAATTTCCCATAACTATGGACAAATAATTAAGGAACTTTCTTTTTTTAATCCCTTAAAATATATATATCTTTTTGAAAAGCTTTTGCTTCAAAAATATGAGAAAAAAGTATCAAACTCTTTTGATAAAACTATATTTGTATCAGAAAAAGAATTAACTTTGGCTAAAGAGTTCATAGAAAAAAGTAAAATTTATGTAATAGGAAGTTGCTTCGAGTCAAAAAAGAAAATATTTAAACATAAGGCTGATAGTAACAAAATTTTGTTTGTAGGAAATATCGGCTACTTGCCCAATAAATTAGCCTGCTACAATTTTTCAAAAAAAATTCTTCCACAAATAAATAAAACATACCCTAAAATAGAATTTAATATTGTTGGAAAAATAAATACATTTGATAAATTTATTTTAAGTCGTTTTTCAAACGTAAAAGTTCATGGTCCTGTGAAAAAAATCGATAATATGATAAAAAAAAGTATCTGCGGAATAAGTAATTTAAAAGTTGCAACTGGACTTCAAAATAAAATTTTTATGTACATGTCTTACGGTTTGCCTGTGATTGCAAGCAAAGACTCTGCGCCTAAAAATTTAATTAAAAACAAAAAAAATATACTGATTTATTCAAGACAAGATGATCTTATAAAGTGCATTTCTGAATTAATAAACAAAAAGAAACTTGCCAACTTAATTTCAAGGAATTCATATAAAATTGTTAAAAATAAACTAGCTGCTAAAAAAGTTTACAATAAATACATATAATTAAAAAATGGATAAAAAAAATAAAATATTACTGCTTTCATTAAATTGGTTAATTTATCTTTTTCCTTTATTTTATGTTTTGGGAAATTTTTTTGTTAATGTAAGTGTAATTCTAATATCAATAATTGGTTTGATTCTCTACAAATGGAAGATTTTTGATTTCAAAAAAGATAATTTGTTAATTTTAATGTCTTGTTTCTTTTTAATAATCATTATCTCTACTTTTTTTGAGAGCATTTCCAATCCTGGCAATGTTAAACTTTATAAATCATTAATTTTTTTAAGATATTTCGTTCTATTGTTAGTTATTAGATATGCTTTAATTAATGATCATATAAATCTTAAAAAATTTTTAATTTCGTGTTTAATTTGTTCAACAGTAATCTCTTTAGATGTGATTTTGTAGTTTGTAACTGAAAAAAATATTATTGGACTAAAATCTACAGAACTACATAGATCTAGTTTTTTTGGTAATGAACCTATAGCAGGAGGGTTTATTCAAAGATTCTCTGTCCTGGGTGTCTTCTTTGTGCTAACTGTATTTACAAAAAACTATTTAAAGGCTCTTGTCTCTTCTGTATTTCTTGCACTTTGTTTTTTTGGAACATTTTATTCTGGAAATAAAATGCCAGCTTTTTTGTTGCTAATTTTTATACTCGGTATTTTAACTTTATCATTTTTGAACTTCAAAATTTATAAAAATAAAATATTTATTTTATCTTCTCTTATAGTTTTAGTTATGGTGTTTTTGGGGGGTAAAAAATTAGAAGGTATAGCTTCAAATACAATAAAGGATACCTATTATTTTTCTCACTCAAACACCTTTATGGGGGCAATACCCAATTTGAAAATAATTTACTCTGAAGTAACAAGAGACTACTCTGAATTAAATAAGTATAAAGGCAAAACCTGGTTTCACTATACCGAAGAATTTAAAGATAAGGAAAAATATAGATATATAGGGAAGTGGTCAGTATATAATCATATATACATTACTTCTTTAGATCTTTTTTTGGAAAGGCCTCTGACAGGAAGGGGAATAAAGTCTTTTAGAGAAACCTGCAAGGAAAGAGTTCATTTGCCAAACAGAATTTGCTCAACACACCAACATAACTATCATTTGCAAATATTAAATGATACTGGGTTGATAGGTTACTTGATTTTTTTTGGAACGTTTTTTTTCGTAATATTAAAATGTTTTAGAAAAAATAATTTAAGATCAAATATTTATTTTTATGCAGCTTTGTCTGTATTAATTATTGAATTCATTCCTTTGAGAAGTACAGGAGGTTTTTTTTCTACTATAAATTCCGCCTATATATTTTTTATGATAGGAATTTTGTTTGGTTTAAAAGGATTGGGCTATAAATCTAAAAATTATTAGAAATATTTTTTTAAAGTAAATATATTTGGCTTCATCCAAAAATAAAGATCTGTCAAAATTTTTCTTAAATCTCTTTTTGGTTTCCATTTATAAAGTTTATTCACGTAACTTATATTTGAAACATAGTAAGGAACATCGTATGGAGACGTTTTTTTTATGAAACCTATTTTTACTTTGTTTTTTGTTAAATTTCTGGAAAGCTTTGTAAGTTGAATTAAATTCAGTGAATTTCTCTTGCCTCCTCCAACATTCACTAGCTTGTTGTTAATTTTTTTAAGTTTTTGTATTTGCAATAAAATTAATTCACATAAATCTTGAATATGAAGAACATCCCTAACCTGTCTCCCTGTTCCACCAAAACCAATATAGTTAAGCTTTAAACGATTTAAATGTCTCCACACCCATAAACTTACAAATCCCTGCTCTTCTTTTCCAAATTGCCATGGACCAGAAACTAGAGCTACCCTGTTTATAATATACTTGATGTTATGCAGATATGAATATTCTTTTATCAAAAGTTCGGAACTCAATTTTGTAAAACCATATATAGATTTTGAATTCTCAACATTAAAATTTTCCTTTACAGAACCTTTCTTTTTCAATTTAAATAAATTTTCCATGGAATAAACTCTGGAGCTGGATAAATAAATTATATTTGCATTATCCTTAACACATTTATTTAAAACATTAAATGTTCCTACAAGATTTGAATTAAAAACTTCCTCTATTTTTTTTCTTGATGCTTCTATAGCTGGTTCAGCCGCACAATGTATCACTAAATCAAATTTTGGAAGCCTGGTAAAATTATTTGATCTTGCAATATCACTTTTAAAATTCTTTATTTTTTTTTTAGATAATCTCTTATAATTTAAGCTTGAACCTTTTCGAGACAGATTATCAATACTATTAATTTTAACATTCTTAATTTTATTCTTTAAAAAAGTTGCAAGATTTGAACCAATAAAACCACAACCGCCTGTTATCAATATTCTCATATATTGCCTTGTCTCTAAAATACTTTTTTTATTATCTTTTTTGTCTTCAACTTCAAAATATTAATTTTGATTTGTCTTAGGTTAAAACCATTATAAAGTTTAAATCTATTTTTCTTAAGCCAAAAATTAAGTTCTTCCAGATAAAGTCTTAGGTTCTTTGATGAAAAGTTTTTATTATGAACTCTAAATGTGGCTAGCGGTTTCTGTATTGCTGATATTTTGTATTTTTTTGATAACTTTAAAAAAAGATCAAAATCCCCAATTATGTCATATCTTTCATTAAATTTGTTTTGTTGAAAAATTTTTCTATGAAGCATAATAGTTAAAATTCCTATACAATAATTATCTAGCAAACTTTGGGTTATATAGCCCTCGGGCAATTTTTTTTTATAAGGCAAATAAGATTTTTTTGTATTTTCATTTTTAATAAGAAAATTAGTATAAATAATTTTATAGTTTTCCTTTTTAATTAAATTAATTTGAGAATTTAATTTATTCCTGTTCCAAAAATCATCAGTATCCAAAAAAGATATATATTTTCCCTTGCTCCTTTTAATAGCTAAATTTCGAGTTCTATATAATTTTTCAAACTTGTTTGATTTAAAATATTTAATTCTTTTATCCTTAAAAGATTTTGCAATTTTTGCACTTTTATCAGTAGATTTATTATCCCAAAAAATTATTTCCCAATTTTTATATGTTTGATTGATAACGCTTGAAATGCTTTTTTTTAAATATTTTTCACCATTATGACAGTTCATAATTACACTAACAAGTGGCTGATTAGTAGTTTGTGGCTTGCCCATAATAAAAATTTATTGTCTTTTTTAAACCAGTTTCAAATGATGTTTTTGGTTTCCAGTTAATTATTTTCTTTGCTTTTGTAATAGTTGGAAAAACTTTAATTGACTCATCTTTTCTTAATTTAATCTTGCCGTAAAGAGGATGACCCTTTTTGATTTTTTTATTTATATATTTAATTATATTTTTAATCTTAATTGGTTTGCCTGATCCTATATTAAATATTTCACCTCTAGCTTTTTTATTTTTTAATGATTTAATAATAGCTTCAATAACATCATCGATAAAAACAAAGTCTCTGAATTGTTTGCCTTCAGAACATGGAAATTTTTTATTTTTAATACAGCTATTTATTATTATTGGAATAAATCTATTTAAATCCTGCCGTGGCCCATAAGCTTGGTACAGTCTTAGAATAGTTGATGGAAATTTTCTTGCTTTAAATAGTTTCATCAGATGCAAGCTAGATAATAATTTGGCCTTATAATAAACAGATAAAGGTTTGCCTTTAAAAGTTTCTTTATGCGGTGACTTAGATTTGCCGTATTCTCCGCCGCTACCTATTTGAAGGAAGGATTTTGGAGGATTTTTTAAAAAAATGCTTGTCAAATTTTTTAAACCCAAATAGTGGCTTTCATAAGTCTTCTTCTTATTTGAGTGATCAACATAACCACCAAGATTAATTACGAAGTCAAAATTTTTATTTATTTTTTTTTTTAAGATGTTTTTTTTTGTGATATCACAAATTATATATTTTACTTTTGAAATATATCTTAATTTTTTAGGTCTTCGAGTTGAAATGCTTGTAACATTCCAGCCTTCCTTTAAAGATCTTTTTGCCAGATGGTAGCCTATAAAGCCAGTTCCTCCGACAATTAGTATTTTGACTTTGTTATTCAAAATTTCTATTTTAAAGTTTCTTTTAATTTTTCAAGATCTCTTTTAGTGTCAACACATTGCCAAAAGCCATCATGTTTAAACGCTACAAGTGTTTTTTTTTTGCAAACTTTTTCTAATGGTTCTTTTTCCAAAAAAGTTTGATCATTTTTAATATAATTTAAAAATTCTGGTTCTATTACAAAGAATCCGCCATTTATCCATCCTTCATCAACTTTTGACTTTTCTTTAAAATAGGTAATAGAATTCCCTTTTAATTTTAAAGCACCAAATCTAGCTGGGGGCCTAACGGCCGTAAGTGTAACCATCTTTTTATTTTTTTTATGAAAATTTATTAGTTTTTTTATATTAACATTTGATAAACCATCACCATATGTCATCATGAATGTTTCATTTTTAAGATGTTTTGTAAGCCTTTTTAATCTTCCACCAGTCATGGTTTTTCTTCCTGTATCAATTAGATTGATATTCCAGTTGAAAGAATTCTTTTTAAAAAAATTTTTAATTGCATGCCCTTTGTAACCCAAGGCTATGTAGAAATCTTTAAAGCCGTATTTTGCATAGGTTTTCATTATATGATAAATCAAAGGTTTGCCTTTAACTTTGATCATGGGTTTTGGAATTGTTTTTGTGTATTCGGATAACCTTGTTCCAAATCCACCGGCTAAAATTACTACTTTCATAACCTTTCCTTCATTAATTTTTCATAATTTTTAATCTGATTTAAAGATGTAGATAGAATTTTTTTGGGTTTAGAGTAATACTGACTATACCATTGGGCTGTCATTTTGATAATCTCCTCGAAAGATAAAACGCTTTTCCAATTTAAAATTTGATTTGCTTTAGTGCAGTTTAACTTTAATAAATTTGACTCAAAAAAATTATTTTTATTGTTTTTTGATATTTTCCATGAAACTTTTTCCCAATGTTTTTTCATAGATTTAACAAGTCTAATAACATTATAGGATTTTTTAGTATTTGGACCAAAATTAAAAACCTCGCCATGAAGTTTTTTATTTTTATTTAATCTTGTAGCAAATATTAAGTATCCTCCAACTGCCTCTAATACATGCTGCCATGGTCTAGTCGATTTTGGATTTCTTATATTCACCCTATTATTTTTTGACCAAGATTTCACGCAGTCGGGAACCAGTCTATCTTTTGACCAGTCACCTCCCCCAATTACATTTCCTGCTCTGGCAATACCTATCGAAATCTTATCGTTTTTTTTGAAGTATGATTTTACATATGATTGAATTATTAATTCAGCAGATGCTTTTGAAGCGCTATATGGATCTGTTCCTCCCAATACATCATCTTCTCTATAACCTCTTTTAATTTCTAAATTCTTATAACTTTTATCACTAGTTATCAAAATAGCTGTGCATTTATTTTTTAAATTTTTTAAGGACTCTAGTACGTTCAAAGTTCCAATAGAATTGGTTTGAAAAGTATAAATTGGATCAACATAAGATTCTTTTACCAAAGATTGTGCGGCTAAGTGAAATACATAGTTAGGTTTGTAATTTCTAAATACATTTTTTATTTTTTTTAAATTTCTTATATCAAGATTTTTATTAATAATTTTTCTCTTGAGATTTAATATTTTAAAATGCGAGGGATTTGATGGCACACCAGATGATATCCCAATTACATTTGCACCAAGACTAATCAACCATAAAGTTAACCAGGACCCTTTGAATCCTGTATGGCCAGTTACAATTACCGTTTTGCCTTTAAAATGTTTTTTAAAAGAAAATTTTGACATTTTGCTCATTTAACTTTTCGAAAAGAAATTTTTTTAATCTGTTATTTCCTCTATTTTTTTCCTTTCTTTTTCCAATTTTATTTAATTCATTAGAAAACTCTATTTTGTTGTAAACAAATCTATATAGATTTTTTGGTATTCCAATAGATTTTAAATTAATTTCATCACAAGGATCAAGTACAGGTATAATCACAAAACATTTAGAAGCAAGGGATTCTAAAGTTGCGCTGGTAGGCCCTGAACAAACCACACAGTAAGAATTGATTAAAATTTTACTGAAGTTTCCAGATAAAATTGAAATTTTATCTCTAAGTTTATTTAAATCTCCTTTTAATAAAAGCTCAATTGGCAATATTGGGTGTGGTTTAATTTTTAATTTAAAATTTTTTTTATTTTTTAAAAAAAAATATACCCATTCAAGCATTTTTTTATCCAATGCTTCGATACCGCTTAGAATCACCGATATATTATTTATATTTTTTTTCTTAAAATTTTTAAACAAAAATTGATAGTTTAATGCTGGGGCAATTGAGATGTCCGCGTTTTTAAAAAATTCTTTCTTTAAATTTTTATAGGCTCTGCCTATCGTTAAAATTTTTTTTGGTACAACTTTTGCTTCTTCCTCGTATTTAGCAGGTATAGTGTTCATATACTGAGAATAATGGGTGATACCCTGATACCCAAAAATTTCTGATTTTGGATAAAACGTTCTTGCGCCAAAATTCCACCCTTTATCTACCGCTTGATTTTCAAACCAATTAATAACTTTTGAAATTTTTATTTTGTTTTCGCTTAGCCTTTTAAAAAATCTAAAGTTTAATATTGATATACATGCTGAGGAAAAATCATTTAATCTGCTAATTTCTTCATTAATCAAATTGCTTATATCCCATGCTCCATATCTTGAAAATTTTTTTTCAAATTTTTTTTTTCGTATAAAATGTAAAGATGAAAAAAAAATATCATTGAAATTTAGATAGTGTTCTTTGAATATATAGTTTTTATCTTTTATACTATTAATAATTCTAAAAATATTGAATAAATTCTTTTGAATCACAAAAGTTGGAATATAAAATAATTCTTTATTCTTGTTTTTTAATTTTTTTTCAATACCATAATAATATCTATTAATATCAGGTGAGGTCTGAAAAACATCAATCAAAATAATTTTTTTTTCTAAACTCTTTTTTTTTAAGTCAATTTTTTTAACAAATAACCTAATGTAGAAAAAAATTATAATATTGAAAGCTATAGCATTAAATATAAGAAAAAAGTTTCCTTTTTTAATCTGCTTTTTTTTCAAATGCAACCTTAAGTCAATCTTGTTTTTCTTTGACCAGGTTTTTATCGTTGAAAAGATGCCTTTTGATTCTAGCTTAATTTCTAAAAATTTTATTTTTTTCTTTATTTTTTCAAGTGTACTTAAAATAGACAAATACTTGTGAATTTCAGAAACAAAAGGGTTTCTCGATGGAGGAGCCGTCAACCACCAATCTAGATCTTTTTTATGCTTATTCGAAATTTTTCCAACCCAAGATGTATATGCCAGCCTATTTTTTACACTTTCTTTAAAAAAAATGTCTTTAATAATTTGAGGATACTCACAAGGTTCAAGGGTGGTATCCCACAATAGTCTTCTCATTTTATTATAAAAATTAAATAAACTTATTTATAAATTTCTTTCCAAATTTTGGCATGACTTACACCAAGTAATGTGCCCTGGGCATTACAACTGTTGCATGGATTCAAATTTCTTTTTCCATTTAAAAGATTTTTTCTATACCTAGAAATTATTTTACTTGTCCAAATATCAAATATATTTTCCTGCATCATGTTTCCCATGGTCACTCTTCTTTGCCAATCTTGTGGACACAAAAATACATCTCCGTTCCAATCTATAAGAAATTGATAAGATGGGTAGTAACACGTTTTGTGTAAAGTAGTGGGTGCCTGATTTCCAATTTTAATTGTTCCAGTTCTGTTAGTGAGTTTAACCCCGAAGTTATTATCCTTGCTATACCATCTGTCTCTAAGAATTACTAAATCTTCTGGGACTTTTGAGGCCTTAATTATTGATCTAAATTTATCAATCTGATGTTCACCATCATACATACTAATTAACACTCTACTTACATTGGCTTTATATAAATCTGCCAGTGTTTTTGCTTTCAAAACATCTCCATTTGTAACTATTTCAACTTTGCCTGCAGTAGATAGTTTTTTGGTAATATATATTATATCGTTATGTAAAAGTGGTTCACCATAACCGCACAAGGCAAATGCTCCGTTAAATTTTACTTTTTTTAATTCGTCGGCTAATTTGTCGATTAATAATCTACTCATTTTTTGATATGTATTTGGCGCTACCTTATCATCGGATTTTGGACAAAAAGAACAACTTCTATTACAAACATCAATTAAGCTTAACTCTATCCAAGATGGAAGTGGGATATTTTTATAAAATTTAATATCCTTGTCGACTATTAATTTTCTTCTATTTATATTTTTGGTAATGGTAGCTTTTGGATCCATAAATTTTATTTTTTAAAAAATTTTTCTAAACCTATCTTAAAAACTTCTATCAATCTATTGGCTTCTTTTATAGTAAGGCTTGTAGACATAAACATTATTCCATTTGATGGGTAGTAAATATTTCTACTGAGTAAAAAATTTTTAAATTTTTTTGCTTTATTTGAGCTCTTTTTTTCCAGAAAGTCTCTTTGTACTCTATTTGCAATATATTTACTTGAAAACAATAACCTTAAAATGGAGTGATATCTTATCACTTTGGCATCGATATTATTTTCTTCAATAAATTTATTTATCTCATTTTGAAATTTACTTGAGATAAATTCTAATCTATCAAAAATCTTTTTTTTATTTTTTAAGTAATAAATAAGCATTTTATTTCCTATATACATTGACATTGAATTTGCTGAATAAGTTCCACCAAAGACTACTCGAATATTTTTTCTTTTAATTATTTTGTAAATTCTCTTTGAAATTCCAATGGCGCCTATGGGCAACCCGCCACCGAATGCTTTTCCAAAAATTATGATATCAGATGGAGTTTTAATTTTTTGTTGTACTGAGGAACAGTCTACTCTAAGTGCGGTGGCTACTTCGTCAAAAATTAAAATCAATTTATTTTTTTTACAAAAATTATGAAGAAATTTAATATACTTTTCCCCATCTTCTGATGGCAGACAACCTTGGATAGGTTCTACTATAAGGCAACTGGCTTTTTTTTTAAATTTTTCGAGTATTTTAAGCGATCCTTTAATATCATTATAAGGAATATAAACTAAATTTTTTTTAATATTTTCATCTAGACCATCTGATAATTTTATTGGTCTATTTTTTTTATTACAGTAATACAAAAATTGATCTACTGAGCCATGCCAACTTCCACTTGCATTTATTATTAAATTTTTTTTTGTTATAGCTCTAGCTATTCGTATTGATTTAATTGTTGCTTCAGCTCCAGAATTACAGAAAATAAAATTACTAAAATCAGGAAGAATTTTTTTCAAATTTATAGAAAAATTTACAGCATGCTTGTTTGGGGCTGAAAAGTTTGAAATGCCAAGACTTAAAAAATTTTTAATTTCTGACTTAAATATTTTGCTATTGTGACCTAGCAATAATGTGCCTTGACCTGATGACAAATCTATAAAGCTCTTCTTGTTTGTAAATATTTTAGATCCCAAACCTCTATCAAACAAGTTTTGATTATTTATGTACCCTTCGTTTAGTATTAAGTTTTTCATTTAAAATTAATTATTAAAACACCTTTTGTAAGGATTGGCTATTGCAGTTTTTTTTCTATTTTTAATTAATTCTTTAATTAACCATGTAGGGGAATTCACAAACTTCCGCGCAATGTTTATTAAGTCTGCTTTCTTATGCTTCAAAATTTTATTTGCTTGTCTCAAATTTGTTATCATGCCAGTTGTTCTGGTTATTACACCGGTTTTTGCTTTAATTTTTTTAGCTAAATGAACTTGATAACCTGGTTTAAATTTAATATTTGTTTTTGACAAAATACCACCGCTAGTAACACAAACGTAGTCAATTCCTATTTTTCTTAATTTTTGTACTAAATAAATACAATCTTTAATAGTGGATCCATCTGGCAACCAGTCCTTACCATTTACACGTGCAGATAAAATTTTTTTAGCAGGCCATACTTTTCTAACTTCTTTAAAAATCTCACATAAAAACCTACAACGATTTTCAAGATTTCCACCGTATATATCTTCTCTTTTATTAGATATAGGTGAAAAAAATTCATGCAATAAATATCCATGAGCCATATGTACTTCCAAACAATCAAAGCCAGCCTTGTTTGCCAGTATTGCGCTAGTTTTAAATTGATTAACAATTTTTTTTATTTTTCTAATACTTAATTTTCTAGGTACAGGCCAACCTTTATCTCTTCTTATCGCAGATGGTGCATAAGTTACCCATCCACCATTACTTTTTTTAAGAGGAGTGTTTGATTTTTCCCAGGGTATTTTTGCTGAACCTTTCCTGCCTGAATGAGAAATTTGAATTCCAACAGGTACTTTGCTAAATGATTTAATATGGCTTAAAAGTCTTTTGAAGGAAATTTGGTTTTTTTTATTTATAAGAGTTAAATCTTTAAGGCTTATTCTGCCCTCCTTGCTAACAGCTGTCGACTCTAACATTAACATTCCAGCTCCGCTTTGTGCTAATTTTTGTAAATGGCCGTAATGCCATAAACTAGGGTTTCCGTTTTCAGCGGAATATTGACACATAGATCCAACTGTAATTCTGTTTGGTAAAATTATGCCTTTGATTTTTACTGGTCTTAACAATTTCATTTTGATTGAACTATAAAATCGTTGTGAGGATGAAATATTGCGTTGGGATAGGACCAGTATGTCTCGATGAAGTTCGTCTCTAAAGCCTTTCCTAATTTTGGTAAATGGGGCACCCCATCTGTGTCAACCATAGCTTCAAATGGAGTTGCAAACCTAAGCCACTCACCGGTTGGCTGGTTCAAGTAAAGCATTCTTGAATAAATAGCAACCTCAGGGCTAACCAAATTTAACCCGGAGCTCTCAATTTTTTCATAAATTTTTTTAAGTTCAGTAGGACCACTAAACCCCAGGTCTTTAACTTTTACTTTTTTCAGCATGATAGGTAATTTTTTTTTATCAAATTTAAAGTTGTATTTTTTTACAATATTTTCTATCCAAGGACTGACATAAAAATTATTGTTTTTGAGCGCAGCAATACACTCATTACAGTTATCAAATTTAAAATTATCTATTTTTAACCATTCGGTTGTCATATTTAATTTAAAATATTTGTTTTCATTTTATAAATATACTTTTAATTAAATTTCCAAAATTTTTTCACAATTTTTTAAAGTGTTTTTTCTATGTGAAACAATTAATATGGTCATCTGATTTCTTAATCTTTCTAAACATTCTAATAATTTATTTTCAGTTTCCTCATCTAGTGCACTTGTACCTTCATCTAAAATTAAAATCTCTGGTTTT
>MDTC01263572.1_pt1 | contig 12767 bp, 11 predicted proteins | sample 811181 | NCBI WGS metagenome assembly MDTC01 (sample SAMN05326644, study PRJNA326480) | marine metagenome | isolation source: seawater | place: Pacific Ocean: North | collected 2011 | reverse complement strand
GGGGGAACAGGTCAGGCCGGGAACGGAGCATCCCTACCTGGGGCCATGGGTGCTGTGGGGATCCGGGACGGAGGAAGTGTGCAGATACGGCCTATGGGCACGAGCGTCCACCCAAGGATTCCCACCTAAATGTCGAAAACAACATCGCTGTACCACCCTGGTCCTTCGAAGGTTGGCACTTCTTTCCACGGTGAGTAGAGTGTTTCCCCATGATCAATTTCTGTTACAACGAGGTCTTGTCGAGTGACTGCTTTTATTTCCACCTCTTTTTCTATGCAATCTGATCCGACCCACCGAACTTGTGCTTCCAGATGCAGTGCTTTTTCATGTTCCTGAATTTTAATCGCACTTTCAACGAGCCACTTCTCCTCAACTTCATCCATAAACAGTACCTCTTCTAGCCACTTTACAAGCAACAAACCGCTTGAGTCATCATGAGCAGGTACACGAACCGTCCAAACCGCTGCATGATGGATTGCATCTTTAGGTATTGGAGATGCTAACAAATACGATTGCATACCGTGAGCCGTCTCTTCAAACAATCTTGCTCGAGTCAACGCAAAGGAACGCAAACCAACATCGGCTGTAGTCGGCCTCTGCCACGAACTCAATTGACTCACCCTAACGCTTCGAAACCTGCAGAGACCAAGCTATTTCCCCTATACGGTCAATCATGTCGTCCAAGCGTAGAACGAACCGGTCGGTTCGATCTGCTATCAGAATGCATTCACTCGCCGCATTTGCCAATTGGGCGGTTTCTTCCACCGATAGATTGAGGGTAATTGCAGTTGCCACTGCTACAGCAGCGGCATCAATTAAACCAATCATTTGTTTAATTTCTTCAAGCAAGCATTCTACGTGCACGGCAGGTTCTTGCCTGGAGTGGATTGTTACACCATCTTGGCCTTCAAGGATCAATAAATGCTTCCATCCATTTGTTTCAAGCAGAATTGATGCTGCTTCGGAACCGGTTGCAGCACCCAGTCTTCGGCGCATCAATTCCAACCCCTTGGACTGGAACAAAACCCAGTCAACACCTTGTGTTCTATGCAGTCCGGTTAACTTCGGATCGGCAATAATTGGCACATTGTGTTTCTTAGCTGCTGCAATGAGGAGCTCTGCGCCTTTATCGTCAAGGACTCCGAGTCCATAGTCCGAGAGTATAAGACACGATGAATTCGGAATTGACTCAATCGTCCGAGCGATGAGGTTTGTCAATGCTGAGGACGGAATCGGCTCATCATCCTCAATGTCCCATCGGAGGAGAAGTTGCTCGCCTTTCACCAACCCTTCACGTGCACCCAGCAGACGTGTTTTCACGGTGGTTGTCCTGTCCTCAAGAACCGCTATCCCAGACGTGTCAACACCTTCTTGTTCGAGCATTTCGAGAATTGCTAGCCCTGAATCATCATCTCCAACAACACCATGCAACTGACTCTTTAACCCCAAAGAGTCGAGTCCACGGGCAACATGAGCGGCAGCACCAACATCAACATCTCGGGAAATTTCTTTCAGGACAGGCACTGGTGCTCGAGAATTCAAATTGTTGGCAAACCCATGGATGTAACAATCCATCATGATGTCGCCTACGAGAAGCACACTTGACGGCTTCATGTTTTTCAAACCACGTTCCAATTTTTTCAAAGCGTCATGTACTTTCGCGTCATCATCACTCATACCCATAACTATCCCTCAATTCCATCTTGTAATTCTGCAATTAACATCGCATGCTCTTGATCCGTGATCTTAGTTTCTTTTCGTAAGGTTTCAAGCATAGCGGATTCATCATCCGTTATCACGCCGTCAATGAGTGCTGTCCGTAAGACTGAGCGATATGCTTCGAGTTCAGGCGTCCTATACGGTTGTTGTAGTGCCTGCTGAAGGATTCGTTGATGTGTTTTCGTATCAATATCGAAGGCAATTTGGACAGTACGGAGAAGAACCTCCTCTTCTTCATGAATAACCCCGTCAACCAAGGCTTGACGCAGCATATCCAAATAAATCTCTTCGGGTGGTGGTACATCGATCTCACGGCGTGCTTCGTTTGAAAGACGTCGGACTCGATCGGGATGCATTCCGAGAAAATCGACGACCTCGTTCAGCAGAAGTTGCTCGTCTTTGGTTATTCGACCATCTTGCCATGCTCGAGCAAACAAACGACGAACCAGTGCTTCACCGGCCTGTGCATCGAGCGATGCTGAACCCTCGGGATGCGAAACTGGGGACAGAACAGGCTCCGAGTGGACAACCAAGTGTTCGTCGATATGGGCAAGTGTCTCCAATGTGTTCTGTGATTTAGAAAGAAGAGAATCCAACATGACTGTTTGACCATTGTTTTGCACAGCCGTGGATTGGACACGCTTGAGGATTGATTGAGCCCGTTCTCGACCTTCGCTTGTCAGTGAATAGACTCTACGTCGCTGACGAGCACCTGGTACATGGCGGCTGGTGGTGTTGAGAAAAGCTTGCTCCTCAAGACGTTTTAGAGTCCTCGGAACATGCTTTCTCTGCACGTGTACAGCAGCGGATATACCCGCTTGCGTAAGTTCCATAGGTGCTTCCCAATTGTTTTCTGGAAGTTGGTGATCGAGCAGATGAAGAAGGGTTCGTTCCTCTGTGGTAAGTGTTCCTAAGAACCCGCTAACCATGTTTCTCCCCGTTTTCTATGTCGGGGTGGTAGTCCTTAGGACAATCGGTCATCGACGCAACAATATGGGGGGAATCTTAGGACTTAACATGGTCCGGCAACAGCGAAAGTTCAAGCCGAGGGCAAGAACATCGCGAGAGCTGGATTTTGAATCTGTAGGAAAACAGGAAGAAGGTAAGATTCAACCTCCCTCTGAAGATGGAGCGTTTTGGAAAATTCATCCACCGCTATCAACACGTCTCTATGAAAAAAGCGCTCTAGGGCGTCGTCATGCTGATGGATCGATTTCGCTTACGGCATCTGAGGTGTTGTTTTGTCATTGGCATCGACACGTTCCTCTTCCAAACGTTGAGTGGCTAGAGTCTGAACTTATGAAAAATCCTCGATTGGTCTATGAGGCCATCATCATGGATGTTGGGAGGAATGGAGGAGAAATGATCGTTCCAACCATCCATCGACCTGATGATGAGCAGTTGGCTTGGGGGGTGCGTTGGCATCGTGATCGCAATCACTTGAAAGAAGCCTACCAGTCATCTGTTGCAATAGCAACAACGCATGACCAATTGGATTGGAGGAATTTGCTCGACTGGTGCAGAAAGGCCAACAAGCTTGGTGTCGATGCTGAATTGTTTGTCATTGATGATGAACTCGATGTTACGATGTATAGGATCGACTTGATTGAACCTACAGGGAATCTCTCCTCATGGGAGGACCTCTCTTCCAAGCAAAAGCAACTTTTCGTTAGCAATTGGCAGAGCAAGACGCCGACAGAATCCGGGAGTTACGTACGCCAAACGATGCCTTGGGATTGGGAGCAAATCGGCATCGAACACATGTCTGGAAGAATTCTTCGAAAAGAAGAAGATACATACATTCAGCACATGATTGTGAAAGAATCAGAGCCAACATCTGACTCTCTTCTGATGCATGATTTACTGGGCCGGGGGTTGCTGTTGCGTCCCGGATTCAAGTATGGATGTCGGTGGAGAGCCTATGACGGCGATTTGAACGACTCCCATGCACCATGGTTAATCCAGCCCAAGGATGAGGCTGCTGTAACATGGGAGGGCGTGTGCCTCAGTGTACGTCTTGCTGAGGGTGTTCACAAACAATGGGTCTGTGCGATCTCTGATGACTTGGGATGGAATTACCTTCGAATTCAAAGATGGTTACCCGGCAAAAACTCATCCTCGGAATAATCAAATTGATTAACATGAACAACCCTCTTCTTTCCAAACAGAGAGGAAGCAAACCATCCAGCAAAGAGCAAGAAGAAGACAGTGAAAACAAGTGACTGATTTCCAATGAATGCTGGGCGATTGTTGCTGGTTGCTTTCAATTCAACATCGATAACCCAATGTTCACCATTGAACGACTCGAGATGGATTGTCCCCAGAACATACATGTTTTCTTGCAACAATCCCCGTGGTTCGATTTGTATGAGGATTGTACCGTTGCCATCATCAACTTCTACACTCGGATCGGTTGTCGCAACTCTGGACAATGGTCCATCTACATCAAGAGAAAATTCTCCTGATCCTTGTCCCTCACCAACGTAAGGAATCTGCAAATACGTTGGTTCATCGACATTAATATCCGCACGTAGTTGCATCTCTCCGCCAAGTGGAATCGTACCAACGGTTGTAACGGTGGTTTTGATATCAAACACATCGTTTGCGCATTGAATGTGACCAGAGAATGTGGCTGTTGAATCAATCATTCCAATCGATGAGAATGCACCGATTTGTTTTGATGTTGAATTCGTGTTGTTGGCAAATGAAATGCTTCGTCCATCTGTACCATTGAGTGTGCCCCAACACGTGTCTCCGTTCATGTTCTCTAGGACCTCCAATTCAAAGTCGTCTCCTTGCAACATCGTGTAGCCAAAATTATCCAATTCGATGTCAAGGGTCGGAGAACAATTCAAGGAATGAAATTCAATTTCCCACTGGCCTTGATTCTCGACAACACGTGCGTGCCATGGCACAAGAACACCGTCATGATCACGAATCAGGATGCCTTGTTCTCCGAATTCATCACCGGGTTGAAACAAGTCGCTGGCAACACCATCATTGATGCCTTTGAGTTGTTCTTGATTCCCATCAGCCTCGATTGTTTGAAGATAGGGTCTGCGTTGATCGATGTTCATAGCGTTGTGAGCAGAATCACCCGCAGCCCAATCTTCGAGAAGTACGAGGACTCCTTCACCTGGCAGGGATTCATCGTACCCGGCTTGTGTCCGCTTTTCAATCCAGACATTTTCGGTCGGTGAAACTTGTATTCGGATACGATCGCCACCTTGGGCTCTGGAGTCGATGCTTATCGTCGGACCAATACATGGACTGGCTGCATTGTCTGGCCAGTCGAGAACTACTTCTCGTGTAGCATCATGGCCAATGGCAGCCATTGTTGGCCCCGTTGGTAGAGAGGGTGAATCACCACCTCCATTCCAATTCCCACTGGCCATGAGGTCCCATACGCCTATGCCTTTCCATGAGCCCGAATAACCAGAATCATGAACTGGATATAGATCGAAAGCTCCGAATTGATGCATCATTTCATGCACTATTGTACCAAAGCCACTTTCGCCATGCCGCATTGAGGACATCGTGTAATGTTCAAATTTGGAATCACCCTTGTTCAGAGGTTCGGAAAAAGAAGTGAAATGCGACCATATTCGATTCGATGAGCCCGATCCCTGTTCTTGTGCGAGTGTGGAATGGAGAATTAAAAAACGATCTACGACACCGTCATCATTCAAATCATAATCCACAAATGATTCTACATTCAGAGAGGATACCACAAATTCAGCGAGCTGCGAAGGCAAAAACACCGTTCCATCGCCATAATCACGTCCATTTTCTCCATCTGCACCGTAAGCAGAGAGTGGTTTAGGTGCTCTTAGAATCTCTGAATGCACAACAATCGATAAATCAATTTGACTACCTACCGCTTGGGATAAGTAATCTTCAGTGTATTGATTTAGTTCGTTTGCCGTGCTATCTTTTGCACTTTCTGTAAGCGGGTTTGATTCAAAATCCACCAAAACGACCAACCAAGACTCGTTTTTCTGAAGACCAACAAGTGGTGCCGCAGTGCTGTCAGGACCCGAAATTTCAATTTCGAAGAGGCTGTTGATCTCCTCCGAATAGAACTGAGATGTTATCGCTAAGAGGATACAAAGGACCATTCCAATTGCATGCCCCCTTTTGCCCATAGTTACCTCACAACCCTGATTCGTTTCAATTGTTGGGTCGAATGCTAGAGTTTGGCATCCACGCTTTGAAACGACCGTAATTCTTCATCGCTCCAATTCACGGTTGATATTCGTACCGAACCTTGCTTAATCTCTGGCCAATTTGAGGACGATACAGGCGTATAGTTGTCAGCACTCGATTCGGAGAATCGATTCTGGCAAGCATTAATTCGCTGTGTGGATGTCCACGGGTCAACAAGATTTTCCAGTTGGATTTCGACTTCACTGTGCAATAGCGGATTCTTTTGTGGCGTGGCACCTTGCAAATCGAGAAGATTTAGCCCTCGCAATTGACAATTTGCTGATTCCGCTGTTTTCTGAAAGCTCTGTGGTAGTGGAGACGAATCGCATCCTCCAATGATGATATCCGTTAATCTGTAACGTGAAACTACGTCGATCAGGTGCTCTCGCTCGTCAATGTTATCGCACAATGCCTGATAACGCAACAGTCCTGTGTTTTCTGGGGAAGTATTGATCGGAAATGCGACACCATGACATGAACAATCGACGTACGCGACATATCTCCTTCGGCCCTCTCGATCAAACATCGCCTGCGGGCTAACGATTTCCTTGGAGGCTCGTATGCTCTTTCGGATCGACATTTCAAGAAAAAGGATCATTAGACTGAGGAGCAGAATGTTTGTGCCGTTCCATCGACCGGGTAACGACAACAAGAGAATGACACCACCAATTCCGAGAATTCTGACTCTCCACCAATCCTGATTGTTGTCTGTTATCAAGCCGAGTGAACCGGCAGTAATTGTTCCAAAGGCAATGATGTATGTGATGAGGATTGCCCAAAAGATTGAGAGTGCAAATGTAAACAAAGAAACAGCATCGTATTGAGAGCTTAAACCAGTTGTTTGGTGAATGCCATCGCCAAATTCATAGAGCGATGGAATAAGAAAATAAAACAGAACAAACAGTGTAGCGTAGCCAGTAATCGACGAGACCAACATCCAACGCCTCAGCATCATATTCTCGCTTTGGGTTAAACCAGGGCGAGCAAAAGAGTACATTGAGTGGAGAGCAAATGGAAGGATTAACATCATCGACAAAAACACAGCAGTAAGCCATCGCACGACGCTCCAAGATGCCGGCTCATACAATGCTAAGCACGACGAGTCCTCGCAAGGATTCAGATGATGCATGATTGATTCCAAAACAAAATCAATCTTCAAAATAAATGCAAATGTGAGAATACCGATGAGGAAAAATCCGAGTGTTGCCTTCTGAGTCAACAAATCAAAATGGGTTTGTACTGGCAGTGACGAATCATGTTCAAGGTGCAAGCCTTTTCCTGTCGCCAAGAGACTCCCTCACACCAAATCATGGTGTTCAGGTTCTGCACGGGCTTGTACGATGGTCCGATAAACACCAAACATACCCCATAGAGTTAGCATTCCTAGAACGAAAGCATATCCCCATGGCTGGCCATCATCGACTGCCCAACCGAATGCTAGAAGCACACCAAGTGTCAGGATACCTCTTCGGATTCCTTGTGGAACGGCAAGCCGCATATCAAGATGCTTTGGACCACCTCCAAATCGGCGCTCATAGAATTCTCCTTGAACAACAGCACCTATCAGAATAATGGACAAAGTTGTCCAATAGAAGAGGTTCCCATTTGCAAAGAAATCATGTGCAATTTCAGCTTGTCGTTCTGCTTCAAGTGCTTCAGCATCTTCCTCTGCTACAAACAGTGATTCGAAGTCTCCTACACTTATTGTTCGAAGTGCAAGATTCTCTTCATCATCATTGGTCATGGTCTCTGGTGATGAGATGAAGAAGGACAAAAGATTCCAATTGTCGCCTGCATTTGCTCCATCCATACCATCGACTGCATTTCCTGCAAGAGAAAAGGAAACATCGCCAACGTCACTTGATGGAGCGGTCCAGGTGATGACCCAATCATTGCTTGGAGCTGCTTGTGAGACTGCGCCAGGTTCCGAACCATCAGTATTTGTTACGATTTGCGAGCCTTCACCGGCTGTAAACGTACCAACTCCGTAATCGGTTAGCAAAAATCCACCGTTCTCGTAGGACGCATGTTGAAGATTAACGGTAAAATTGTAGGATTCCCCTAATGTATATGCACGAGGAATGCCCGAAATTGAAACCACGACATCGTTTGAAGGAACTCCATCTCCGTGGCAACTACAACCTGTCTCGACGGTCAGACCACCAGCGATTGGATTGTCCCAAGGTGGTCCGTTAGGATTGGCTACAACAGGTGCCAGAAGGCAAATCGAGAGCAATAAAATGAGAAGTGTTCTCGATTTCATGACTTCCTCTCCGTTTTGTCCACTTCAATTCATCCTTTCAACGTTCCTTCAAGACCAGACACTTATGACTCTTTGATAGCATTATTGAGACCGGTCATCATGGCCTTTCCATCACCGAACAACATCATGGTCTTGTCCATGTAGAATAGATCGTTATCAACACCTGCATATCCTACGGAAAGGGAACGCTTGATGATGACGACGGTACGTGCTTGGTCTGCATCGATGATCGGCATACCTGCGAGTGGCCCTTCGCCACTACGAGCGGCAGGGTTTGTAGTATCATTTGCCCCAATGACGAGAGCGACATCACAATCTGGAAATTCAGGATTGATTTCATCCATTTCAATGAGTTGTTCGTAAGGAACGTTTGCTTCAGCAAGCAAGACGTTCATGTGACCAGGCATACGTCCCGCAACCGGGTGAATTGCGTACTTGACTTCTGTATCATATTTTTCAGCGACAATATCTGCAAATTCCTTCACCTGGTGTTGACACTGAGATACAGCCATTCCGTATCCGGGTACAATGATGACCTTCTGAGCACCATCTAGCATCATAGCAACTTCGTCTGGATCTGAACCAACCTTTGTTCGAGTAAGTGACTGCTTTTCTCCCGTTCCACCAAAGGACTTGAACAATACATCTGGAAGCGTACGATTCATCGCTTTACACATGATGAATGTCAAAATCAATCCTGATGCACCGACCAATGAACCAGCGACAATGAGAACTGAATTTCCGATAATGAATCCTGTAAAGGCTGCAGCAATTCCAGACAATGAGTTGAGAAGTGAAACAACTACTGGCATATCAGCACCACCGATTGGTAGAACCAAGACGATACCGAGTACAGCAGAAATTCCGATGATTCCCCATAGGTAGTTAGTATCCGTTGGAGCATCGATGCTGAGGTAAATCAAAACCGCTACACCAATAACCATCATGACCTTGAGTGGGTTGAGCCATACAGGGCCCCAAGTCGGTGTCTTAATCCACTTTCCGAAGATGCTGACTCCACCTTTGAGTTTGAACATAGCAAGGATGGAACCTGTTAGGGTCATCCAGCCAACGAGTGCAGAAAGACCCGCAGCGACCATGATTACCGTCAACTCTAGTTCCTGAGTTGGTACCTTTGCTGGATCTTCTACATATTTCCAAATCTCGGAAAGTGCAACCAATGCAGATGCAGCGCCACCAAATCCGTTGAACAAAGCAACGAGCTCAGGCATTCCTGTCATCTCAACGCGAACTGCCATCCAAAGACCAATGAGGGAGCCGATTACAAGACCTGAACCGATTAGAACCCACTCAATTCCTTCACCAAGTCCCATTTGTAGGATGGTTGTAATCACGGCAACAAGCATTCCGAGCGCACCGAGTTGATTTCCAAATGGAGCGGTTCGTGGGTGGCCAAGTTTCTTCAATCCAAAGATGAACAATGCCGCGGAAAGAAGGTAACCGAGGGGAATCCACTCTTCCATATCAAGCACCTCCGCGCTTTCTACCAGCGATCATGTTGAGCATTCTATTCGTTACAGCAAATCCACCCACGACGTTGATCATTGCAAGAACTACAGCTACGAATGCAAGTATACCAGAAACAGCAGTGGCTCCACCATCGTAAGCGACATTTGCTCCAATCAATGCTCCGATGATAGAAATCCCAGAAATTGCGTTTGCACCGCTCATCAATGGCGTGTGAAGTGTTGCTGGAACCTTGGTAATGAGTTCAAAACCGAGGAAGATTGCAAGTACAAAGAGCGTGATATTTCCAATCAAAAATTCTGGCGTCATTCTAGGGCACCTCCCAATCGTGTTTGCTTTGGATGCATTTCACCGTTTTGACAGATGAGTACGCCTCCCATTCCATTGACGTAAAAGTCACTACCTTCAGGTGCTCCAACGAGAACATCATCCTCTTCAGAGATTACAACTTCTCCCTCTTGTACGAGTGAAGTAATGAATGTTGTTAGGTTGTTAGAGTAGAGCATACTTGCGGTTGTTGCGATCGTTCCTGGAAGATTCGATGTTCCAACAATGATTACGCCACTATCGGTCGTAATCACTTCCCCTGCTACGGTATCTTCGCAGTTACCGCCAACGTCAGCGTTCATATCGACAACTACGGCTCCTGATTTGAAACCTTGAACTGCACTTGATGGAACGGTAATTGGTGCTGGTCGACCAAAGATTCGTGCAGTGGTTACGATGATGTCAGCATCGGATGCAACACCGCAAACAGTGTCATTGACCTTCTGAATAAATTCAGGCGTCAATGGTTTGGCATATCCGGCCTCATCTTCGAAGTCATCCATGCCATCAACTTCGATGAATCGACCACCTACTGACTCAATTTGTTCAGCAGCAGACTTTCGGACATCAGAAGCATAAACAACAGCGCCAAGACGCTTTGCTGTAGCGATTGCTTGCAATCCTGCAACACCAGATCCCATAATGACAACTTTTGCTGGACGAACGGTTCCTGCTGATGTGGTCATCATCGGAATACCCTTTGGTACATGTGCAGCTCCGAGCAGGACTGCTTTGTAGCCAGCGAGATTGTCTTGACTTGAATTGACGTCCATCGATTGTGCACGACTCAATCGTCGAGGAATCATGTCCATCGATAGAAGTGTAATCCCTGAGGAAAGACAATCCTTGACGTATTGAGGATTTCTAAATGGGTCTGATACACAGGCAAGATTTGTTCCCGCTTTGATTCCATTTACGCCGGGGAATCGGATGGTAATGATAGTCTCACAAGCGAGAGCATCTTCTCGACTTCCTATGGTTGCTCCAGCGGCTTCGTATTCAGAATCATGATAATTTGCTGCTACCCCTGATCCTGATTCAATTACGACTTCAAAACCTGCTTTATTCAGTTTCCTAAGGCTGGTAGGAACGATTGCAACACGTGTCTCTCCTTCCGGTTCTTTGAGCACACCTAACTTCATGATAACACCGTTGTTTTTTCCGAACGTTAGGGGGTTCTTCAATACCACCCTTTGACCCTATCAAACAGGACACTAGCATACCCTCTTGATTAAAAGCATCCGACCTCGACCAACAACTGGCGAGATATCATGACAAGAGGGAGTAGAAAAATCGCAGTAATCGGTGCAGGAAATGTAGGTGCAACATGTGCTTTTGTGCTAGCAAATATGAAGATTGCAGATATTGTTTTGTTGGATATTTACGAAGGTTTTGCCAAAGGAAAAGCACTCGATATGAGCCAAAATGCAAACGTTTTGAATTATGATGGCACAATTACTGGAACATCAAGTTACGAAGATATTGCTGGTGCAGATGTTGTCGTTGTTACGAGCGGTTTTCCTCGGCAACCTGGAATGACTCGCGAAGATCTGATCGGTAAGAATGCAGAAATTGTAGCTCAGGTTGGAGCAGGTATCCGTGACCATGCCCCTGATTCGATTGTGATTGTCGTTACAAATCCTCTTGATTTGATGACCTATCACATGCAGAAGGTTACCGGATTCCCTTCAAACAGGGTCATTGGTCAAGCAGGTGTTCTTGACAGTGCCCGTATGGCACACTTCATTGCTCTTGAATTGGATTGTGCTGAAGAAGATGTCAGTCCAATGGTTCTTGGAGGGCACGGAGATACAATGGTCCCTCTTCCTCGTTATACTACAGTTGGCGGTATACCAATTACCCAACTCATGTCTCAAGAGCGCATCGATGCCATATCAGCAAGGACCGCTGGTGGTGGAGGAGAGATAGTCAAGTTGCTTGAACGTGGCTCCGCATTTTATGCCCCTGGTTCTGCAGCAGCAGTCATGGCAGAATCGGTACTCAATAACCGTCGAAGACTTCTTCCAGCATCATGTTTGTTGACTGGACAATATGGATTGAATGATGTTTATATCGGTGTTCCTTGCATACTTGGTTCAAATGGAGTTGAGAAGATATTCGAATTGGAATTAACGGATGATGAACTCAATTCATTGCAAACATCAGGAAACTTCTACAAGTCCCAATTAGCTGATGTTTTGAACTACAATTGATGGTTGTTATTTGATACTCTTGATTCCAAACAAGTATCTTGTAACCTTCGTTCTTCGAACGATCTCAAATGCTATCCAGCACCCAACTGTGACGAAAACACAGCCAAAGAGAACAGCAGGAATATTGGTCAAATCAAATTCTTTCGCTACCCTCAGTCCTGCGAATGTTATTGGCATGTGAATAATGTAGAAGGGATAGACTCCTTGGTTAAGATAAGATAGATGCTTGCTTGGTTTATTCATGAAATGTGCACCCCATGCAAAGACAGTGAGGCACCAGAACCAAGCATGGAAACTGTGAATGAAACATCCAAAAATAGTCATTTGGTTGTGTATAATTCCGTTTTCAAACCATCCTCCGTCCATGTATGCAACGCCATCTGAATGCTGTTTGATTCGAATCAGGACAAATCCGATTGTGAACAATATCGTCAATCCAGTAATCTTGTTTCGATTTGTATCGATGAATGTATAGTACTCTTCTCTTGAAATAATGCATATGTATCCGAACAGGAAAAAGACGAGATACCAGAACCATTCGTATCCAATTC
>MDTC01249011.1_pt1 | contig 12767 bp, 18 predicted proteins | sample 811181 | NCBI WGS metagenome assembly MDTC01 (sample SAMN05326644, study PRJNA326480) | marine metagenome | isolation source: seawater | place: Pacific Ocean: North | collected 2011 | reverse complement strand
TTTGAACTTTAACTCCCTCAAGCACTCTATCTGAACCCCCTTGTAAAGGTAGGTCAAAAATAACGTTCCAAATTTTGGATTGTAGTGCTGGTGAGCTTTCCACATAGCGTTAACATGACAGGTCTGTATTTCGTCTAAGGAAAGCTGTTTTGAAAAAGACATGGAAGCCTTGTTCATAATCCTAACTAAATCCTCGTCCCTCATATCTCTTTCAATCTTCTCGTTTAAAGTCAACTCCATAATCATCTCCTATAGTATTTTCAATTTCTTCTCTAACGTTTTTAAAATCAAACATTCTGCCAACACCAATAAAGAATCTATATCGGCTGCAGATTTTCAAAATCTCCACTCCATTAATTTCGTTTAGTGTTTCTTTAATGGATGGTGTAATGTCAAAATTTGTATGTCCTATCCAGCAGTCAAAACTACTCATTAAAGCTATTTCGTTTGACAGATCTTCTGTCACTGGAACTGGTAATATAAAGCTATCTGATACTTGGTGCTCGTCGTATTCTTCTTGAGTGTAATATTCAGCAGGCTCTTCTTGTAATTCTTCGGGCTGTAGGTTTTCAGCAACACTTTTCATGATTTTCTGAAAATGTGGTGAGGATAACTGATTTTCTATAAGGTCTTCATATTTTTGCCAGCCTATTGTTCTGGTTTTTCTCATGGCACGCTCCAAAATTAAAGTACGTCTTTTGGTTTAATACACGGCTCCTCTTTTTTATCCTTATTTCCTGTGCTATTCTTTGTTAGCTGTAAAATCTGAAGTATGTTTAGCATCTTTAGTAGCTCTTCAGACTTTCCTCCCTCCATCATTCCTTCCTTAACCAGCTCCAGAGTGGGCGTAAAATAAACTGATCCGGATATTCCGGCTAAGAGTATGGTAAGATTCTCAATAGATTCTGGCGTAAAATCTGGAACAGAAATATCTACTTTTGGCTCACCTTCATCTACAAAGTATATTAACTGCGCGCCAAATGGGTGTTCCTCTTCAGCTTCTTCGACTACTTCAGGATCAAGTTGTGAGACCTCTTCCTTTTTTTTAAAAAAATTAAACATTTGATAGTATCTTTTCTGCTGAATTATCCCAACTGAATTTTAAAGCGGTCTCTACCCCTTGCTCGTTGACATTAAGAGAGCCTTCAGTGTTTAGTTTGTGGACTGCTCTCATGTGCTCTACTATCTGGTCTATCTGGTTTTCTCCAATGCTGGCCCAAGAGCCTTGCTTTCCATCAAACCATTTTCCATCATATGCTTTTTCTATCTTATCTATCGACACTAGGCGTGAGTTTTCTTTAGTGCAAAACTCTTTGTGCGCAGAATAATCTGTAATTATCAGGTGTTTTCCGCAGGCAAGAAGCTCTAACGCTTCTAAATTCCAGCCTTCAGCTCTAGCTGGGAATATACCGCAGTCAACTTGAGACATAATATTATACACTTCTTGAGAAGTTTGTACTCTATTAACAAGCCTTATTTTGTCTCTCAGGTTGGAGCTCATGTAGATATTTTGCCACTGTCTAGTCTCTTTGTCTGTACAAAACGGATTGTCGCACATCATCCATAGTTCTACGTTATCATCTTTTGTGAAGGCTTTATTGAAGCATTTCGCAATAACGTCGTGACCTTTTCTGACTTCCCACTTACCGCAGTTAAAGAATATTGTAGCATCTTTTTTCTGTTTGTCAACCCTTTTAAATGTTTTATTATCAACACCAAGCGGGATTACATTTACATGCTCAGGAGATATGTCTATTTCGTCTAGTATAACTGACTTAGCCCATTCAGAGCATACAAATATTTTGTCTAAATACGAAAGGTGGTGCTTCTCGACATCCTTAAACTTGTCCAGCTCAAACACAGGAAACCCAATCTTCTGTCCGTTCCCTACAAACTGAGACATGTCATGTTGATGCCAAAGTCTTACGCAGGGAGCGTCCCAATCTGGCAACGCAGCATTGTTTACCTGTTGCTGTATTACCGCCACATCTTCCCTGCTAGTAAGCTGAGGTTCAGATATAGGCCATAAAGAAACTTTAGTTTTAGTGTGCAGGGCTTTGCATATATTTAATCCTGCTACCCCGTACCCCAAAGAGTTGATTGGTGCTATTAGGTTAATCATTTACTTCTCCTCATTTTTGGTTTTCCAAAAAGTAGTTAAGGTCTTCTGGCGTGCCAAGACCCCACATATTTTCTATATTAAACACCTTCACCTTTTTGCCATCTTGGATTGCCTCGTTAAAAACTGGGCACACATAAAATTCATTATTCACTCTTTTGTTTGCTTCGATCATCTGCTCTGCATATTTAACGTAGTCACTACCCTTAGACCAGTAATATATACCAACTGTAGCGATGTCGCTGATAGGATTCTTCTCTTGGACTTCGGAAACAAACCCGTCGGCATTTAATTTAGCGTAACTCCACTTTGGGTGGTTTGATTTAAAGGTTAAGATTCCGGCGTCTATGTTGTCTCCGACCATTGAATACATGAATTCATTTGAGTCCCACTCTACAAACTGGTCTGAGTTTGCCATAAGCAAAGGCTCGTCGTTATCAATGTACTCTTTCGCTAGTAACGTTGTGCAGGCAGCGCCCTCGGTAACACCTTCTACCTGTATGATGTCACAATCTGCAGATATATTGTTTAAAACTGTCTTCAAATTATACTTATCGTAGTGAGACTTTTGTACAACAAAAATGTGTTTAGCATCAACATTTATATTCTCAACGACCACCTGAATCATCGGTTTGCCGTTGACTTCAATTAAGGGCTTCGGGAAGGTGTAACCCGCCTTTTCAAAGCGGGAACCTGCACCAGCCATCGGAATAAGCACGTTCATCTTTCCTCCTTGCCACTTGGGTTTAGTTTCCTCTTCCGTTCTGTCTAGTTTCTTAATTTTTCTGACGATATCTTCTAGTATAACATCGCTTGAGTTCTTTACTGGAAACAGGTGCGCTCCTGAATCAATGGCTGACTTTCTTCCGATGTGTGAGTCTTCAACAACCAACGTCTCTTTTGGGGAAGTGCCTGCCCGCACCATGCATCTGAGGTATATTTCAGGGCTTGGCTTAGGGTTATCCACATCTTCATTAGAAAAGATCTCGTCCACAAACTCCAAAATACCCCTTCTAAGAAGCATCATCTTAATGGTGTGCTTCACGGAGTTGGAACCAACATATATTTTGTAACCCGACTTCTTAAGCTCAGAGAGAACGTGAGCCATCCTATAGTCAGTGGTCATCTTGTTTATTATATCTACTGTTTTTTCCTGTTTCTTTTCCCAAGTCTCGTTGTATTTTTCTGGAGGAAAGCCTTTATTTTCAGTTAGCAGTTCAAGCTTTGTTTTTGTGGGGCGTCCATCGTATGTAGATAAGTGTTCCTCTCTATCAATTACGTATTGAGGATCAATCTCATTAAGCGCTAAATTAAAAGCTTCATAATGAAGGTCTCTAGCGTCCACAAGAACACCGTCTAAGTCAAAAACAATTAACTTTATCATATTTACTTCTCGCAAATTCTTTTGTAAACTTCTGCAATGTTAATATAAAAAGGACTGTGGCCTCCTGTAGGGCGGTCTGATTTTATATACTCTACTTTACATTTTGGAAAAACATGTTCAACTAAAGATTTGGTAAATGAGAAGTGTCCGTCTGGAACGCCAGTATCAAGTATTATAACATTTTTCAAGTTTCTAGCAAAAAGTATGTTCATTGAACTAGCTCCGTCAGGGATCAACAAGGTTTCAACATTGGATAAAATGGATATTTTTTCCTTGATGCTTTTGTTAGCCATATATACCGTGTTAAAACCCACGGTGCTTATTTTATCTGTAAATTCTTTCTCGTTCTTTGCGAACCGCTGATTCCCAGTTTGGTTGTTGTTGTTTTGTATATCCTCAACATCATTGTTTCTAGAAATATAAGCCCTTGTTGTGCCTGACTCTTTTGAGCTACGATCTTTGCATATTTGGTTAAAGGACTTTAATGCGTTGAGGGTATATTCTGTGCAAGCCATGTTCTCCTCATACCCACAAAAACTCAGAGACTTTACGTTATAGCAGGTCTCAAACTCTGAAACCACTATAAAATCCTTTGGTATATCTAACAAACTGCAAATATCAAAAAAGAACTTATTTCCAGATAAGGGACTACAGATCAGCTTCATCCCGAGAATATTTTTTCTGTAGTTCATCAGTTTTGGAAGCAACTCTGTAATAAAATGCTGAAAATTGCCACTCCACTGGTTTGTGTGAGCAAGAAATACTTCGTCAAGATATTCTGCCTTCAACGCGCTCCCCATTGAGGGTGTGTAGGTGTTAGCCCGAACTGAATCGAAGCGACTGATAAAAAAACACTCTTTTAATAAATGTCCTTCGTGATCAAAGGCCGCCACTATTTGATCGCCCAACCAAGGGCTTTTGATATTCGTGTGTTCTCCCTGACGGCGTGGCATGAAATCTTCGCTACTACACAGTACCTTGGCGTTTTTTTCTGTCAATATTTTCATATTTATGGCCTTGAATATTCAGTTGGAGAGTAAAGAGTTATCATACTAGGGTTTATGTAAATTTTATTCCCACCTTTCCTTATTTGCTCATTAAATGAAACGTGTTCACAGGCAACCTCTTCGGTCTTTGTAAACGGTCTGTATTCACAGCGTAAACAGTCTTCCATTCTGTATATACCTAACCCAGAAAACACAGAGTCAACCAAAACTGGCAGTTCACCTTTCTCAAGCTGTAGGAATTCATGAATTGCATACCCTTTAAATTTTTTCTGCCCTACTTCTCTAAAAGCCCAAGTATCATAAAATATTCTTTTAACCTTGGAGGGAAGCGCAACACCTCCTTTGATTACCTCTTCCTGTTTAAATAGCAATCCATTTGCACCCATTCCCGACCAGTCTTTGAAAGAAAAGCAGCTAAGCAATCCTTCGTAAGACCAGCCCCCATCTAAATCCATATCAACCATTATAACATAGTCAAAATCTTTGTACTCATGTAGTTCGTCTAGATATACGTTCCTTAGTGTTGACATGAGAGACATTCTGCCGAAACTCATACCGCTTACACTGTCCTTGTTGTTATACTTTGTTTTATCTCTAATGGTAGGGTTTATTATCTTAACGCCAGTTGATTCATTTTGATACTTATTCAAAATCATGGGGGTTGAATCAGAGGAGTCGTTTTCTACTATTATTACCTTAGATTTTCTAAAGAACGATCTTGTTCTTTCTATCCTAGCTATCGTAGATGGTAATGCATTTTCTATATCTCTACACAGCCCACATATCACAACATTAAGCATTGCGCACCTGTCATAACCTTTGATTACATGCTTGGAAAACTTCTGAGGTTTTTCGGCCATAAACAAAGATTCAGGAAAGCTTGATCTATAAAAATTCTTACCTCGCATTTTTACTACTCTTCCTAGCTGTTTTAGCTCTAATTAATATTTCAAAGTACTCTTTAAAATTTAAGCACTGAGAGGATTTCTTTTCGCTAATTCCAGCCGCTGCCTTACCCATCTCTGAACACAGCTCTCTATCTTGGTTGAGAATACCGCAATACTTTTTAAATTCCTCTTCCGTGTAGCATAGAAACCCGTTTACGCCATGGATTATATCTGAATTCAAACCACTGTCTATCATGGCTACTACAGGCGTTGCGTTGGCTAGGCTTTCTTGTATTTTTATTTTGGCGCCTGTACCAAGAATTAGAGGACACATCGAGAAGCAAGCTGTCCCAAATATAGTTGACGAATCTTCTTGGTAGCCTTTGCAATTAAAATTTTCATTGCCTTTATCTTTGGCGTACCCAGAAACTAGCCCAAAAATATCAACTGGGAAATCTATCAAGCTGTCCAAAAAATCAACTCCTATTTTGTTGAAAACGTTATCAGATCCTATGAAGATTGGGTTTCCAAGAAACGATTTTGTGTTAATTGAAGGCTGTGATATGTGCGGTATAAAAGCGTCACCCTTCAGTCTTGAATTTTCGTATTCAAAATCTGAAATATATATTCTTGGTATCGAGTGCTTCCTCTTCCTGCTAAGGTTCCTGTGTCTGTGATAAAATCTCCTGCACTCATCAACGCTGTCTAGGTTGTCTATTGAGCTCTGTAGGGTATTGTTTAGCTTTATATTGTCATGAGTGTCTATTGCTGACGGGTATTTTGATATTAATTTATATGCATCTTCCGTGAGAACATCTTCGTAGTTTACCAGTATGAAGTCGTAATCTACCTCCGACAACTTTTCTTTAACATAATTAGACCAAGAAATGCTAGGCCATTCATAATCTTCCTCCCCGTCGAAGATGTCCAGAACCATGACACCGGCCTGCTTCATACTTTCAGCGGCTTCGTTAGTCCAGTTGTGCATACCTTCTTCTTTGGGTTGATTCTTTGTTATAAGATGGACTTCCATGCCTAGAGACACGAGTGCTCTAATTGATTCCATAGCCCTCGTATGACATCCGTGCCTGCCGTCTATAGGAAAGTGAAATATTACGGCGGCTTTCATGTTTCGTTTTTGTCTTACGGAAAAGGGTAATCTTTCTAAAAACTTGTTAAGACCCTTAGACACGCCGAACCTTTCAATCAACGCTACAATAGCGTCTATATACTTGTCATCGTCACGTTCCCTGATTCTCATTAGCTCATACATTAGATTTAATGCGGCACAATGCTTGTCTAGTTCATCTAGATGCTCTATAGAATCTCTTAGGCTCATTCCCTCTAGATCCTCAAACTCCAGCCGACTACCGTTTCTAAGGATGAAGTCACGGAATACTATTTCTTTTTTTGTTCTTTCGTCTATGTCAATGTTTAACAGCCCCTTCCGTATGTACAGGGACATGCTTTTTAAATGTTTTTCTAATTCTTTGCTTTCTTTTTTTGTCTTATTCAGTGCTAATCTTTCAGTCTGCACCACCCTCAGATCAAAATATTTATTCATGATGTTTGAAATAAACAAATCCTCGTGGTAGAAGACGGAGTTTGGGAAGTGGTGTATGGTATATATTTCATTGAGTCTTTTCAGAGCCACGCCTTTCATGCAGTAGCTTCCCCAACCTTTAAGTATTCCGACTCTTTTCAGGTTGATATTGCTAGATTCTGTATTGTCATGTAAAGAGAAGTCTGGAACTCCAACTATCCCAAGCACGGTTTCGTTTTCATTTTTTATCAGGCTAAAGGCATCTAAATATTCTTCAATCATAGAGCTTGGATATAAATAATCATCATCAATCATAACTACCACATCGTCGTCTGAAATGTCAACCGCGCTTGACTCAAGTAGTCCTAAGATTTTTGTTGCTGGCCCAGAGTCAACACACGGATTCACAATCACTTTTTCTGAATTTGACTTTAACGACAGAGATAAGTTCTTGGAATTAAACCGAGAGTAGCTGTGACAAACATTGACAACAATTAGGTCTGGCTTGACTTTCTGATTGGAAAACAAGGAGTCTATTGTCGATGAAAGCCCAAACATCTTTGGGGGAGTAGTTGTTAAAGATACTATTACCACTGTTTTGCCTCCTGCATTGTAGCAAAAGTATAAGACAATATATCAACCGTTTTTTCATTAAGATTAGTGAAGTGTTCCATGCAAAACTCTTTACCTTCATTGACTATGCTTTTACATGCGTCATCATCTAGCTCCTGAAAAACCGCTGGCCATCGCTCAAAAGTCGTATCTACATAATGCTGGTTCGGCTCAATCAGATAGTCGTGTAGCTGCTCGTAAGACTTGTCTCTGTTTAGATATACAGGCACGGAGTTTGAACTCATCTGCCAGTAGAGCCTGCTGTAACATGCAGCATAACCGTCTATGTTTACGAGAAACTTGTGTTTCATCTGCTCGTTCTGTGATATAAACCTAGGCTCGACGTATCTTTCAAAGTTAGGCCAATCCTCTCTGTTTACATTTCCAACAACATTTGTTATGACTGCCTCATGCTGTTTAGAATTCAATACTTTTTCACAATACTCCATCCTTTTTGGGTTAGTAGACGCTCCGGCAAAAAAACTGCTGTTCTTCTTATTTGTATAGCTTATGTCTGTAGCCGCAGCGTGAGCAAGAACAGACTCAAGAACGCCGCTGTAGAAGTCTATGTTTGGTATTGTTATTGCGTTTTGATCCGACACCTTACAGAAGGACAAAACTGGAAACTTCTCGTCTAGACCGCACCAAGCAGAATGGTCGCAGGTGTATATAAAAAACTTCAAGTCCTTTACGTCAGACTTTCTCAGTGCGGGAATTAAGAATGGCAACATCTGCTGAACCCTGACGCTGCTTTCCCAAGAGTTATCAGGCAAAGATTCTATTGACTGTATTAAACCGCCCTTGACGCTGAAAAGAAAGGTGTGATGGTCAAGAACATCATTTACGGTAGGTTCTACAGACCACTCATCAAAGCCATTCGATATTTGAGAGTCAAGTATTTTCTTTATATTCTCGTTCATGGTTTCTTTTTGAAATATATAGTTATGAAGTCTTGTACCGTTTCTATGTCTTTTGAAATTATTGTTGCCTCAACTTCCTTCCTAGAGCATTTAATACCAAGAGCTTTCAGCGCGTCCACGCAATCGTCTATAAGAAGAGAGTCAACTACAGCCGTTGCTACATGGAAGTCAGCGTTTGGCTGGTCTATAATCGCTCCGATGGGGAATAAATCTCCATCAAAAGTAACCGGCTTGTACTTATGAGGGTTTTTCAATCCATCGTTATAGAAGTACGCACACAGCGCAAGAAAGGCTAGGACTAATAGAGAATACATAATATATTATAGTGTGCCCATTAAAAGATTGCGCGTAAAATCAGGATTTTTTACTGAATAATAACGGTCTGCTTTCATAGCAATGGCATGATCGTTTCCGCCCTCTTCACATCTATCCCCAAAAAAATAAGTTGATCCTTGAACGTATTTCAAAACTTGTGACTTATCTGCGCCTTTAGGATATATATCTATGCTTATTTCTCCGCCAATGGCAAAGTCCAAGTCACGATGTTTGAAAGATAGACTTCTTGCTATATGTTTTCGTTCTTCATTGACTTCATCCCATACAAAGTATTCCCTTCTTTGCTGAGCTGTGGCTTCTCTTCCGATAGTTGATATATTAACCATACCTACCCGTTCCTCAATGTTCAATCCGGCTGTGCCGTACCAGCGACTAGCTTCTAGTAGTTCTAGCATGTCGAAGTGCAGGTCGGCTGACATTCTCCAGCTTGATTGCCACCTTAATTTGCCCTGTTCGTAATATTGGTTTCCACAATTTTGGAAGCATCCGTCAACGTATCTCCATAGAGGCTGTCCAATCTGCTCTTTCGTTTTTTTACTGTCTGAACCAGTTACTAGAAAGACTCTGTTACCAAGTGATCTCTGTTTGTTGATCCAGTCTACGAAAAAATCCCTAAAGTCACTGGCCATCGGTTGTCTGGCGTATGTAAGGGTTCCGTCTACATCGAAGAGGTAACTAATCATCTTCTTCTACTTTCTTTCCTTCCCTGTCTACCGTAATCCAGCCGCACCCCTCGCACAAACAAAAATACCTTTCATTTCCTCTAACAATTCCTGCAAAATCGTTTTCTAAGGCTTCTTCTTCGGTTCCGCAGAAAAGTTCTAAGCAACAGTCATAACAAAAACTAGCCATGTTTTCTCATGTCCTTAACTAAAGAATAGTAATCCAACTGTGACGAGTCAGGAGTTATCCTAACAACTTCCCAGTCGGAGTATTTTGATTCAACCTTTGCTTGCGCATCTTTTACATCTAAACCTTCGACATATTTAATCTTGTTCTCGCCCCTACGGTTTACCATGTTTACTATATATTTTCTCATATCCTACTGTTCCATTTTTTCTTAGCTTCAGCCCAATCGTCAGCAGAGCCACTTGCTCCACCACACTCGTCACACTCATACCAATAAAGACCTATAGTGTTCATTGCCTCTGCATACGGCTGACCACCACAGAATGGGCATGGCAACAGGGTATCTTCTGTGAACTCTACTACGTCTATATCGTGTTCGCCACATTTTATGCACCATATTGGCTTGTTATCTACATCTACAACACGGTTGCAGCAACTTAATAAATATTTCATTCAGCTCTCCAAAAGTAGACTTGGCAGGACTCGAACCTGCGACAAAGGGATTATGAGTCCCCTGCTCTAACCAACTGAGCTACAAGTCCATAAAACCCGCGCAGGTTAAAATTAGCTAATTGTGATTACTTTTGGCTGCTTTTCTTCTGGCACAACTTGTTCCAGAGCTACCGTCAGTAAACCGTCTTTAAAGTCTGCTGAGATAACCTCAACATACTCTGCGAGGCTAAAGCTCGTCTTAAACTTGCGTTTAGCAATACCTCTATGAAGATGTTGCCTATTCTCATTGTCAGGATCACCTGAGCCTTCAATGGATAGAGTCGCATCCTCAACGACCACTTTAATGTCATTCTTGCTGTAGCCAGCTAACGCCACCTCAACAAGTGTCTTCTCTCCATCCCTAATGACATTGTAAGGCGGAAAGTTTCTTTTACCGCTACTCAGTTGACGATGCAAATCCTCAAACCCAATAGCCCTATCAAAAAAGTGTTGCATTAAACTATTCATAATAATTCTCCTTTCTAAGCGAGAAATGTGCCACCCAATCAGGCGTGGCGTTTACCCTGCGCGGGCAAGTACCCCATAGGAGAATTGAACTCCTGTCTTCGGCGTGAAAAGCCGATGTCCTAGTCCACTAGACGAATGGGGCAAAAAGACTAAGGCTGGAGGTACTGATATTATCAGGATCATGCACATTGGAATAAAACCAGCCTCAGTCGTTGTATAAAAAAAGCCCTCTTAGCTGTTAAGCAAGGCGGGGCTAGACCTCTGACACGCTCAGTAAATATAATTAAAATGGAGCGTCGTCATTAGAATTCTTTTGAGAATTCGGGCCGAGACTGATCTCGTCTGCCATGACAGAATAAGAGGTTCTATTGACACCTTCTTTATCCTGATACTCATCGCATTTAAGTTTGCCTTGAACAGAAACAAGACGACCCTTCAGGAGGTATTGGTTCAGGCTTTCGGCCATTTTGCCAAAACAAACTACGTTCATAAACAAAGTATCTTCACTTCGTCTGTCGTTCACAGCCAATCGGAACTTCGACATTGAAGTACCCTTCTTGGTTGTGCTTTGCTCTGCGTCTTTGGTGACACGACCCGTCATAAGTAAACAATTAACATTCATACTAAATCTCCAGTGCTGATAAAATTCTTCCTCGTACTACTTGGCTGTTGCCTCGATTTGAATAGTTTGTGGTTGCTTGATATACATTCTCCGAGAACGTCTTGGTAAGGCCGAGAGCCTTTCCTGCCCGAATAGTGTCACGTTTGTTGGAACCATAAGCTCCAAGCCCTTTGCGGTAAGCCAAAGCTGTGATGGGGTTCAATTTAACACCCTTAGCCTTGCCTCTGGTTCCTGTTGCGCTAATCGTCTTGTTAGAACTGACTTCCCAGTTATAGGTTGACGAAACGCTTGACAGTTGTTGATAAAAATCGTTAATTTGCATCTAATTCTCCTTTTAAGTTTCCTGATACAATTTAGTTTAGCCTTCCGCATCGCCAGCGGAATCATTAAGCTCTTTAGCACCTTCTTCAAGATAAGCCGTCAATCTAGCGATCTCCGCATCAATGGTGGCTTGTTGCTGTTGAAGTTGCTGAATCTGGTTTTCAACATTCACCAGATGCGCCTCTGCCATTTCTTTTGCTGTTGGCATTTTCTCTCCTTTTACTTTTTTAAAAAAAATATATAAATCACAGGTTTTTAGGGTCATCTACCCCCATCTGTGAAAAACTCTCGATTAAAAGTCCAGTAGCTGTACTTATTTGCTTTTGCCATGACCCCCTAAGTTGATCCTCACCAGAGCTTAGATTCGGTACTTACTACTGACGGCAGGGATTGTGAATCCCATCAGGGTCTTGCAAGTTTGGTTACTCACTGGCCTGACTCCTACATCCGTATGGGATGTTCTATCGCAATGTCCTATTACTCTGGTTCTAGGTGAAAACCTGATTAGCTCTCCACATTCTTGTGGCATGTGTTTGTGAGTCTAATCCGATACCCTTTTTCGGTCAATTAAGACTAAGCGAATCCTTCACATAGTATTATAGACCACCGAGTAATGTTCGGCACATTATTTTTACAGCTTTTCCATCTTTGAAAGCGGTACGATATAATTGACTGGGAGGTTTGGTCGGTACTGCTTCTTTTTCTTTAACAAATCGAAACTCTCGCGTGTGATGCGACCTAGAACCTCTATCTCATTATTTTTTATATTAAATCTGGTAAGCACATAGAGCTTTGGTGGAGTCCTTCGCCCATACTCCTTAGTCGTGATCTTCAGCTCTGGCTCTCCGTAGCCCATGTAAGTTATAGTCTTCACCTCTACACCGTCAAAGTCTTGACCGGAATCTCTTACCGAGTAAATTTCTTCGTCAACCTTCTGGTCTGTTGCCAGCGCATAGCCAAGCTCTCCTATAACACCCAAGAAATGAGCCATATACTGCTTATCAACCTTAAAACCCTTAGACATCTTTGATTTACTGTCATTCATAAATCTTCCTGTGTCCTTGTTTCTAAATGACTCGTCCTTAGCATCATGCCTCTTAATGGCTAACTCTAAAGCATACTGTAGTTGCTCATCACTTAGTTTATATTTCATGTCAATCTCCAATCTTACTGCTTAGGGTAATACATTTGGTGTGTAATAAAGAGG
>MDTC01234457.1_pt1 | contig 12768 bp, 8 predicted proteins | sample 811181 | NCBI WGS metagenome assembly MDTC01 (sample SAMN05326644, study PRJNA326480) | marine metagenome | isolation source: seawater | place: Pacific Ocean: North | collected 2011 | reverse complement strand
CAAATTCTCCGGTCCAAGCACCGGCACCGGAAACCGAAACGAGCCCTGATCCCATCCAATCCCAGTCATTGGTAACGGCTCCGGCACCTCTCGAAGTCTCGGCTCCGGCCTCTCCTGAGACACCTCAAATGTCAGAGCCTCTTCCCTCCACTACCGAAGCTGCTCCAAAATTCAATATCCCTGAGGCCACTATACAAGCCAAGCCCGAAGAGGCGTCTCCGCCCCCTACGTCAACAGCTTCCGGCCCCCTGATCAAAGTCAAAGAACCTCAACCCGAAAAAGCTGCCCCAAAACCTGTGGAAACCCCGGTTCTCGCAGTAGCTCCAGCTGCAACACCAGCAGAACCTGCCCCCACTCCACCCGAAGAAACACCGGCTGTCTCCATCCCTGTGAAAACAGGAATGAGCGGAGCTGCCAAGGGAGTCATTGCCGCCCTCCTCCTCGTCGGCATTCTCATTGCAGGAATTGTTTTGTTCGGCAAAAAAGCAGAAAAAGCCAGAATGGCCCGCCTTGCCGAAATCACCGCACCCTTCAATGCGGACCCTTCCAGTCATCCAGAGGAGATCGAACTCAGCAGGAGCGACATCACCCTGCTTCTCGATACGATCATCACTCCGGACTCCAAAGAAAAGGGCATCAGAAAGACCTTTATGCAGGCTCTCAACATTGGTAAGACCACCGATGGATCCAACCTTGATGATGTGGTCGCCAAGTATGCCACCCGAACCCAGATGAGCGAAGATGCCCGCATCAATCTCTTCAAAGTCCTGGAACTTCGCAGTCGCCCTTCGGCCCTCGCCCCCCTTATCAATTTCGCCCGTTCCGCGACCGAAGCCAAACTCGGTGTAGCCGCTCTTGAGGCCACCGAAAAAATGGCCACCCCCGATGACCTTGAACAGCTTCTGAGTATTGTTTCGGACGCCCAGCACGGCGATGTCCGGCGCGCCGCAGTGAGAACCCTAAAAGCCGTCATCAAAAAAGCCCCGAATAAATCGTCCTTCGCTGATCCCATCATTTCCTCCTTCCAAAGCAGCACCGAGGCAGAAGCCCGCGAGCAGTTACTACAAATATTAGGAACAGCCGGAGGCAGCCGGGCAGCCGAATTGATCAGCATCCACCTCGATGGCTCGAATATGAAACTCCAACTCGCCGCCATCGCCGGACTGCGCGAGTGGCCCGATACCGGCCAATTCGAAACCCTCTCTACTTTCGTTAAGAACGAAGAGGAAGGCACCATGAGGAAACAAGGCTTTGCCGCCATGATTCAATTCCTCACCGAGGGACCGGACATCAATGACGATGACCTTTCTCTTTTCTGGAATGGCACCGCCACCCTGGCCTTGAGCGAGTCAGAGCAAATCCGGGTCGTCAATGCCATGCTCACTCAAAAAGGTGAGTGGTCCCTGAAAATCCTAGACCGCTTCATGCAACGCGGCCTGACTGACCGCGTCACAGCCCGCGCCGAAGACGGGAAGGAACTTCTCAAAAAGCGTTTGGCAGACGGAAGCAACGACGAGTAGGCTGGCGCCTTTAACGGGTCCGAATAACGAAAACTAACCCACTCACTTTTCAGGACAGGGGACCTTAATCGGTCGCCTGTTTTTTACGTTCATTTCCGATCACTCACCAAAATCCTTTCACAACCTTACTTCAAAACCGAACCCAACCCCAAAGTAATCATCAACTCATTTGATAAGAGTTCGGCGGAAAAACGCCTCCACCTTGGCTCTCACTTCCGGAGTCGCAAAAAGTGGACCTCCGTGACCGGCCTCTTTTACGATATGGAACTCACTGGGAACATCGGCTCCAAGCAAAGCCGCATGCAGTTTCCGGCTCTGATCGATCGGCACGCCCGAATCTTCGCTTCCATGCATAATTAGAAAAGGAGCATCATCCGCACTCACATTATCCAGCGCACTCGCTTCCTTCGCCAATTTCGGCACATCTTTCACCGTCGCGCCCAATAAGATTGCGCCATTGGATTTCGCGACCTGTTCTTCAGTTCGACCCTTGGCCACCATATTCGGCGGCATCGTCAATAACTCCGAAGGACCAAACCAATCACAAACCGCCTGCACCCGGCTGGCTTCATCCGCATAGGGACGCGTCCCCATCAGAGCCACCAAATGCCCTCCCGCCGACGAACCAAACGCGCCAATGTGATCCGCATCCAATCCGTATTTCTGGGCATTCCTGCGAAGCCACCTCACTGAGGCCCGGCAATCATCAATCTGAGCCGGCCACTGGGCTTCGCTCGTCAAACGATAATTGATACTCGCCACCGCAAAGCCCTTTGCAGCCAACCAAGCCGCATGACGCGGATTTTCCTTACTCCCGTTTTTCCACCCCCCTCCATGGACCCAAACAATCACTGGCAATGGTGAGGCCACCTGTTTGGGGAGATACAAATCAAGTAACTGCGGACTCCCCTTTGGCTCAGAATAAACCAAATTCTTGATCACCTTAGTTCCCTCCGGAACCAAGAATGCCTTTTTACGAGAGACCGATTTCAAATATCCTTCCGCCAAGATTTCCCCCAAGCGAATCACTCCGGCCGAATCGAGAACCAACTTCTTTTCCTGCTCTGGAAAATTGAGGGCCTTGAGGTGAACCATATTATAGTCACTCGCGGCCAGCGACTCAAACTTCGACATCACCTCAATCTCATTCACTCGTTTATCATCCGTCGGCGCCTGCTGGCTGACGATCCACTTGAGCTTGGGCCTCTTCAAATCCTGCCGAACTTGTTCAACCGTCAACTTTAACCACTCCGGTGATTTCTTTCGATACGGAGGCATCGACATGTCGTTTTCGCCAACGTGATAAAAGATGCCCGCCAACTCAACCTGATGTCCTTTGTCCTTCAGCTCTTTTACAGAGGTTCTGATGAAATCGACGAAGCGAGGATAGAGATTTCGAGACTTCGCTTCACTCCCCTCCGGAGTCCAATCGTTCATTTGCGATCCACTGTGGGTGAATTTCGCAATGGCAATATTTCCGCTCACCTTCTTCTTAAGCTCCCGCGCAAAACTCAACTCGGGACCAAAAGTCTCGTAGTATCCCACCGCACCCAAGGGTTCCCACTGATCTGAGACTCGATACCCACCACCGAGACTGTATCTATAAGCGATCGAAGGATCATCCTTACGGAGATCTTCCGTTAGGTCCTGAACAAAAGCCCGCTCGCCTTCCATATTCCGATGTCCCGCCATCATAAAGAGATTCACCTTCGCTCCCTTTTTGTAGGGCCATTTTTTAAGACTTCTCTCAACCTCCTTCTTTTTCCCGATCGACTCCAAATAAGCCTCCGCATAGTTCTCTCCATGCTGCAATTGTCCCAGAGTCCCGTAGTGATAATGCAACCCTACTCCACCTCCAATCTCGACCCCGACATGTGAAGTCGGGACATACTCCGCTAGTGGATCTGTATTCGTCACCTCCCGCTGACCTATACTAATGGCATACATCCGCGGTCGAAGATCCATTCCCCAAATCGTCTTAGTGCACAACTCACCGATATAAAACTTCAATCCAGGCGACTTCAAATCCCGCCGCCAACTCGCGAGGAATTTCTTCAAATTCGCTCCGTAATTCGTCTGATACTCCTCATTGAACATATCGTTCTCACCCTGATGCCACATAAAGCCCTCCAGACGATACGGAACCTTATTCCGATCCAACTCCGCGAGAGACTTCCGAACCACCTCCAACGCCAGAGGATACATTTTAAATCCGATCGGATCTTTTGGGTTCCAATCACCGCCCAGGTGGGTCCCTCCAGCCGCCACCTTGATGATCGCGATCGGCGCCTCGATGCGCTCGGTCACCTTCCGCGCAAAACTCAACTCAGGCCCCACCACTTTGTTTACTGCTTGCAGATCAACCCAGCCCTCCGAGTTCATCTTATTCTCCCTACCAATGGAGTAAGAAAACCTCACTCCCTTCTGTGGCTTCTCCAATCCCACGAAGGGAGGAAAGCGTTGGATATCCGCAACCTTGGAATCCGACCCCACCATATTCGACTGCCCCGCAAAAATGAAGACCCTCAAGGTCTTGTGGTCATCAGCGAGGACATTTCCAATGAGAACCGAGAATAAGAAACAAAAGCGAAACATGGACCCTAGATTTTCAAACACACGTTAGCCTCTCAGATCTCAACCCTTCCTCAAAGAGTGGAATGAAAAGATTCGCTTATTCGTCGTGATGCCGCCAGAGAACTGCACCCAAGAACAGCCCCACCCCGAGTGTCCACATCCAGTTTGGCATAAAATAAGGATAGACCATCATCGCACAGCAAACCCCGGGAACACTTCCTCAGGAAATTTAAATATTCTAACGGGGTTGGAATCCAACACCGCTCCGATGGGAACAACAATTTTGATTCTCGTTCTTCTCATCATCTTTTGGCTATCAGACCGGACGAGTATCAATGGCAACTCCCCCTCTCGTCAACACACCCGAGGTCGAATTCAATCCAACATAGGGAACACCGTCCTCATTCAGCGTGATAAGAGAAACCTCCTCTCGGACACCTTCTCGCCGTCTTTCCGTTTATTGAGAATCTCCTCTATCGACCTACGTTGTTTCTCTTTCCTTCGGTTCAACTTTCTTCGGGCTTCTCTTTTCCACCACCTCGACAGCGGGATCAGTTGCGGGAACCCAAATCCGTCGATAGCGACACAACGACAAGATCCATCACGTCTTTGCTCAACCACCAGATTATCTGGCCGCCCCTGCACAAAGATCCCATACCGCACCACGCCCTCCCACATTTTTTCCAAGGCCACCTCACACAAATCGGTCATCCCGTTTCGCCATAAATACTCCGACAAGGTCATCGAAATGGAGCCATCTTCATCCTTGATAAGATCGACAATCAAGCCTTCCCCAACATCCGTCTCAAGAATTTCATACGCACGCGGGATGAATTCCCCGGCCATCTCTCTCAACCGCTTTTCTTCCCCTCGCAAAAAACGAAATTCATAAAGGTTATCGTGGAAATACCACTTAGGGCGAAGTTGTCGTACAATCCAGGGAGCTTTCATTCGGCGCGCTGTGGTTCTCCAGTTGTCCATCATCACTTTGACACAACGAGTTGGATAGACAGGGTGACGATAACAAGCCCGGTGCCCACCTTTCGCAAAGGGCGTTTCTCCTTTCAGACTCAACATCCCCAATGTTACACCGACATTCTGAGGAACACCCCTAAAAAATCAGGTAATTGCTGCACAGTAAAAAAGTCAAAACGCGGAGATCCTCGTGATTCCCCTCACTACCATTACCCCACCAACCAAAAAAACATATGCCCATTGAAGAACACGACCTCGTCCACGAACTTCCCGACCATACTGACGTTATCCACGAACTTAAAATGACCAATGCACACTTCCCCCCCTTCGAGGAATATCACGAGGTCGATAAAGAGGCGCATCGTATCGGAGAGAGCATTGAAACTCCCTCCGATAATTACAGTTAGCAACGCGAGACCAAGCGTCCTGCCGTCACGGAAGAACTTCTTCAAATGATCCTCACGAAGTCAGCTTGAAAATTGGGACTAAGGTGAAGAACATCCGTATTAATCCGGGAGCCGACCACGATATCGACTGCAGAGCCAACGGGATTGACCCCATGAAAATAAAGTCCCAATTTTCCAAAAAATCTAGTCAACGATCTCGACCTTGAGACGGTAATAAAGTTGGTCCTCCGCTCCCGGGAACCATCCACCATCGCGTTTAAAATCAACGGTTTCAAAGTCGCCGTTGGTCGAGACCACATTCTCAACAACCCCTCCCAGAGCAGTCCAACTGTCTACGGACAAGTCAGTTGAAGATTCAATCGTATAAGCCAAACCGCCTACGCTCCCTTTACGACGGGTCACACGAATGGCATCACCCACCATATTCCCAAGGACCGACGTATTATCAACCACCAGAGGGGAGGTCCCAATGGCATACTCCACGAGATTTCTAATCCCATCGCCGTCCAAATCTTGATTGGGATCGGCCACCAGAGAAAACGAATTAAGCCAGTTCACATAGGCGGACGAGGTGTTGACTTCAGTAAGTACGACATTGTCAAAGTCCAAATAAGTATTTACGCCCCCGACAACTTTTAAGATACGAATCCCCAACTCGTGAGCTTGCCCCGCCAAGGTTCCGGTATCATAACGCAATGTTGCATTAGTGAATTTCCCATTGGCATTCCCACCGGCCAAAGTATCGAGCTTATTGCTATCCACCGACATTGACGCCAAAACACTGCTCCCATTCAGTAACTCGAGACGAGCTCCGGCATAGGTTTCAGCTCCGACATCTCTTTTCCCAAAAGCACTACTCAGGAAGTAAGTCTTATTCGGCTTCACCAAAGCCCGTAGTGTCTGCAAGAAATAGTTATTACCACTGCCACCACGCATCGTCGCGGCATGAGGTCCGCTCATTTTAGCCAATGTCCCTTTGGAATAAGCCTCCGATCCGGGATTGAAAAAACCATTTGATCCATCTGCTGAAGCATCACCACTCACTCTAAGAATCCGCCAATCCAGAACGGTCGTGCCATTGGTGGCAGAGGGCACGGTTTCTGCGAAGGCATTTTCAGTGAGAGGAGACACTCCCGTCAGAGAGACATCAGTGTTCAACTCAAAATCTCCATTCCTGGCCTCTGCCGGCACTCTTTGGTAAATTATATTGAACCACTGTTGTGCATGCTCAGCTAGGCCCGCAGCATTAAAATGCACTCCGTCCGAGGAGCGGCCCTCCAAATGGAAGTCGTTGGTATCAGCGCCAAGGTAGACGTCAGTAACATCAAAGGCCACCTTACGCTGCCCCGCAAGAATGCCTTCTTCCACAGTCAATGGGTCAGAAGGCTGATACGAGGCCTCCGAGACATACCAGGGAATGTCCCAATTGGCTCCATTCGACCCACGACCATGATTAATAATCCCAATCAGGGTGCCGCGGTAACTCGCAGCTGATGTCAAGATAGCGCTATCGGCTTCCCCTTGATGCCACAAAACCCCTCGGAACCCTTCTCGCGGAAATGACTTAATCGCTGGGTTCATCAAGTTGTTGTCATTAGAAGAATCGGGACTCCAAGAAGCAACGTTACTGTTGTTTCGTCCCAGAGAAATAAAGCCAACAGGCACATCTTCTTCCGCAACAACCAAATCTCCTAGCCGGGTCCAAGGTGATCCCATCGACCCCTCCGCAATGGGCAGCGGATCAACAGCAGCAATCCAGCTGTTGTCATCAACACGATCCCTCGCTGACACGCGGTCACTGGACGGGGTCAAGGCCGGCGTTCCTTGGTTTGCCGAATTCGATTGTCCCGCGCAAATAAAGACGTCCCCCACTCCGACCCGCCCAACCGTGACCGGACTCGATGAAATTCCCCCGACCACAGAACGCACCTCGACCTCATACCATCCACCCGCAGGTACATTGGAAAGCACTCCGGAAAACGTCCCGCCGGTGGGCACCGCCTCAACGGTCTGCCATGATGTCGTTGTCCCGTTGTTTTCTCCTCCCGACTTCACCACCGCCCTGGCTTCCACAAAATCAGGATTGCTAACGAACGTTCCTCCAATAGGAATATCAGCCACATTCCCATTATTACGCTGAACGACCTGACGCTCGGTTGGCGTTGTAATCACGAGCTCATTGGGATTGCCTCCAACGGCGAAGCCCACGACATCGATTTCCCTAATTACCGTTCCCAATGCCCCTCCTCCCCCGGCTGGCCCACCGGTATCATTAAAGGTGAAACGAATACTGTCCACCCCACTGGCCAGAATCCCGGTAACATCTTCGACCACGCGGACCTTCGACTCATAGTTCCCCTCAAAATCTGTCAGATCCGTAAACGGAGTATAGAGAACGTCCGTCAGCAAGACATAATCAGCCGATCCCACCAGACTAATCTCGATCTTGTAGTCTTGATGTACATGGACTCTGGATTCGAACCCCCATCCCATAAAAGTGGAAATGCTCGTCAAATTATAGCCACCCGTAACAAACGAAGTATCCAAATTGTAGGTGACAACGGCAGGTAAACGACCCGGATCAAAATAGGTATTCTTCCTATCACCCCCTTCGTAAATCCCGTCATTCATATACTCAACCACGAACGGATTTCCGACTCCCCCTGATCCAAAGGCCGCCGTCGAATTCCAGTCCAACAAAAAAGGGCTTCCTTCGTTAATCAAATCCCCACTGCTGAAATCATCAACATACTCCAACAGGACGTCATCCTGACTTGGAACCAGGGCGGAGACACTCGCGGTTTGAATATCAATCGCTCCAAAACTTAAGTGCACCAAAGAGAGGAATAATAGTAGATAAGTAGAATTTCGTTTCATCATCGAATTCAATCAGAAAAGGTTCTATCAGGATCCAAGGGTCAATATAGCTGGTGACCTGAGGAAACGCAAGTCAGGCCTTGTCACTCTATCCGTGGATTATTTTTATTGCACGATCCATCGCGAATCAATGAACCCGTCGTCAATATCTCACTTCTAACACCCATAAAATCTCCTCTCTCTGAGAGATTGCCTCAGTAATCGCGGTATCCCTAATCCCATGCGAACAATCATCCTCTCGCTCACATGCGCTCTCGCCGCAACCGCCGCTCAAGCCAACATCCTAAGCTTCCCCGGAACTAAAGGGAAACCAGGCAACGGAAAACACATCGTCCTCATTGCTGGCGACGACGAATATCGCTCCGAAGAATCCTGCCCCATGCTGGCCAAGATTCTTTCCAAACATCACGGCTTCAAAACCACCGTTCTGTTCTCCCAAAACAAAGAAGGTGGATTCATTGATGCCAACGCCCAGAAAAACATCCCCGGCACCGAAGCCGTCAATACCGCTGACTTTCTCATTTTGGGACTTCGCTTCCGTGATCTTCCCGAAGACCAACTCAAACCCCTCGCCGACTATCTCAACGCCGGAAAACCCATCTTCGGATTCCGCACTTCAACTCACGGCTTCCGCACAAAAAGTAAACTTGGCGGAATTAATTGGGGAAGCCTCGGACCCGACATCCTCGGCGAAGGCTGGGCCGGCCACTATGGTGGACACGGATCACAAGGTGCGCGCGGCGTCATCAACGAGCCCCACGCCAAACACCCTATTCTCAACGGGGTTTCCGACGTCTTCGCGGAAAGCGACGTCTATGGCGTCCGCCGCGTCACCAAAGACAATGCCACTATTTTGGTTCATGGAGTCGTTACGGAAGCCCTCGTCCCTGAGTCCGCCGACGTCAAGGGCAAGCAACCCCAACCCGCTGTCTGGCTGAAAAAATACCAAACACCCGAAGGGAAAGAGGGTATAGCCCTCTGCACTACCATGGGATCCTCCTGCGACCTCGACAACGAAGGACTTCGCCGCATCTTCATCAATGCCGCCTTCCACTTCAGCGGTCTCGAGGTTCCCTCCAAAGTTGACGTCTCTTTTGTCGATCCCTTCGACCCGAGTCGCTTCAGCTTTCTCAATCGCGGCGACCATTTCAAAAAACTTAATCTCAAGCCCGCTGATTTCGGATACGGAAAATCACCGCAAATTACCGAGCCCGCCTCCGTCTTCATTAACAAGAACGCGGAAAAGTGGAAAGCCTCCAAGTCCAAGTAAGCTCTCAATCAAAATCTCCTGCCCTAGACCCGTCGGAATTACCGGCGGGTCTTTCTTATGCAAAGAGCCAAAACCCTGCGTGCAACAGCCCCCATGAGGAAGTTTATCTCTTAAGATAGCCCAACGCGAGATCGCTCAACTAATCCTGCGGTCCGGCGACTTTCAAAAACTCTCCCACTTCAGCCTGAATCTCGGGTCTTCCCATGATAAAGGTATGGTCGCCAGACCGCACTCGAAACTTACTCATTCCCTCAAGCTTCCCCTTCTCAACGGAAACAATCCCATCGTTCTCCGCATCGAGTAAAAAACGAAACAGCGGTATGGGATTGCTTTGCCCCATGATCACCATGACCTCATTTCCCAGCTTCAATCCCGGTATCTCTCGCGGAGTCTTCTCGGTCGACATTGCCATCCCTCCCGGACCCAGCGCCCAACGCCCCACAAAGGAATCGGACAACCAATCAATAATCTCGCTCCCCTGATTGGGTGGAGCCAGCATGGCAATCTTTCCCGTCACCAATTCCGGAAAGCGATCTGCCAAAAGACGCACCACAATCCCACCCATCGAGTGCGTCACGAAGTGTGTTGTCTTCTCGGATTTTCCAATCTCAGCAGCCACATCTTCGATGATTTCGTCCAAGGGTTTGCGAAAAGAGGCATAGGGCATATTTAAAGTCTCAAAGCCCTCCCCGTGCAAATACTCCGCCACCCCCTCCATCGACCAGACACTCCGCCAAAGTCCGTGCAACAACACCACCCGGTCACCCTCGGCCACCCTCACCCGTGACCGATGCCACGGAACCGGGGGAATCATCATCTTTAGTCTTCGCATCCACATAGAAAATCAGAGTTTCGCCTCCCAAGGTAATCGATGCTCTTGATTCAAATATCAACTCAAACAATCATTCCCGCCCCCAGCGAATTCCAGAGCCCTCACCTTAACACCACTGCGGAGCTTGGATTTTGGCCCGGGCCCAGCCGCTAAGCCCAACCCGGGATAAAGGCTAAGCTCCCTGAGAACACACCCTTCAAAATTAATCTTTCCGGTTTTCAATTCCGTCGTTCCCCGCTATTGCCCGTCCATGTCCCACACCATCACAATTCTCCCCGGCGACGGCATTGGCCCCGAAGTCATGGATGTTGCCCTAGAAATCCTCGAAGCCACCGCAGTAAAATTCGATTTCCAAGTCTCCCACAGCAACCACCTCGTTGGCGGTGCCGCCCTCGACGCCACCAACAACGAGACTCCGCTCCCACAGGACACCATCGCAGCCTGTGAAAAGGCCGATGCCATCCTCTTCGGCTCCGTCGGCGGTCCCAAGTGGGAGCATCTTCCTCCCGACATCCAGCCCGAGCGCGGCGCACTTCTTCCACTCCGGAAACACTTCGGCCTCTTCGCCAATCTCCGCCCCGGATCCTGCCACCCTTCCCTGACCCACGCCTCCCCCGTCAAAAACGAACTCATCCCGGACGGCTTCGACGTCCTCTGCGTGCGCGAACTCACCGGTGGAATTTACTTCGGCCAACCTAAGTCGATCACCGAACTTCCCGACGGCGACATTGAAGCCATCGACACCATGGTCTACCGCAAGAGCGAAATCGCACGCATCACCCGGATCGCCTTCACCGCTGCGATGGGTCGCGACAAACGCCTCCTTTCCGTCGACAAAGCCAACGTCCTGCAAAACTCCGTTCTCTGGCGTGAGACTGTCATCGAAGTGGCTAAAGATTTCCCCGAAGTCGAACTCGAACACATGTATGTCGACAACGCCGCGATGCAGCTCGTCAGGCGCCCCGCTTCCTTCGACGTCCTCGTCACCGGCAACCTCTTCGGCGACATTCTCTCCGACGAAATGGCCATGATCTCCGGATCCCTTGGCATGCTCCCCTCCGCCAGCCTTGGAAACGTGAAAGACAACGGACTCTACTTCGGGATGTATGAGCCATCCGGCGGCTCCGCTCCCGATATCGCCGGCCAAGGCATCGCCAATCCGATTGCGCAAATCCTGTCCGTCTCCATGATGTTACGCTACTCGCTCGGAGAAGCCGCAGCCGCTGACGCCATTGATGCCGCCGTGCAAGCCGCCATCGACTCAGGCCTCCGCACCGGCGACCTCTTCACTGGTGCCCAAGGCGAAACGAAAGTCAATACCGCTGAAATGGGTGCCGCCATCCTCAAGAATCTTGGCTAAGCATGGCGGCGCTTCTCAAGCGCCATTCCACCTAACCCAGCAGAGGCCCGCCAGCCTCCATTTCGACCATCACTTCAATCGATATTAAGGTTGAGAATAGAGATTAGGGAAACAAGTCGTTTGGCTGCATGCTATTTCCACGATGAATCGATTCCTGATCACCCTATGTGGCCTCCTCACGTTCCCTAAACTCCTTCCGGCCAAGGAAGGGGTAATCTTGTTGCATGGTCTCTGCAGAACTCCTTCGAGTATGACAAAAATGGCAGAAACTTTGGAGGATTCGGGCTATGCCGTCGAGAACGTTGGCTATCCATCCCGGACTGATCAGATCAATACCTTGGCTAACGATGCCATCGGAAAGGCTCTCGAGAAGCCGCAGATCATGGCTTGCTCCAAGGTCCATTTCGTCACCCATTCCTTGGGCGGCATTCTGGTGAGAAGCTATTTTCAAAAACGTAAGGACCCTCGCTTGGGACGCGTGGTTATGCTGGCTCCACCCAATCAAGGAAGTGAGGTCATCGACCAAATCGGATCATGGCGGCTCGTTCGCTGGCTCAATGGCCCTGCCGGAAACGAGCTTGGGACCGGAGAGAACGCCACACCAAACAAGTTGGGAAAAATCAATTTCGAATGCGGCGTCCTCACCGGAGACCGCTCCATCAACTGGATCAACAGTATGATCATCCCAGGCAAGGACGACGGCAAGGTCTCGACCAAACGATCAACTTCTCCTGGAGTCAAAGACTACCGCGTCCTCCATGTCACCCACCCCTTCATCATGAAGAATAAAAAAGTGATCGCCGAAACCATTCACTTTCTCCGCAACGGAACCTTTATCAAGCCCTCGTGAATTAACCCCCTTCAGGAATCCGACAGTCTAACAGAATGACAAATCGGATTCCCCCACTGCCTGTGGTGTCCCTCTTGGGCACCGCCGTTCTTTTACTCCAACT
>MDTC01192575.1_pt1 | contig 12768 bp, 8 predicted proteins | sample 811181 | NCBI WGS metagenome assembly MDTC01 (sample SAMN05326644, study PRJNA326480) | marine metagenome | isolation source: seawater | place: Pacific Ocean: North | collected 2011 | reverse complement strand
CGATACCGCACCTCGGTGGGAAACGGGCGATAGCCCGGGCACATATGGGCAGGTTAGGGAGACGCGTTTAAAAGATTTGGAGCCTGGGGATTTTCTGATACATAAAAATTTTGGTGTAGGGCAATACCAGGGATTAAAAATAATTACAGCAAAAGAAAAAAAACAGGAGTGTCTCAAAATTACGTACTCTGGTGGTGGGGTCTTATATCTACCAACAGAGGACCTTACAATGGTTTATAAATATCATCAGCGTGGGGTTGGGGCCGTCCGCCTGTCCTCGCTTGGCGGGCAAACATGGTCACGCCAAAAACGCCGTGTAAAACAAATGACGAAACGTGTTATAAAAGATCTTATAAAAACCCACACTTTACGCTCGCGCCCCCGCGGCTTTGTTTATGGTCCCAATGATGGGCTGTACAAAGCCCTTAAGGGCTCTTTTCCTTATGAAGAAACCCCCGATCAAAAAAAAGCAATCTCGAGTATTGTTCAAGACATGGAGAAAGAAATTCCCGTTGACAGGCTTATTTGTGGTGATGTGGGCTTTGGAAAAACCGAGGTAGCTCTCCGTGCAATAATAAAGGCTGTTTCAAGCAATAAAAAGGTTTTTTTTCTTGCTCCTACAACGCTGTTGGCAGATCAACACTATATTTTATCCAAGGAGCGCCTAGGTTCTCTTGGTGTTGAGGTTGAGCTTCTTTCTCGGTTTAAAACAAAACCAGAACAGAAAAAAATCCTTGAAAAATTAGCTGGGGGTCATATAGATCTGCTCGTTGGTACACATCGTCTTTTGTCGCCCGACGTTGTTGCCCCAAGCCTTAGGCTTTTAATCGTTGACGAGGAACAACGCTTTGGTGTTCGTCATAAGGAAATAATTAAGAAAATGCGTTCAAACATTGATGTAATAACCCTTTCTGCCACGCCTATACCAAGAACCCTTCAACAGTCTCTTGTTGGTATTAAAAACATTAGCAAAATTGAAACACCGCCAAAACTAAGAAAACCAATAAACACTGTTGTTTCTTATTTCAACTGGGAATCTGTCCAGTTCAGTATTAGGCGGGAAATTTCGCGCAGTGGACAGGTTTATTTTTTACATAATGATATAAACTCCTTGCCTTTTTTTCATGAAAAACTTTCCCGTTTGTTTCCTTTTCTATCAATTAGCATTGCACACGGTAAAATGAAAACCAAAACCCTTGAATCTACTGTTTTGTCCTTTTTTGCTGGTGACATTGACATCCTCCTTTGTACAACAATTATCGAGTCCGGCCTGGATGTTGCAAATGCGAACACTATCATTATAAATAACGCACAAAATTTTGGTTTATCTCAGTTGTACCAAATGCGGGGTCGTGTTGGGCGCAGCCCAACCCAGGCCTTTTGCCTTCTTTTTGTTCCTTCTGGTGTTTCTATTAACAACGCTGCTTTTAAACGACTAAAGGCAATGGAAATTTATACCCAGCTTGGTTCTGGTTATGACATCGCACTAAGAGACCTTGAAATTCGTGGCGCTGGGAGTATGTTTGGTTATGAGCAAAGCGGCCACCTTTCTCACGTGGGTTTCGAAATGTATTGCGACCTTTTAAAGGAGGCCTCTGATGAAGCTCTGGGCAAACACGAAGAAAAAAAGAAAGCGCCCTCTATACATTTTGGTGGACACGCGTTGATTTCCCCTGAACATGTTCCCGCCGAAGAAGACCGGCTTTATTTCTACCAACGAATATCAGAAGCAGAGAACACCAAACAAATTAAAGACGTCTCTTTGGAGCTGAAAGACCGTTTTGGCCCCCTGCCCGGGCCGGCCGCCGCATTGCTTGCTGTTGCCAAAATGCGTGTTTCTTTGTTTGGATCGTCAATTCAAACACTAAAAATAATGGATTCCTTTTGTTCGGCTATGCTTTGTTCCCTCCTTCCTTTTTCATCTCTTAAATCAATAGAAAACAAAATATCTAAAAGACAACCCTCCTATAAAATAAAAGAAACAAACGGAGACATTGTCATTTTCATGTCCGCGCCCAGTATGTCTGCGTCCCTAAAAACAGCAAGATATTTTATTAATTTATTCAGGGTATAGTTGCTCTTTTTGCTACATTTTGCACGTAAGATGTATAATAAAATAACATTTTTGCTTGCAGCAGCTTTCCTTTTTGGATGTTTACAGAAAAAAAACAGCACCGTAGGTGTGGCCGCAAGCGTGAATGATGTTTTTCTCACAGAAACCGTGTTACGGGGGGCTCTTGCTGCAAATCCGGACATACGTGCAAATGAACACATTAACGCTTGGATCAACAATGAACTGCTCTATCAGGCTGCCCTCGGAATGGGTGTGCCTCTTGATATAAAACTTAAATCTACTATAAACAAAATTTCAAGACATCTTACCATTAAAACGTACATTGATCTTGTGTGCAGTGGTTCCCTAAAAATTACAAACCAAGAAATAAAAGAATACTACAATAAAAATAAAGAACAATTTCTTCGGCATAGGTTGGCTGCAAGAATTAACCATTTTATCGTTAGCGACAAAAAAGAAGCAACTAAAATAAAATCCATCTTAGCAAAACATAAGCCTGGAACGAAAAGAGACGAACTTTTTATAAATCACCGCGTTTTCTCTGATATAGTAATAAAAGGAACTTTGAATGAAGCTCTGGATAAATTAATTTTTACAAAGAGAAAAAAAAAGAAGCTTGTAGGGCCTCTGGGCTTAAAAAACAAATTTCATCTTGTTGAGATCCTTGAAACCTTTCCAAAAGGGTCGCCCCTGGGTGTTGATTTGGTTTATGATGAAATATATCAGCGTTTATTAAATAAAAAACTAGCTTCAAAAAAAGAAGAAGTTCTTGATAGTCTTAGAAACGAAGCGGAAATCGCAGTCAATAATAAAACAATAAAATGAAGTCTTTTTTATCATCTTCCCCCGTTTCACTTGTCCTGTTGGTAGCTTATCTCTGTACAACCACAGGATATTCACAAAATCAAGAAAAATATGTAGAGGGTATCGCTGCAATTGTTGGTGATAACATTATTCTAAAAAGCGATCTTTCACAAGTCGTTTCTATGACAGCCCTACAGCAGCGTATTGATCCTGCTAATAATCCAAAACGGTTCCAAAAACTTCAACATGAGGTTCTCCAATCTCTTATAGATCAAAAAATTATCCTTGAAATGGCAGAATTAGATTCAATCGAAGTAAAAGAAAAGGACGTGGAAAATGCATTGAATCAACAAATAGAAACATTTGTTTCCCAAGCGGGGGGTGAAGAAAAGGCGGAAACATCTCTTGGACAATCACTAAGTTCATTCAGGCGTGAATTTTGGTATGAAATGCGCGACAGATTAATTTCAGAACAATTCCAATACTCATTGCTTTCAAACATAAAAACAACCCGGGAAGATGTTTTCTCTTTTTTTAAAACCTATAAAGACAGCCTGCCCCTGTTCCCTTCTCTTGTTAACCTTCATCACCTTTTAATTACCATAAAACCCAGCAAAGAAAGCAAAGATGCTTCCTTAAAACAGATTAAAGATATTCGTATACAGATTCTTGGCGGTGAATCCTTTGAAAACCTTGCGCAAACATTTTCAGAAGACCCAGGAAGCAAATCAAAAGGAGGAAGCCTTGGGCTTGTTAGTCGGGGTTCTCTTGTTAAAGAGTTTGAAACTGTGGCATTTACTTTGGAGCCTGGAATAGTAAGCGAGCCTGTGGAAACCGTTTTTGGATATCATCTTATTAATGTACAAGAAAAACAAGGAGACAAAGTCAGGGTTCGCCATATTCTTATTTCTCCAGAAATAAAAGAAAAAGATGAACAACGAACCTACGATACAGCACTATCATTAAGAGATTCTATTTTTTCTTTTAAACAGTTTAAAAAATTTGCTGACAAATATTCAGACGATGAAAAGACAAAAAAGGTTGGTGGAAATATTGGATGGATTAATCCGTTAAACTATTCAATATCAGGAATTTCACTTTTTATACAACAAAACAATCTAGACGCAAATGAGTGTAGTGCGCCTGTTAAAACAGATTTTGGATATCATCTTCTTTGGATATCAGCAATTAAACCGGGGGGTAAGCCGAACTTGTCTGATCATTGGGTTGATATTGAATTAATGGCATTAAATCAAAAAAAAATGTTTTGGTATCGTGATTGGATGGAGGAGGCAAGAGAACAAGTTTATGTTCAAATATATGAATAACTTTATTCACATAATTTTAGGTTTTTTTAAATAAAAACATGATGTTTTCAACATAATGTATTGCATGAACATTTTTAGACTATATCTTGATATTTTAGTAAAATATTTAATATATATGTGTGTGTTTTCCACATTTACCTCTCTAATAATAAAAATATATTAATAATATATACTTAATTAAATTTTTAAAATTTGTTGTGAATAATAAAGAACTTAGTTTAAAACCGTCACTCTTTTATATTAAGTTCGTTTCAAGTATTTAGAGGTGTTTACATGAAGATATCTATAAACAAAAACGAACTTCAATCTGCCATTCAAAAATTATCCAAGGCAACCCCAAACAGATCAACACTTCCCATTTTAAGTTGTGTACTCTTGCAAACAAAGAACAATAAAACAATTTTAAGAAGCACAGACCTTGAAATAACAATTATAATAAGCATACCAGCAAGCGTAGAAAAAGAGGGGTCGTCTGCAATTCCAATTCATACCCTGATTAATATAACCAACGAACTTCCCGATGGTCGGATTACAATTGAGATTAACGACCAACACAAAATAAAGCTCATAACAGAACTAGGAACCTATAATCTTATGGGAAAACCAGCTGAAGAATTCCCAGCAGTTCCTGAAATTAATGAAGAAACCCCCCTTCCCATAAAATCAGATCTACTTAGTGAGATCATAAAGTCTACCAGCTTTGTTATCAGTCACGATGAGCTAAAGCCAGCACTAACAGGTTTATATTTAAAAATAGAGAAGAACAGGCTTACAACCGTTGCAACAGACGGACATCGACTTGTTAGATATATTGTTAACGACTATATAACAGATGGATTCATAGGTGAAGTAATTATCCCTAGAAAGTTTTTAAGTTTATTAGGTTCGTTATTAGTAGATGATGACAAAACTCAATTATGGATTAGCACAAACCATGCGACAGCGACAAGCGACGGTGTAAAGGTTTTAACCAGAATTATTGATGAAAGATATCCAGACTATGAAAGCGTCATACCAAAAGAAAACAAAAAGAAGTTGGTTGTTAATAAAGAACGATTCTTAGGTGCAGTAAAAAGGACATCGATTTTTTCAAATAAAATGACTCATCAAATATCAATTACCCCAAGTAAGAATACGGTTTTAATAAAGACAGAGGATCCGGAAACGGCATCGCGAGGCCAAGAGGAAATGAAGGGTGAATTTTCAGGGGAACCACTAACAATTGGATATAATGCAAATTATTTGAAAGACATTCTTTCTCATATAAATGATGAGAACGTAGTAATAAAAATGGACACACCAATCAGCTCTACATTATTCAACGGCGAAACAACAGAAAAAAACCGCGACATTACAATGTTGTTAATGCCCATCCGTCTAAACGATTAAAAAAAAAGACGCCATCAAAGAATCTTAAAATGCGCAGCCTAAAGCAAGCATTAAATGATTTTATAGGAAGGGCTGACATTGACAAGCCCATCGCGCAAGGCTCAGCGCTATTGATGTGGGACGAAATAGTTGGGCCTAAAGTCAGAAAAAACACGGAAGCAACCGCCATTGAAAGCGGGGTTCTCATAGTAAGGTCTACGAATGCTGTTTGGAGGCAAGAGCTACAGTTAAAAAAAAGAAAAATTATAGAAAAATTGAATAAAAAGATCGGAAATGAAATTGTTAAGGACATTCGTTTTTTATGAGCAACAACCCAACAATAAAAGAAAATAAATACAGCGCAGAAAAAATCACCGTTCTAAAGGGCCTTGATGCTGTAAAGAAACGCCCAGCCATGTATATCGGCGATGTTGGTAGGCGCGGCCTGCATCATCTTGTCAATGAAGTTGTGGACAACAGTGTTGATGAGGCCCTTGCAGGCTACTGCACAAAAATAAAAATCACCCTTAACCAGGACGATTCAATTTCTGTTGAAGATAACGGAAGAGGAATTCCAATAGATATTCATAAAGAGGAAAAAAAGCCTGCACTGGAAGTTGTTATGACTGTCTTGCATGCTGGAGGAAAATTTGAAAAGGGATCATATAAAATATCTGGCGGACTACACGGCGTTGGAGTATCTGTTGTAAACGCGCTTTCAGAATCGCTGGTTGCAGACGTATATCGTGAGGGACAAGTACATCGCCAAGAATATTGTCGTGGTATACCCACAACAAAAGTAAATGTGGTAGGAACAGCAAAAAAAACAGGAACAAAGATTACTTTTAAGCCAGACAGGGAAATCTTTCAGACAACAGAAATAGAGTATGAACTTATTGCTGACAGGCTAAGGGAGCTAGCCTATTTGAATAAGAATCTGGAAATATCTTTTAAAGACGAACGTGAAGGACAAGAAAAACACGACACATTTAAGTTTCAGGGCGGTCTTAGTGATTTTGTAAAATTTCTTGATGAATCAAACCAGCCGATTCATAATAAAATCATAACAATCTCTCGAGAGGACGGAGAGGTGCCTGTAGAGGTGGCCCTCCGCTATGCTAATGCCTATAACGAGAACATTCTCACTTTTGTAAACAACATTAACACAGTTGAGGGGGGAACGCACCTGTCGGGATTTCGTTCAGCCCTGACACGCGCTATGAACAACCATGCCCAGAAAAACAACCTTATAAAAACCAAAAAAAACGAGAAACTATTTCTTTCAGGAGAGGATTTTAGAGAAGGGCTCACCGCAATTCTTTCAATAAAAGTACCAGAACCCCAATTTGAAGGACAGACAAAGACAAAACTTGGAAATGGAGACGTAAAGGGCCTTGTAGATGGCGCTGTTTATGATGGACTTCAGGCATTTATGGAACAAAACCCACCTATTGCCAGGCGGATTATTGAAAAAGCTCTTCTTGCTGCCCGAAGCCGCAAGGCGGCCAGACAAGCCCGAGAGCTAATCAGGAGAAAAACCGCACTCGGGGGCTCTACCCTTCCTGGAAAATTGGCAGACTGCTCAAACAGAGACCCTGCTTTTTGTGAGTTATATCTTGTGGAAGGAGACTCTGCAGGAGGCTCTGCCAAACAGGGGCGGGATCGTAGAAACCAGGCAATTTTACCCCTTAGAGGAAAGGTAATAAACTCGGAAAAAGCACGCATAGACAAACTGCTTTCTAATAATGAAATACAGGCAATGATTACCGCCCTGGGGACAGGCTTTGGGGGAGAAGGCGAAGAGAACGGAGAACTTTCTGCGGCGGATTTCAACCTGAGCAAGTTGCGCTACCACAAAATAATTATTATGACAGATGCAGACGTTGATGGCAGTCACATAAGAACACTTTTATTGACATTTTTTTTCAGGCGAATGCCTGAAATTATTTATAACGGCCACCTTTATATGGCCATGCCCCCACTCTATAAATTACAGCAGGGAAAGAAAATTTCATATGCTTATGATGATAACGAAAAAGAAATGATTGTAGGACGCATGGAAAAAGACAACAAATCTCAGAAAATTAACGTACAGCGATATAAAGGGCTGGGAGAAATGAACCCGGATCAGCTATGGGAAACAACGATGGACCCGGAAAAGAGAACTCTTCAAAAAGTGACGGTTGAGGATGCAGCCAAAGCACAAGAAACATTTCAAGATTTAATGGGACACAACGTGGAGTCAAGAAGAAGTTTTATTGAAAAAAACGCAAAGTTTGTTGTAAACCTTGATGTTTAAAACATGATGGAAATAGCCAGAGACAACACCCTTCCGCGCGACATCGTTGACGAGATGAAGGAAAGCTATCTTAACTATTCAATGTCTGTGATAGTTTCTAGGGCCCTTCCTGATGTTCGGGATGGCTTGAAGCCCGTTCACAGAAGGATTTTATATGGAATGAATGATCTTGCAGCTGGGTGGAACAGGCCTTATAAAAAATCCGCCAGAATAGTTGGAGAGGTAATGGGAAAATATCACCCGCATGGTGACGCTGCAATATATGACTCCCTTGTTCGCATGGCACAAGACTTTTCTATGCGTTACGAACTGGTTGACGGACAGGGAAATTTTGGCTCTATAGATGGCGACAGAGCAGCTGCCATGCGGTATACAGAGTCTAGGATGACACGGCTTGGGTCTGAGTTTTTGCGGGACTTAGATAAAGACACGGTTGACTGGGTTCCCAATTTTGATGAGTCCCTTCTTGAGCCAGCCCTTCTACCCACAACTATTCCCGGGCTGTTGATAAATGGGTCGGAAGGAATAGCTGTTGGAATGGCAACAAAGATACCCCCGCACAACTTGAATGAAGTGGTGAATGGGCTGGTTGCTTTAATTGAAAACAGCGACATTTCACTGGATGATTTAATGAAAAAAATACCGGGTCCGGATTTTCCTACAAGCGGAATGATGCTGGGGGTTGACGGTATTAAGTCTGCTTATGAAAGCGGGAGAGGGAAAATAAAGCTCCGCGGGCGAGCGCACATTGAAACAAAAAAAAGCGGCAAGGATAGCATTATAATCTCGGAAATACCGTTTCAGGTTAATAAGTCGAAGCTCATTGAAAAGATCGCGGACCTGGTAAGAGACAAAAGGGTTGAAGGAATCAGTGACCTTAGAGACGAATCCGACAAAGATGGGATGAGAATTGTTGTAGAAACCAAAAGGGGATCCATCCCGGAGGTAGTTTTGAATCAACTGTATAAATATACCCAACTGCAGGACACGTTCGGTATTATTCTTTTGGCTCTTATTGAAGGAGTGCCGAGAGTTATGGGCCTTATGGAAATACTTCAGCACTTTATTGATTTCCGCCATGGTATAGTTGTTCGAAGAACAGAATTTGAGCTTAGAGAAGCAGAAGCCAGGGCACACATATTAGAAGGCCTTAAGATTGCGCTAGACAACGTTGATGATGTTATTGTAATCATAAGAGGGAGCAAAGATCCAACACAGGCCAAAGAAGGACTGATGAACGGTTTTGATCTTTCTGAAATACAATCTCAGGCAATTCTAGATATGCGCCTCCAAAGACTAACAGGCCTTGAGGTTGATAAAGTTGTTACTGAATATAAAGAGGTAATTAAGATTATTTCCAAACTGAAGGGCATATTGGGGAGCAAGGCCCAACGAATGGACATAATCAAACAAGAGCTATTAGAAATAAAGGACCGATTTGGAGATGAAAGGCGAACAGAAATAGTGGCCGTGGCGACTGATTTTTCTATGGAAGACATGATAGCAGAGGAAGACATGGTAATCACCATCACCCACAATGGCTATATAAAAAGAACAGCCGTGACAACGTACCGATCGCAACGCAGAGGCGGTCGCGGCGTTCAGGGAGCAGGGTCGAGAGAGGAAGATTTTGTTCAGCACCTGTTTATAGCAAACACGCACAATTATATGCTTTTTTTTACAGACAGAGGAAAGTGTTATTGGCTGAAGGTATATGATATTCCCCAGGGAGGTCGTGCAGCCAGGGGAAGAGCGGTCGTGAACCTGGTTGGTTGTGAGCCAGGCGAAAAAGTAGAAGCATTTGTTAGTGTAAAAGAATTTGATGATGAACACTTTATTGTGATGGCAACAAAAAAGGGAATTATCAAAAAAACAACTCTCTCTGCTTATGGAAATCCGCGTAAGGGTGGAATTTATGCGATAGAAATACGGGATGACGACAGACTAATAGAGGCACGGATAACAGACGGTGAGAATGATATCCTCATTGGGACACGGGAAGGAAAATCAATCCGCTTTAGCGAAGGAGACATTCGTTCAACAGGGAGGAAAACAATGGGTGTGCGGGGGATTGCTCTCAGCTCTAAATCAGACTTTGTTGTTGGGATGCTTGTTGTAAAGAGGGAAGGAACCATTCTTGTTGCTACTGAAAAAGGCCATGGAAAGAGAACGGATATTATTCAGTATCGCACACAGAAAAGAGGAGGAAAGGGCGTAATGACCATGCGGACCACAGATAAGATTGGAAAAATGGTTTCAATTATGGAAGTGGTGGATTCGGACGATTTAATTGTCATTACTAACAAAGGTGTGTTGATGCGGCAACCAATTTCAAAGATTCGTACAATTGGAAGAGTAACACAGGGGGTAAGACTAGTAAAGCTGGACGAAGGGTCGACGATTTCCTCAATCACCCGCGTAGTTCATGAAGAAGAGGCAACAGAAGACATGGGCAATGAAAACGCAGAAGAAGGCCAGAAAACAAAAGGCAAAGACATTGATAAAAAAGAACAGTGAGCTTATCTGGCAACCTGATAGAAATAAAGGAAAAAATTATAAAGGCGCAAAGACGGGGAGGGCTTAACCACCCCGTTTTAATTGTTGCCGCCACCAAAACCCACCCGCCACAACTTATAGAACAGGCATACGCCTCCGGATTAAGATGTATAGGCGAAAACAGGGTGCAAGAGGCGGAAGAAAAGTTTTCTCTTTTACCGAATCTTCCAGGGCTAGAAAAAAGGATGATAGGGCACCTTCAATCAAACAAGATTAATAAGGCAATCCGCCTGTTTGACTCAATTGATTCAATAAACAGCCTAAGCTTGGCCGAGAAACTAAATGTTCGAGCAAACAACCGCGGGAGAACAGTTTCTGTCTTATTAGAAATAAACACAAGCGGAGAGGAAACTAAATCTGGGTTTGATCCCCAAAACGAGGAGGAAATGCTCGCATGTTTTGAGCTTTCAAACATTAAAATAAAAGGCCTAATGACCGTTGGACCGTTTGTGGAAGATCAAAAAGAGACTAGACAAGCATTTTCTCTGTTGCGCGAACTAAAGGAAGGAACGAATAGCCAAATTTCAAACGGCTATCCAAAAATGAAGGAACTTTCAATGGGAATGAGCGGAGACTTTGAAATAGCAATGGAAGAAGGCAGCACAATGGTTCGCCTTGGAACAGCTTTGTTTGGTTCCCGAAGGGAACATAAAAAACTGTTAACATAATGAGCCCTTCTTCTTTTTATAATATTTATTTATGTTCGTACGATGAACAACGATTTCCGGGAGCGAGCAAACCGATTCAATTTGCAGGGCATAATATTGCCGACCTTGGAAAGAAAAAAATAATTTGGCCAAGAAAACTTAACCCAACCTATGTGTCCCCAAAGAATTTTGTGGAACTGAAAGAGGGGGTAGACATGCAAGATGTTTTGATAGTTGACAGATTGAAAAATGTCGCAAGGATGGTGTCTGTTGTTGGGCATGTAAACAGAGCAGGAATATCATTTCTGAGAGGAAAGACACCAATAAAAAACGCACAGCAATTTCCTGATATGTCAAATATTTATTCGAGGATAGAATCACTACCAAAAACCACCGTTCATACCTTAGGACCCGAAAATTTTAATTCTGTTCCTAGTGAACAAGGAATTATATGGAGCGAAGCGGTTGGTTTAATTTCAGTGGTTGCTCACTATGCAGGAATAAATGTTAGTGCGGTGGGGGCCGAAGACAGCGGCCTAGGTAATGAGCTGATGAGAAAGCTGATAGCCAAAGAATAAAAAAGAAGCCAGAGAAATGAAACAAGCTGGATTTATATTTTTTGTTAGTAGTTTTTTATACGCTACAACTGGACATTTAAATGGTCTCGTTCGCGATGCCTCCACCCACCAGCCGCTGATTGGGGTAAATGTTATCATCGGCGGTACGGAGCTGGGTACAGCCAGCGACATGGGGGGTTGTTTTCGGATAGAAAAAGTGCCCGTTGGTAGTTACAATATTCGTGTTTCCATGATCGGTTATGAAGCGGTATCGCGGGCAAATGTGCACATAGTTCCACAAAGGACAACAACCACAAATTTTGATCTGCATTCCGCTGTGTTGGAAGGCGAAGGCATTACTGTTACAGCGAAATATTTTGAGCAAACACGGGATGCCATCACCAGCAGTAGGACGATTGATATTGAGGAAATTCGTTCCGACCCGGTTGGCGCCTACGATATCATGGCCATGATGCAGGCCTTGCCATCCGTAGTGTCCGGGTCAGACCAGTATAACGAAATCATTGTTCGCGGCGGAGCACCTGGAGAAAACCTATTTGTCATGGATTACTTGGAAATTCCCCACCCTAACCACTACCCGGAACACGGCAAGGGCGGTGGCCCCATAACCATGGTGGACACGGAATTTATCGAACGGATTGATTTTTATGCCGGTGCTTTTCCGGCACGATATGGAGATAAGCTTTCTTCAGTGATGGATGTTACGCTGAGGTCCGGGAACCGGGAAAGACACTTGGGTGAAATCAGCATGAATATGGCTGGCTTTGGTGCAAATATGGAAGGGCCGTTGGCGGAGAATGGATCGTACTTGTTTTCATTAAAACGATCCTTTCTGGATTTTATCATAATATCCACAGGGATGCAGGCCGTGCCCCAGTATTGGTCGAGCCAGGGTAAAATCACTTACGATCTGTCGCCAACAAAAAAACTCATGTTCAATTATATTGGCGGAATAGATGCCATCAATATTGAGGGGGAAGACAATCCATCGCTGCGCGGAGCGGAAAACGTAGAGTTTGATTCTCAACAAGCTACCGTGGGCATGACCTACAAAAACCTGTTCTCTAAAAAGGGTTTCAGCATTCTTTCGTTATCCAAAAGCCTTGTACAATTG
>MDTC01111491.1_pt1 | contig 12770 bp, 17 predicted proteins | sample 811181 | NCBI WGS metagenome assembly MDTC01 (sample SAMN05326644, study PRJNA326480) | marine metagenome | isolation source: seawater | place: Pacific Ocean: North | collected 2011 | reverse complement strand
TATTAATATTATTAATATAACATAATTGAATTACAGATAAAATACAACAAACAAATAAAGCATAAAATATAATCATAATTATTATTTGTATTATTAGATTTATCATTCTTATAATACTATTTATTAAATATCTATTAAATCATTTTAAAAATGATTATATGAGTGTTCCTATATAAATAGAATTATTTGGATTTACAATTACACTATGATTGTTATTAGAAGATATAGTATCTTGAACATTTTCATTTTCAACATTATTATTTCTTGAATATAAATAATCTATCATGCACGTTCTTAAAATATGTAAAATAAAAAATATACAATATAATGCTGCTGACCATAAAATCAAAATTAATACTAATTCTATTGTAGTCATTATTATTAAGTATTTATTAAGTATTTATTAAATAGTTTTAAAAAGTAATTACTAATATATTTATTAGATGTTATTAGTAAATATAATAGGATGGATTGCAACTATATCTACTACAACTAGATTATTCCCTCAATTATATGTCAGTATAACTACAAAAAAAACTAAAGATTTATCATTATTATTTTTATTAACAGCTGTATTTGGTAATATAAATTGGATTATATTTGGAGCATATAATAATAATATACAATTAGTAGTCAATGATAGTATATGTATAATATTAAATATCTCTCTCATTGGGTTAAAATTATTTTATGATAAAAAAAATAAAAAACATTATAAATGCGATATTTCTGGGAATTAAAATTAGTTTTTAAAACTAATTATTAATAAATTTATTAAATTGTTTTACACCTTTAAACATTTAAAACGCCGACTTTCTAATATTTATAAATTGATTTAAAAATAAATAAGTAAATTTTAATACAGATATAATGGAACAAGAAAATAAATCTATAATTATTGAAAAGATGGATGTTAATAATGGTAATTTAAAATTACCTAACACAAGGTATCGGGGATCTAAAAAAAAAATAATTAATAATATTTATGATTTAATAATAACATATTTTAAACCAACTCATATATTAGATTTATTTGGAGGTTCAGCGATTTGTTCTTTATATTTTCAAACGAAAAATATAAAAACTACATATAATGATATTTTAAAGTTTAATAGTATAAATGCAAATGGTATTTTAGATAATGATTTACATAATATACCAAATGAGGAAGAAATAAAAATGATATTTAAATCAATTAGCACTATTGATTATAAGTCATTTATATATGATACATTTAAAGATATATATTATACAGATGATGAAAATAAACAATTAGATATTTTTAGAGAAAATATCAAACATTATAGTAATGAAAATATTAAAAAAAAATATATTATGTATTACTTTATATTTCAATCACTAATTTCAAAACGACCTTATAATCTGTTCCATAGAAAAAATTTATCTATGAGAACTGCTAATGTTGAAAGAAGTTTTGGGAACAAAACAACTTGGGAAAAACCATTTATTGTTCATATGCTAAAATTTAGAAAAGAACTTATAAAATTATATGAACAGAAAAAAACTATTGCTATTGCGAATACTAATATAATAAATATGTCGTATAATGAAATTCCCGATGAAATATTGTCTGATATAGATACTATTTATATAGATCCTCCTTATTTTAAAAAGGATTGTAAAGATTCTCAATATTTTGATAATTATCATTTCTTGGAAGGTTTCATTAGTGAATCATGGGGTGCGAATATTGATTTCTCTACAAAACATTTGAAATTAAAGACATCAAAATATAATATTATAGAAAATGCAGATAAAATGTTTGATAATATAATAGATAAATATGGAAATAAAAATTTAGTTATATCATATAATACAAAAGCATTTCCAAAGGTGTCTGATATTGAAACAAAACTAAAAAAAAAATATAGTAAAGTAATTACGACACCTATTAATTACAAATATGCTTTATCTAAAACCAAATCACAAGAAGTATTAATATTAGCACTCGTAATTTAACCAGAATGTGTTAAATTCATCCTCGCTACTAAAATAAGGGTTGTTATCTAATAAATCACTTAATAATTTAATACTTCCAATATTACAAGTATTACCAGAACCACAACCATTTCGTGCAATCTCCCATTTTTCTCTTACAATTATATGATTGACTGGTATCTTTTTATCAGTTCTCGTATAAATTACGCATATACAAAAGTGTTTTATGAAATTTTTATATGGTTTAACTATACTTTTCAAAGATTCTCTATCTTTAAAATAACCTTTATATGTTCCTAATGTAAACCCATTTATTTGTGTTTTTTTTTTAAGATATGTGCTTTTGATGTCAACAGCATAGTATTTTTCTTCTTGTATTTTACTAATTATTATAAAATCAGGATATTTATTTTGTATCTCATTTTCTATATATTTAAATCTTTTATCATCTAATAACTTTTTTAATTTTTCTATTAAAATTATTTCGTATATTTTACTAATAATTTTTGAATCATTTCCTAATTTATATTTTATGCCATCATTAGTAATAGTAAATTCTTCATCAATATTTATATCACTAATACTATTTAAAATATTTTTTATTTCACCGGATTCTTTAATCATATCTTCTGGATTAATTGTTATGTTATTACCATTATTAGTATCAATAATGCTTGTTTTAGTTTGAAGTTCCATCTATTCTTTAAGTATAAAAATAAGTATTTATTTTAAATCAATTTATTCTGGGAATTAAAATTTTTTATTGTTAGCATATTATATATGTCAACAATAAAACGATATTCAATATATGAGAAATCACGTATGCCAAAAGAAGGCTGGTTACAACAGTGTTTTCAATGCGGAGAATATACATCTAAATTATTATTATTTTCAACCGCAATTACTCCTAGAAAAACAAAAATACAAGAATATTGGGTTCATATATGTGGTAATTGTGAATATAATATATCAAATAATATATTAAATTTTATAAAATTCAATAAGAAATGTAATCATTACATAAATACTAAAATTAATAATTAACCTGAACAAGTAGTATTTCCATATGTAATTGACTCATAATCTCCTGTTGTTCTACGAGCAACTTTTCTTTTAATATAATCACTACTGCTAATAAATCCTAAATCTTTGGTTATTACAGTCTTTTTTGATGAACAATTATTACTACAAGATGCTGAAATAGGAGGAGGTTTTACACAAAGGTCTCCTAAATGACCCATTTCACATCTTACTGCTTTTGAAGATACATTAGATGTATGACTAGATGAAGAAAAATCAGGCATTTTTTTATGAATAGAACTAGTAGATCTTAGTCTAGGATTTACTCTATAATTCAATAAAAATTTATTATAATTTCTATAAGATTTTTGAACTATTGGAACTTTATTATTTGTGCTACAAGCACTTTTATTAACACCAGTATTGGTTGTTGCTAATGAGAATGAAGTTCCAGTATCTGAATTAACTTTATTTAATCTATGTTTGTTTTGAAGTTTTCTTTTTAATACTACTAATGACATTATCTATAATTAATCATTAGAAATTAAATAAATAAATAATATCTATTATTAGGATTTATTTTTAAACATCTTATCATCGCAAAAAATAATTTAGTATTGTTTATTGATTCTAATTGTTTATTAAAATTAAGGTCTTCAATATTATCTATATTATTTAAACAATGAGTTATAAATACAGAAATACTATAAAATATAGATTTTTTATTTATTTTTGATGGAATATTTTCTAATTTATATAATTCAGGACTTAAAAATATATTTTTTTTTGAAAATGGAGTAAGTAATTCTATTTTGTTATCTGATAATGGTAAAAATTTATCACTATTTATAAACAATAATACATTTCTATTGGTGTCTAATGTAATTAAAACAAAATCATTCATATTTAATAATAACAATGAATTATTATCTTTTTCTAAATTTTCAAGCATTCCTTTAAACCATATAAAAAATACTTCAAAATCATTATATGATAATTCATGTTTATTTTTATTATTTAAAATTTGAATATTACTACAATTAAAGAGTAATTCTTGAGTATCTTCATTTTGTTTTTTATTAGATGTATTTGGAAAACTATTTGATAAATATTCGTGATATTGAGGGAACAAAGACTTATTTTTAAAAATTAATTTATAAGAATTTTTTGTTTTTTCAATTGAAATATTACTATTTGAAAATATACTCATTATATCTTTTAATTAGATTAATTTTAAATTGAAATATACACATAACTTAAACATTAATAAACATATTTATTATATGAATAATAATTTATACTATAAAAATCAAATTCTTACATATATGGGTAATAAACGCAAATTTTTAGATATTATTAGTTCTATAGTAGATAAATTAGAATTAGAATTAAATAAACCTTTAAATATTGGAGAAGGATTTACTGGAAGTGGAATAGTTTCTAGATTATTTAAAAATAAAGCAAATAAATTATATGTAAATGACCTCGCAGGTTATTCTAAAACATTAAATCAATGTTATTTATCAACTCCATCAAAAAAAGAAATGAAAATTATAAAAAAATATATTGATAAAGCTAATGATTATGTTAAATTAGATGTTGAAGTTCCAAAATTTATTCAAAAATATTGGGCTCCTTCTCAACTAAATATTACAGAAAAAGATAGAGCTTATTTTACATATGAAAATGGTAAAAGGATTGATAAATATATGAATTTTATTATGACTGAAGTTCCTGAAGAAATTCGTTGTTATTTATTAGCACCTTTATTAATAGAATGTTCAATACATAATAATACTAACGGTCAATTTTCAGCTTATTTTAAAGATAAAAATAAAAAAAAAGGTAAATACGGGGGAGATAAAGAGATTGATTTAAATAGAATTACCGGAACTATTAAAATACCATATCCTATATTATCAAATAAAAAATGTGATGTTTTTATTACACAAATGGATACTAATAAATGGACAAAAAAAATACCAAAATTAGATTTAGTATATTATGACCCGCCGTATAATAAACATCCATATTGTATATACTACTTTTTATTAGATATTATAAATAATTGGAATATAAATATTGAAGTTCCCGATACTACTAGAGGTCAACCTAAAAATTGGTTAAAATCTGACTATTGTAGTATTAAAAACGCAGAAAAAACATTTGAAAATTTAATTAAAAATACAGACTCTAATTTCATATTATTATCTTATAATAATGGTGGAATTATATCAATAGAAAAACTTGAAGAAATATTAATGAAATATGGAAAATTATCCAAAATACCCGTTGAACATAAAACTTATAATAAAATGAAGGGTATTGCTAATTATAAAAGAAAAAAAGAAAACATAAAAATTAATGAATTTTTATGGTTACTTGATAAAAGATGATGCCGACACACGGAATCGAACCATGGACCTGTAGCTTACAAAACTACCGCTCTGCCGACTGAGCTACATCGGCATTATATTATATAATTCATTTAATTAGTGTTAAGAACTAATGTCCAAAACCAAGGCTCATCATAAAATAGATGGATACTTTCATTATTTAATATCTTCTTTTTTATGTTTTTAGTATAATCGTTATTATACCAATAGTTAAAATAAATATAAACTATATTATTATTTTTTTTTCTATTTCTAATAAATTTTATTTTTTTTAATTTTCCAAATTTATATTTATTTATAACTGATTCTATATATTGTTTTGTTATCGCATTATCTACTCTAGGAATACATAAACTTAAGGTATTATTCATTTATAATTATTTATATATATTTATAATTTTATTTTCAATTTATTTATAAATAATTATAAATATGGTGCTGTTTCTTTTAATGATTTAAATACAAAGTATTTATTGAAAAGTATATTTTTATATAGCAGTTAAGAAACATATATATAAGGATGTTTCTCTTTAAATTGATTATTTAAATAATATAAAAATAATTATATATAACAATATAATTATGAATAAAGGAAACAGATTTGCATCATTGAAATCTAACCCATCTAACCCATTTAAACAAGACAAAAGACAATCACATATTAAACCTATGAATACTTCTAGTAGATTTAAACATTTATCTAGTGAAAGTGAAAATAAAAATACATTTAAAAAAACTTCGTATCATAGAGGTGGAACATATAACAGAGATAACAGAGATAACAGAGATAATAGATATAACGGAGATAATAGATATAACAGAGATAACAGAAGAAGTAATAGGGGTAATAGGGGAAGATACAATAATAGATATAATAGGAGATACTATAAATCTAATAAACCAATAGAAGAAAGTGTTTTTCAACCTTCCTGTTTAAAAAATACTGGAATTGAGTCTTTAATGGTAGTAAAAACATCACAAAAAGATAAAAAAACTCAAAAAACTAAAGTAAAACCTATAAAAACAAATTATAAATATGATACTGATCAACTTTCATCAGAAGAAAAAGAATTAAATAATAAACTCATATTGCAGTATCAATCTACTTTAGAACAACAAGAAGAAGAAGAACTTACACAAATAAATGATTGTTGGGATGATAATAGAGAATCTGAAAATACAATAATAATTGAACCTGAAGATGATGATAATTATCAAGAAGAATCAGAAGAAGAAATGGATGAATACTCAGCAGAAAATTATACTCAGCAATTTATATAATTAATATGTTATATTTTCATAGTTTTTATAAATTATTAAAATATAATGAATGATAAATTAAATAATGAATTAAATGACGAATTAGATGATGAATGGATTTTAAGTTTTGATAAAGAAGATAAATTTTACAAAGATTTTTATAAATCTACAGTTGATTACATAGACTTATTTTTTATTTACATAAATAAAGATAATGAAATTATACATATTAATAAAAAAAAACAAAAATTAATTGATAGTGTAATAACTAAAGAAATGTTAATTTATTTAATAAGTAAATTTTCATATTTTGAAAATAGTAAATATAAATTAAAATATTTATTACAATATAATATTGATTTAATACCGGAAGATATATATAAATTCATAGACTCATCTAATAATATTGATTATTTAAAATCAAAAAAACATCTAGATGATATTAAATATACTGATACTATAAATTTCCTTAAAAACATTAATTCATTATATATTGTATATAATACTAAACCTATCGCTAATAATAGCACTAAAAAAATATATATTAATAAAAAGAAAAAGAAAAGAAAAAAAACTAGAAAAAGAACTTAGATATATTTTTTTAAATTATGTAAATGTATAAACTTGACTTTGGTAGTTTTAAATATGGAGAAAGTGGTCACATTGAACAGACTTGGAGTTATAATGTATATGATAAAATTTATCAACTTTATTTTCAATTAGTAAGGAGTGATGATCAAGAACAAATGAATAAATTAGAAAATATATTACAAGAACTATTAATGTATTTATTTAGTTCCAATTATACTATACAAAAATATAAAAATGAAATTTCTAATCTATATAAATTAGTTGGACACACACGAGACATTATAAAAGGAAAAGGAGAAAGAAAACTAACATATATGCAAATTTATCAATGGTATTTAATTAGTCCCAATTTAGCATTTTATTTAATTGAATCTTGTGTTGATTCATTAGACAAGGTTCAACATCCATATGGTTCTTGGAAAGATGTTAAATATATAGCAGATTATGTTTATCAAAAAACAAAAAATAAAGACCATCCTATTATTAATTTTATGATAGGATTATGTCATTTTCATATTAAAAAAGATTATCAAGATATGTTGGAAAATAAACCCATTAGTCTTATAGCAAAATGGATGCCTAGAAAAAGTTTAAATAATAAAAAATACGATTGGTTCTTTGAAAAATTAGCATATTATTATTATCAAGAATATATTGCTACATCTAATAAAAATACTATACATAAAGCTAAAAGAAAATGTGAAATGAATATGAGAAAAACATTAAGTTCATTAAATAAATACTCACATACCCTTGAAATCAAATTAACAGATAAAAAATGGAGATATATAGATTTTAATGAAGTTCCATCTTTATCTATGAATAAATATTACTATTCTTTTTTAAATGAAACTAAATTAGGGAATGTTAAATATGATAATAATGATAGAAAAATGTGTTCTGAAAAATTTAAAGATTTTATAGATAATAAAACAAATATAAATGTTTCAAAAATTACTCCATATTATTTAGTTAAAGAAGTTGTAAAAAATAAATTATGGGACCATTGTAGAACTAATTCTTATCAAAGAAAGCTATTAAATAAACAATGGAATTCTTATGTTAAAAGTAAAAACATAGATATTAAAAATATTATACCTATGATTGATTTGAGTTATTCTATGGAAAAAGAAGCTAATAAGCCATTATATACATCCATAGCTATGGGAATTTTAATATCAGAAATAAATAACAATATTTTTAAAAATAGAGTTCTTACATTTGATAGTAATCCATCATGGATAAAATTTAATGAAGAACAAGATTTTTGTGATAAAGTAAAAAAAATTATTGATAATAGATGGGGATGCGAACCTAACTTATATAAATCTTGCAGGCTTATACTAGATACTATAACTAAACATAATATTCGTCCCAAAGAATTAAAAAATTTAACAATCGCTATATTTTCTAATATGCAGATTAATGATAATTGTCCAATATATCTTTTTAAATCTACAAATATTTTATATAATAATATCAAATCTATGTTTATAAACATTGGAGTTAATAATACCAATAATAAAAGCCCTTATCCCGTTCCACATATTTTATTTTGGAATTTAATATCAGGAGACGGATTTCCTTGTGCAGTATCAACATATAATTCCACTATGTTATCCGGATATAACGATAATTTATTAAAATATTTAACTTTCAAAAAATCAAAACATAATTTGAAGTATATTACACCAACTGATATGATTAACGAAATTTTATCTCAACATAGATATTATTTCTTAGAAAAAAAATTATTCACTGAACTACAATTTTATAATTAAATAAATTATTAAATAAATAAATAAACAATAAACTAGTTATTTATTTATTATGACTACTATAGTTGATATATCATTAAATTTTGATGTTGATTCTTTATTACAACAATTCATATATAATATTGACACTGAAACTGCTACACAAAATTCATTAAATGATAATAATAGATATATTGATACTATAACTCAAGAAGGGATGGAACAATTAGAAAAAATACATTATAAAAATTATCTATTTATAACACAACCTATGTGTTGTATTTCAATGGAAAATTTCAAAGAAAATGAAAAAATAATTAAACTACCTTGCGACCATATATTTAAACCAAAATATATTATAAAATGGGTTAAACAAAATCCTACTTGTCCTATTTGTAGATTTAAATTAGATTCTGAAGTAAAAATAAAAAATTTTGATAATGAATTTAATCATCCTTACTTTTTAGATAATTCAAATAATTATATTTCTGAAATGCAAGAACACGAAATTCAATATGAAGTTGATTTATTACACGAAACTCTCTTAAATTTATTTAATACGCATTAAATATCATCCCAATCTATATCACTCTTTCCACTTTTTAGTTGTTCGTTCTCTTTTTTATTCTTTTCTTTAACAGTCTTCTTCTTTATCTTTATATCTTCAAATATTTCATCATTATTATCAAAATCAATATCATCACCAGTCATTTCATCAAATAATGTTATTTTCTGTGATTTATTTTTTTTCAATGTTTCTACTTGATTATTATCATATACATACAGTAAATCTACCTTTTCTTTCTTATTTTTTTGAACTACTTCCCAGTCTCTTAAACCAACCAACAATATTGAATTCATTGATATTTGATTATCTCTTTTATTTCTTCCTTTGAATTTTCTCCTTATTACACATAGTCTTTTCTTACCATCATTGCATTTCACTTCTAACATTCCTCCTCCATATACATTCGTAACTTTAGCATATGTTTCACTAGGTTCATTCGGATTTACATATCTTATTTTAAACATTGAAGATGATTTCGTATTCTTACTTGCCATCTTTTTATGATGACTTCCTCCTTTCAAATTTTTAGGCATATTATTAATTATAATAAATAATATTAATTATAATTTTAATCAATTTAAATTTAATAATCTATTTTCTTTGTTTTATTAATATTACATTTTATGGAACTAATGTTTAATTTTTTAAATACTATATTAATGTTCTTATTTTGTATATTTTTAGTGCTTTTTAATTGAACTTCTAACGATTGTTCATCGGGTTCTAACCCGTATTTGCTAAAGAAATTTTCTTGTAAATCATCATTTTTAAATACAGGATTATGTGTGAAGTCATCATCTATCTTATTCCATTTCTTTATTTTGCCATAACAAATTAATCTATTTTTCCATATTTCACTTTGATTCGCATAATATAACCAATTATATCTAAAATCATTAACAAAATTATTACTTCTGTTTGATTTAAAACAACCTATATCATCTTTAATTTCATAATGTCTGTTATTTAATAATATTTTTCTTGGGATGCCTTCCATTTTTAAATACTTATTTAGATTTTCTTCATTAAAGTTGTTCTTTTTTTTATATTCTATTTTATTTTTATAAAATTTTTTACAGAATTTTGATAAAAGTATATGTTTTTTGTCTTTATAAAATGAATTTAAATTCTGTTTTTTATTAAAATATTTTTCATATACTGATAATATATCATTTAAATCTAATTTATTAAAATAATAACAAATATTGTTTGTATTTTTTTGTTTTATAGAATGATATAATTGATTTTGTTTATTAGTAAAATTTTCAATAGTTTCTATATTTTTATATAATATTTTCACTTTTATATCTTTGTTTCTTAATTTAAATACAATATCATTCTTTTTTATGTTGAATAAATGATTTAAAACATTAATAATACACTTTAATCCATATTTTTTATCCCAAGCATGTTTGGTGTCTCTACTCTTTTTATATTGTTTATTAATGTTCATAAAATATAGATATTGATTAATATTACAAAAATCTAAATAGAATTTCATTAACGCATTCCATAGTTCTTGTTCATATCCGCTTTCTAATAATTCAATACTCCAAAACAATACTTCATTGAAATCTTTTCCTTCTAATAATGATATAATCAATGAATGTTTAACATCATTGTATTCATACAATAGTCTAGTTAGTTTCATAATTAATGTTTTATAATGTTTTTTAAATTATCTGAAAGTAATATATATTAATCAATTTTAATCTAATATATATTTATATAATGCCCATTCACACTAAAAAATGGCTTAATCACGTTTTAAATGTTAGAGAAAGTTTACCTGAAAATACTGAATTTAATGATATTATTAAAATTGCTGTTGATAAATGGGGTCTTAAACTATCTAATAAGAAAAAAAAGAAACATCTTACTAGAAGAAATAAAAGAAAAAAAAGAGCTACTAGAAAAAATAAAAATAAAAAATAAATTATCTTGATATTTGTCTAGTTAAATATTGAACTATTGTTTTATCTTTTGTTAAATTATCATTAATATTTTTCTTATTTTTAAAAAACATTTTTTTTAATTCTTCAAATGTTTTTATATTATTTATATTTTTATTTAATAAAAATGAATTAAATGTTTTATATGTTTCAGATATAGATAATCTTTTAACAGGATTAGGATGTATATTCTGTAAAAGTAATTCTATAAAAAAAACTAAAAACTTATTATCTTCATAACCTTTATTGTATATATTATGAATCAAAGATAAATACATTATTGACATAGCATAATTATCCCAACTTTTCCAAAAACTTAGTATTTTGTTCAATCTTTTAGAATAATTTAATTTATTGTAATAATCAAGTTGATCTAAACAACTTTTATAATATTTTTTTTTAAAATCATTTGAAAAATATTTTAAACCTCTATTATTTTCAGTATAAGTATATGCTATGTTATGTAATTCTTCTTTTGTTGGACTTGTATTATTATGTAATAAAAAAGTTAAATAATGAATTTCTAAGGGCCATATATAATATTTCGCATAATGTATGTAAAAATAATTTTTAAGATTTGATTCTTTTAATGAAGTTATATCTATAGATAATCCGAAATCAATAATAATTGGTAATAAAAGGTCTTTATCAAATAAAATATTATCCCCTTTTATATCAAAATGACAAATCTTATTTTTTATTAATAATTCAAATCCTTTTAATAAATGATTATATGAATTAATTATATTATTAATAATGTATGATGAATTATCTCTATTTATGATAAAATAATAAAATGATTCACCCTTTATATAATACATCTTCATTAATGCTAATTCTGATTTATTGTCTTTTAATTTAGATTGAATATGAGAATTTTTACATTCTTTTAATAATTTACTTTTTCTTACATTCTTATTATCTATAAAACTATAACTTATTATTGGAGAAAAAAATTTCATATAATTACTAATTTCTTCTATTTTTTTACCTATTTTTATTTCTCTTTTTGCGGCATCATTATATATCTGTAATTTACTTACATACTCTTCTTTTTTATTTTCTGTTCCATCACTCAATAATTCTGGATGATATATACATCCATAACCTCCTTCTGCGATTACGCCACCGCCTTCCATATTAATATAAATACATATTTTTATTATTCTTAATTTTACTTATTTTTATTATTTTTATTATTTTTATTATTTTTATTATTTTTATGAAATATAAATTATCAGAAACTTTTACAAACATTCATTTTTAT
>MDTC01148453.1_pt1 | contig 12772 bp, 11 predicted proteins | sample 811181 | NCBI WGS metagenome assembly MDTC01 (sample SAMN05326644, study PRJNA326480) | marine metagenome | isolation source: seawater | place: Pacific Ocean: North | collected 2011 | reverse complement strand
TCTTTAACAGATTGAGTTAAGCTTATTGGATTTTCTGTGACTCCAGCGCGTAACGAACCGCCTGCTCCACCAACAAATAAAACTGAACATAAAGATGGCTCACAATTTTCACTTATACGATTAACAACTTTTTGAACTTCTTTTGGAATAGTTGTTTGAATAGGCTCCAAATCATTATCAAGAATGCAATAAATACTCTCATCACCTGTGGTAGTAGTCATTAAGAGACGCATTCCTGGTCTTGCGATATTAGTATCTATTGACTCTATTATCGAAAATGGGTCATTGATATCAGTGCCACCCCATCCTTGTCCAGAATTTGCAACATTAAAATAACGACCCGGAGTAGAGCGCCTACCGCATACTCGGATACCGGAGGGCTCCATTCCAAGGCATCTGCCAGCCTGATGCTCTGATAGCACCCCAGTAATGTGTTCGTCGACAACAATTACCTCATCAACGAGACCATGCCATTGCTCAGCGAATATTCCTATCGTGGCGGACCCGCAGCCAACCCGCATGTGTTGTTCAGTAACACCATCAATAATAGGTGCATGTCCAGCTTGAACTTGTATTGTCGATCCATCCTCAATGTTCAATTCAACTGGTTGGCGATTGCATAACGCCATTAATGTATTACAAGTGATTTTTCCTTCTTTTTTACTGCCACCCGTAAGCCGGTTAACCCCACCAAGAGATAACATGGGAGATCCATATTCAGTAGTCGTTACATGACCAACATGCTCACCTTTACACATCACATTAGCTTGTTCAGAACCAAGATGTTTATCCGTATCCAATTTAATTTTTACACCACAATAAGAAAAAATACCTTCGCTTACTACTGTCACTGTCTCCATGTCATCGTATTGTGTCGAGACAATAAATGGCGCTGGTTTGTAATCAGGGTATGTTGTACCTGCCCCGATAGCAGTAACAAAAGTATTTTTCTGAACCAAATTTCCATTCCATTCCTTTGATGAATCTACAAAAGGAACTACAGGACTTCCTGAATCAGAGGAGTTTTCAAGTATTATTAATGGATCTACTCGCGCAAGTTCACCTTCAACATTAGCATAGCGACCACATGCACCAGAACGCTCTGGTCTAATACGGCAAAGCACTGGACATGCGTCACATCGCACAATACCGCCTTCTTCACGAGCACCAAAGCGTTCCGTCATCGCAGCTAATCGATTATCTTTTATCGGATTTTTGGTACTAGCCGGTTTATTTTTTTTAGATGTCATTGAGTGCCTACAGATCAAATTATTTATAAGTATACATATGAAAAAACAAGCATTCTAGCTAATCATGTATTTATGAATAATAAAAACTACAACAGCTATTTTCTTTTGCTTTATGTAAGATGTTATTGAATCAAAACGTTCAGAAACTTTATATTTTTTATTTGGTATTATTCTCAATAAAAAATAATTTTGAAAATTGCGTATTTATTTATATGAAACTCAAATGTGATAAATGTAACCATCGACCATTTTGGTGGAAATTATGTTGTGGCGTTGCAATTCTTCTCTCAATAACAACTTTTTCACCACTCGTTATTGGTCAATATACACTTCGTATTTTTAATCTTCCCTATTTGCTAGCAGCTGGACTGATTATAGGGATCGCTTTCATCCTGTTAACAATTGCTGGAACCTTCTTTTACCCAAAATCTCCAAAAAATGGGGACAAGTAAGTGAATAAATGGATATTAATCATTGGCGCCACATATCTTTGTGCATTAGTTGTTGCGGCTCTGTATGCACGTAGGTCAAATCACTCAGACAATGATTTTTTACTGGCTGGATCTAATTTAGGATCATTAGTTGGTTGTTTAACAGTTGCAGCTACTTTATTTAGTACATTCACATTGATGGGTATGCCAGATCTTTTTCGTAATCATGGTATTGGTGCTTGGATTTTCCTTGGAATTTCTGACTGCGCACTTGCATTTGTTGCCTTGTGGTTCGGTATTAATATTAGACGTCGCATTTCTGCTGATGAATTTAGTGGATTTTCTGATTGGTTGGGCAAGATGTATTGTGGCCGTCATGCAACATATGTTTATTTATTTGGTATTTTTGTTTTTCTAGTACCTTACGTTGCAATTCAAATAAAGGGAATATCATTATTTTTAAGCTCAATTATTCCTAATGTTATGCCTAGCTGGGCATGGTCAATTGCAATAGTAAGTATAATTTTAGCCTATAGCGAAATGGGGGGACTTAAAGCAATAATTTTTGCTGATGCGGTTCAAGGCTTAGTATTGTTTAGTGCCACTATCATAATTGCATCAACCTGTGTGTCCTATTTTGGTGGAATTGATCTTATGTTTGATTCAATCGAATCCACATCACCAGCTCTTTTATCTACTCCTGGCCCATCTGGATTATTTACATTTCAATTTCTTTTAGCTTCTTTTCTGGCATTCGCAATGATTCCTGTCACGCAGCCACAAATGAGTACGCGTTTAATTATTATGCGAGATAATTCTTCGTTAGCGCGAATGGCAGTTTTGCTGTCTATTTTTTCCTTTTTACTTGTACTGGCAACTTTACCTATTGGTCTTTATGGCGCCGTACTTTATCCCACAAGTACAACAGGTGAATTTATTGCTAATGTCCTTGTCTATGATCAATTACCAATTGTTGCCGCCATGGTTGTAGTCGGATTAATTGCGGCTGCAATTTCAACAGCAGACTCTCAACTATTTGCGTTAGGTAGTGAGCTACGCTCAGGTTTTTCTGATTTAAATAAAAAATCATTATCCTTGATGAGAGGCGCAATTGTTATTTTTGCTTTGTCGGCACTAATAGTATCTTTAGTGAGCAATACACATATTGTTTTATTAGCGCGAACAAGTTTTGCAGGATCATCATTATTAGCGCCTATGATATTGTCAGCTGTTTTTTTTCCAAAACAGTTAAATTACGCCATTCCACTTTTAACTGGATTTGGGCTGATGATATTTCTAGCATCTATTTTTGGACTTGTTGATAATGTGTTGTGGGGGTTACGCATGGATCTCTTGACTTTCTTAATGGTATTTTTTGGAACAATAATAACTCTAATACTTAGTCGTTATAATTTAATTAATTTCAATAAAACTACCTGAAAATTAATAAAGGTCATAAGATTTTAAATCGATTAAATTTTTTGATTCAGTTTGAAAATTTCCTAGGTTAGCCTTGCTAATAAATTCAGAAAAATTTTTTGTTCACTTGCCGATAATGGTTTGAGCGTATCTTTAGATACTTGATGAGCTGCACTTTCTAGTGAGTCTATCAATTCAAGTCCTTCATCGGTCAATTGAAGTAGGGATTTTCTCTTATCAGCAGGATCAACCTTTTTTTTTATGAGATGTCTCTCAACTAAACGATTTACGATACCCATAATTGTTGCCGGATCAGCGTTATTTAATCGTCCAAGTAAATTTTGCGATACATGACCTTCATCACGGATCTTTACTAATGAAGTAAATTGCATCGGTGTTAGTCCACTATTTATAAATAATTCTTGAAAAATACCACTCGATCGTTGATGAGCCCGCCGCAAAAGAAAGCCTGCTTGTTCTTCAATTACATATAAACTATTTTCATTAAAAGATAATGGCACTTTTACCTCCATATTTTTAATGGTTATTACTTTGATTATTACGAATATTTTTTTTAATAAACATTAGAAATATAAAATTAAATCTTTATTACATATTTTGATTGACCCTGATCTTTTTAATCTGTATTGCCTGGATTTTCACTAAAGTATTTTTCAAATTTATTTTCTTCTTCTCTGAATTCGTCAGCATCAGTTGGTGATTCACCTTTTCTAGTAATATTTGGCCAAATTTCAGAGTATTTTGTGTTTACTTCAAGCCAGAATTGGTCAGGAGTATCTTCATCATCAGGCTTAATTGCTTCAACTGGGCATTCAGGTTCACAAATTCCACAATCGATGCACTCATCAGGATTAATTACTAAAAAGTTTTCACCTTCGTAAAAGCAATCAACCGGACATACCTCCACACAATCCATTAATTTACATTTCACGCATGGATCGGTAACGATAAAAGTCACTTAGGCCTCCTTGATACAGTAAATAATAAAAAAACTACAAAAATGATAGTTAAATAATAAATGTTATTCATCATCCAACAAATGCACGTTCAATAACAAAGCTGCCTGGAGCAGAATTACTTCCCTCTGTCAGGCCGTGTTTCTCAAGTAATAATGACATATCTTTATTAAATGCCATTGACCCACAAACCATAACTCTGTCAGTTTCAGGATTAAAATGCTCACTTTCTAATTTTAGATCTTTTGCAAAATTGCCAGATTTTATACGATCTGTAATTCTACCTTCAGTTTTGAATTTACCTCGCGTGACAGTTGGGTAGTAAGTAAACTTATTTTTCAAAAGCTCTCCAAAGATCTCATCAGCATGAATTTCTTTCTCCAAAAAATTTCTGTATGCAAGCTCTTTTTCTTGTCTGACTGTATGAGTTAAAATTATTTCATCAAATTTTTCAGTCGTTTCTGGGTCACGCAAAACAGAAAGAAACGGAGCCAAACCAGTTCCAGTGCCCACCATATATAAGCATTTTCCAGGCTTAAGAGCATCTGTTACTAGTGTACCAGTTGGTTTTTTGCCCAAGAGAAGGTGATCTCCCTTTTTTAAATGTTGTAAACGAGAAGTTAAAGGTCCATCTGGAACTTTTATTGAAAAAAATTCAAGATGTTCTTCCCAGTTTGGGCTCACAATTGAATAAGCCCTAAGAAGAGGCTTTTCATTTTTTTGAAGGCCAATCATAATGAATTCACCAGAGCGAAAACGAAAACTATCTGGACGCTCAATTCGAAAACTAAATAAACTTTCAGTCCAATGGTGCACCCAAGTTACTTTTTCCAAAAAGAGTTTTTTTTCATCTGCCATTTTTTTTAATTCTGTATATTGAAATGACTTTTCTGATTCTTTTTGACTCATCTTTTTGTCCGTAAATTATAAATTAATTGTATTGCTTAATTAATAATATCATAAGTACACATACAATTTATATAATCTAATTATTCATAAATGAATATATAAGTTTTGAGTTGTTTATTTTTTTTAAAAAAAATAATTTTTTAATAAAAAAATGGATATGCATTTAACAAAGCGTTATGTTCTTTCAAGGATGTATATTTTATAAGGAAGAGTTTAATGAAAACAATAAAGGGCCCTGGTTTATTTATTGCTCAATTTATAGGAGATGAAGCTCCTTTTAACTCGTTGGATAGTATCGCGGGTTGGGCGGCCAGCTTAGGATATAAAGGATTGCAAGTTCCAACCCTAGATGAGCGTTTCATTGATCTAGTTAAAGCAGCTGAAAGCACCTCTTATTGTGATGATTTGCTTGCAATTCTTGATAATCATGGATTGCAGTTGACTGAACTCTCAACGCATCTTCAGGGTCAACTTGTTGCGGTTCACCCTGCTTATGACATGCTTTTTGATGCCTTCGCTCCACCACATTTACATGGCAAACCAGATGCTCGGCAAAAATGGGCTGTTGATCAATTAATATTAGCTGCTAAAGCTTCTGCTAATCTTGGACTTACAGAGCACGTGTCTTTTTCTGGCTCATTAGCTTGGCCTTATACCCATCCATGGCCGCAGCAGCCTGCAGGTCTTGTTGATACAGCTTTTGATGAACTTGCCACTAGATGGCTACCAATTCTTGATGCATTTGACGAGGCAGGTGTTAACGTTTGTTATGAAATACATCCAGGCGAAGACCTTCACGATGGCGTAACATTTGAAATGTTTCTTGAGCGAGTGAAAAATCATCCGCGTTGCAATATGCTTTATGATCCAAGTCATTTTGTTTTGCAAGCAATCAAATATATCGATCATATTGATATTTATCATGAGCGTATAAAAATGTTTCATGTAAAGGATGCTGAACTGAATCCGACAGGGCGCATTGGTGTTTACGGCGGTTACCAACAGTGGGCTAACCGCGCGGCTCGTTACAGAGCAGTCGGTGACGGACAAATTGATTGGAAAACTGTCTTTTCGAAGTTAGCTCAATACAACTTTGAGGGTTGGGCGGTTGCTGAATGCGAGTGTTCTGTGAAACATCCTAACGACGATGCTCGTGACACGGCTAATTTTATTAGTGAGCATATAATTAGAGTTACAGATCGTGCATTTGATGATTTTGTCAAAACAAACATTGATAATGACGGAAATAAATCATTGCTGGGACTTTCTTAAGGAATAAAGTTATGTCAGAAATTAAATTAAGTAGAAGAATTCGTCTGGGAATGGTTGGTGGAGGTCAGGGCTCGCTAATCGGTGAAGCTCATCGCATAGCTTCAAGACTAGATGATAAATATGAATTTTGCGCTGGTTCTTTATCATCAGATCCAGCTCGCTCCATGGCATCTGCAAAGGAAATTGGACTGTCTCCTGATAGGTCTTATAGTGATTACAATGAAATGGCAAATAGTGAGGCTGCTCGAAATGATGGCATTGATGTAGTAGCAGTTGTTACTCCAAATAATACTCATTACGCAATCGCAAAAACTTTTCTAGAAGCTGGAATTCACGTGATTTGTGATAAGCCTATGACTTTAACAGTTGAGGAAGCTGACTCACTTCGTGAAATTGCAAAACGCAATCATAAGATTTTAGCAGTAACTTATAATTACACAGGGTACGCAATGGTAAGAGAGGCCAGAGAGATTATTGCGCGAGGAGACCTTGGAGAAATTCGTGTTGTTCAGGCTCATTATGCTCAGGATTGGCTAACTAACAGAATAGAACTAGAGGGCCAAAAGCAAGCAGCATGGCGTACTGATCCTTCAAAATCAGGGGTAGGTGGCACAATAAATGATGTCGGCACTCATGCTTATCACTTAGCTTGTTTTGTTAGTGGTCTTAAGCTTGAATCTTTGTGCGCGGATCTTTCTACATTTGTGGAGGGACGCCTTCTTGATGACAATGCTCACATATTACTTCGCTTTAAAGGTGGCGCTAAAGGGATGTTATGGGCCAGCCAGATAGCAGTTGGAAATGAAAATGATGTAAAAATATCCGTTTATGGGGACAAGGGCGGACTTATATGGCAACAAGAACAACCTAATGAAATAAGTTTCATGGAATTTGGTAAACCACGCCAAAGAATTACAAGGGGAGGTCCATCAGGTCATCCAACTTCTCCAACCAGTATTATAAGAATGCCAAATGGGCATCCCGAGGGCTATTTGGAAGGTTTTGCGACAATTTATAACCAAGTAGCAATTGCAATTCATGCGGCAAATGAAGGAAGAGAACTGGATTCAAATATTTTGTTTCCAACTGGTGATGACGGCAGATCTGGTGTTGCATTTGTTGATGCTGCTGTACGTTCAAGTTCGGCTGGAAGTATTTGGGTTGACCTATAACTTAATCGGTTTGTTTGTAATGCCATTAAATAGCTTAATCATTAAAGGGTAGGAATATTGTCAGATAATAAAACTTTTTACACTCGGCGAGCTGCAATTAAAAGTGCTGTAGCATTACTTGGCGGCACTCTTACAGCAATGCAACTTGACTTACTGAGTAATTCTTTTGCAAGTAGCGATGAAGCTTTGTCAAAACGTTTTTTTACTTCCGATCAGTTTAAAATTATTAGTCGCATAGCTGATCTCATTATTCCTGAAACTGATACTCCGGGAGCACTGGGTGTTGGAGCGCCAAATTTTATTGATATGATGTTAGCTGACTGGGCATCCTCAAATCGGCAATTAGATTTTGTTAAGGGTCTAGATGAAATTAATTTGCGCGCAAAAGATTCTTTATCTAAAAGCTTTTTAGCTTGCTCAGCTGAACAGCAAGAATTAATTCTTCGTGAAATCGATAAAGAGTACTTCAATAAAGATTTAAATAACCCATATTTTGGAATGATAAAAAAAATGGTTTTATTCGCATATTATTCTTCAGAAGTTGGCGCAACACTAGAACTCAATTTTCTACGAATTCCTGGTGATTATTTACCTTGCGTTCCACTATCAGAGAACACTTACGCATCATTTTGGAGTCATCATAATTATGGCCTCTAAGTTATCGAATGATTTTGACGCAATAGTTGTAGGTTCTGGTATTTCTGGCGGTTGGGCAGCAAAAGAGCTTTCAGAGAAGGGTTTAAAAGTTTTATTGCTCGAGCGAGGTCGAAATGTACAACACCGTAAAGATTACTCAACTGAGGGAAAAGCTGCTTGGGAGATGCCTTATGCAGGTCAAATTCCTGAGGCATTAGTCGATAGCGACTATCCAATTCAGAATCAATGTTATGCTTTTTCTGATTACACAAAACATTTTTTTGTGAATGATAGAGAACATCCTTATTCCTATCCTGAGAAAAAACCATTTTCATGGATAAGAGGCTACCATCTAGGCGGCCGTTCATTATTATGGCACCGTCATAGTTATCGGCTTAGTGATCTAGATTTTGAAGCTAACAAGCTTGATGGTCATGGCATTGATTGGCCAATCCGTTATAAAGATTTGGCTCCTTGGTATGATCACGTGGAGGCTTTTGCCGGAATCAGTGGCTCATACGAGGGATTACCGCAACTTCCAGATGGCATTCTTCAACCTCCATTTGAGATGAATTGTGTTGAGAAAGACATAAAAAAGAATATTGAAAAAGCCTTTCCGGATCGAAAATTAATTATGGGGCGTGTAGCTCACTTGACAAAACCTACTAAAGAACAAGTAGAGCTTGGGCGCTCTCGCTGTATGAACCGCGATGAATGTCAGCGCGGATGTTCTTTTGGTGCTTACTTTTCAAGTTTATCAGCAACACTTCCAGCTGCAGAGCGAACCGGTAATTTAACTATTCTGACTGATGTCATTGTGGAAAGTGTTATCTACGATCATGAAAACAATCGTGCATCCGGTGTTCGCGTTGTTAATGCCAATGATCGTTCAAACCACTTTTTTGGTGCTAAAATAGTATTTTTATGCGCTTCCACACTCGCTACAACTCAAATTATGCTTAGTTCAAAATCCGAATTTTTCCCTAACGGAATAGCTAATTCAAGCGGTACATTAGGCCACTATCTAATGGATCACCTTGGTGGTGCAGGAGCAAGCGGAGTTTTTCCAGGTCATCAGGATGTGTATGACGTTGGTAGAAGAGGAGGCGGGCTATATCTTCCTCGATTTAGGAATGTCAGTGATAAAGACCAACGCTTCCTGAGAGGCTATGGTTATCAAGGCGGTGCTCAACGATTAAGCTGGTCTCAAGGCAATAATATCGCAGGAATTGGTGTTGATTTTAAGGCTAAACTAAGAAAACCAGGTCCTTGGGTTTTTGATATTACTGGATTTGGTGAAATGTTACCCGATGAGCGTAATTGCGTGCGTCTAAGTAATCAAAAAAAGGATAAATGGGGGATTCCAGTTTTAGAAGTAGATTGCGATCATCGAGAAAATGAGCTTGCAATGTTTGATGCAATTATGTCGGATGCAAAAGAGCTTCTAACTGCAGCTGGCTTGATTGACATTAAATTAAAAAGTGCCAAAGCTGCACCCGGTTTAATGATTCACGAAATGGGAACAGCTCGCATGGGGTATAACCCTAAAGAGTCAGTACTAAATAAGTATAATCAAGCACATGAAGTGCCCAATCTATTTGTAACAGATGGTTCTGCAATGACTTCATCTGCATGTCAGAATCCATCACTTACTTACATGGCATTGACTGCGCGCGCAGCGAACTCAGCTGTCGAAATGCTTCGGGAGGGAAAAATATGAAAAGAAGGTCATTATTAAAAGGAATGGCGGTTGCATCTCTGGGTCCAGTTTTAGCATCGTGTTCAACAGATTCTAATACTACCGATAAAAGAAAGATCGATAACCTAGGTATTCAGCTTTACACAGTGCGTGACTTGATGGAGATTAATTTGCCAAATACTCTCTCCCAGCTTGCAAATATTGGATATCGAGAAGTGGAGTTTGCAGGCTATTTTAATCATTCTCCAAAAGAAATTAGATTGCTTCTTGATGACCTTGGGTTAATAGCCCCATCTGTACATACGAATACCCAGTCAATGCGTGAATCACCAGAAAAACTTATTGAAGCATCTATCGATGTAGGACATAAATATATTGTTTTAGCTGGTCTTAGACCCGAAGAGAGAGCCACTTTAGATGATTATTATCGACATGTAGATCTAATAACTAGTTTTGCTGAGAAATGCCAAGCTGCCGGTCTTCAATTTGCATATCATAATCATGCCTATGAATTTCAGGATCTGGAAGGTGTTCGTCCAATTGATTTATTGCTAACTGAAATTGATCCTTTATTAATGCAGCTTGAGATTGATTTTTACTGGGTTATTAAAGCCGGTGTCGATCCAATTGAATATTTGGAAAAATATCCAGGCCGCTTTCCACTTTGTCATGTAAAGGATATGGCCGTAGATGGCTCCATGGCAGATGTAGGGGATGGTCGAATTAATTTTTCGAAATTATTTTCTTATGATCTATCTGGCCTAAAGCATTTCTTCGTTGAGAATGACTACCCTGTTGATTCGATGACAAGCGCTGAAAAGAGCTATTCTCATCTTTCGAAGCTGAATTTTTAATTCAATAAATTTTAAAAGTTTTGAGATAGAGATATGACTAAGTTAGTTGTAGTTGGTTCTTCCAATACAGATATGATTATTCAAGTGCCGCATATACCAGTACCAGGTGAAACGATATTGGGTGCTGAGTTTTTAACAGCGGCAGGAGGCAAAGGAGCCAATCAGGCGGTAGCAGCAGCTCGTACTGGCGGTGACGTTAGTTTTGTAGCTTGTGTTGGAGCTGATATGTTTGGTAAGCAAGCGCTGGAAGGATTTGAAGCTGATGGTATCAATACGGATCATTGCAGAGTTGATAGTGGAGCACCGTCAGGAGTTGCTCAAATTTTAGTTGCTGATAACGGTGAAAACAGTATAGCTGTAGCTCCAGGAGCTAACTATTTATTAAGTCCCAAGTGCATCCAGAACACAGGATATCTTTTAAGTAATGCAGCAGTAGTTCTAATGCAATTAGAAATTCCTGTAAACACGGTACTTGAAAGTGCTCGACTCGCACACCTCGGAGGTGCAACAGTTATTCTTAACCCAGCTCCAGCCTGTGAATTACCAGACGAGATTTTTTCTTTTTTAAATATAATTACACCCAATGAGTCTGAGATTGAGCATCTTACTGGTGTCAAAATTACAGATAAAACCAGTATGGAAAATGCAGCGTCTAATTTGCATGAGCTTGGTATTTCAGTTGTTTTGCTGACTCTTGGCTCAAAAGGAGTTTTTCTGTCAGAAAAGAAAAATAACGAAGTACAAAATCAAATTTTTCCAGCTTTTGAAGTGATGCCTGTTGATACAACAGCAGCGGGTGATGTTTTTAATGGTTGTTTAGCAGTTAGTTTAGCCGCTGAAAATTCACTTGTTGAATCAATCAAATTTGCACAAGCTGCTGCTGCTCTGTCAGTTCAAACTTTGGGAGCACAAACTAGCGCACCCAGCTTAGATGCAATTGAAAAATTTCTACAAGAATCATAGTGAATCTATTTAGTATGATTTTTATTTTTGTATCCCCTTAATCCCAATAATGCAGCATCAATAAGATCCAAAGGTATGCTACATCTGATCTTTCGTATTAATGAAGCACGCATTCTTCTTTTTGATACAGTATGCGCTCTTGAATCAAGTCTTTGATAGGAATGTGCAAGAGCCTTAGCGCGCGACATTAATTCTGAAGGATTAACCAATTCGTCAAAAAAGCCAGCATCTAAAGCTGAATCAACATCAAAAAATTCAGATAAGGCTACAGCTCTTTGAAATGTTGCTGGATTGATTCGGTTTCTTAATGTTGCTTCAGCAACCCTAGGCATAGTCATTCCTAGGGCTACTTCATTTGCGGCGATTTTGAAGTCACCTTTACTACCAATTATATAATCAGTTGATAACATTATGAATGCACCCATAGCCATCGAATGACCGTTACAAGCAGTGATCACTGGGTATGGGTATCCCATTATGCGTGCTGTTAAATTATAACCAGTATAAAGCATTCTAAGTGCTTTAATTCCACCGCGCTTCATAACCTTAAGGTCAAAACCGGCAGAGAAAACATTCTCCCGACCAGTAATAATTACTGTAGCACCAGAAGATTCAGCCTGATCAAGACTCTTATAAATTCCACTTAAAACTTGTGGGGATAAAGCATTACGTTTGCCATCATCTATTTGAATAACCGCTACTTTATCTTTGAGACTAAACTGAACAATCTCGTTCATAATTAAATCCTACTAACTTATCAATTAAGTACAATTCATAATAATTTTATGGAATTTTAATTTCCTATTTAAGATATTTTTTAATTTCGTTTAATCTTATTCAATAAACCCGGCCAGTTTAACAGCTGACACTGTTTCTTCGTATAAACCTGGCGCCATTAGATGAGCACCTGAAACTCCCTCTATTTCACTTGCTTGTTGCATAAGCTCTGCACAGATTTTTACGCCCTCATCTCGAGGATTCTTGGATGAATCCATACGCTTAATGACGTTATCTGGCATGATTGTTCCAAATAAATTATCTCTCATCCATATTGCACCTTTAGCTGAACGCAATGGACCAAGGCCGATAATAAAATATAGTTTCTCAGTTAAACCATAATCTACCAGCCTTTGCATATATCGATTTAATATTTCCATATCGTAACAATATTGAGTTTGTATAAAACGAGC
>MDTC01200076.1_pt1 | contig 12773 bp, 17 predicted proteins | sample 811181 | NCBI WGS metagenome assembly MDTC01 (sample SAMN05326644, study PRJNA326480) | marine metagenome | isolation source: seawater | place: Pacific Ocean: North | collected 2011 | reverse complement strand
TCAAAGTCTTTACGTACATCATCTTTTTCTGCTTTAATAAGAGCATTAATCTTATCTAATTCTTCTTGCTCACGATCAATTAAGTTATCTACACGAACATCTTCGCCTTTCATTAAGCGATTCATTTCGTCTGTCCAACGTTCTATTTTTGCTTGTGATCTTACAAGTTTGTCGTCGATCGATTCTATAAGAGCAACCTGCTCTTGACTCATTGATGTTTGTTCAATATGTGCTTTAGATAAGAATCCAAAGATACCCATTGACGTAATAAACATCAATACAAATACTGCTATACTGAGATAGGTTTTCATCCACCATACGGCTTTATTCCAATTACGGTGTAGCCAGACAGCAGTTACAAGTTTTCCAACTTCAAGTGATACACCCATTACAATAATAGGCACAACTGCCGCGGCAAATATAGCGGCCAAACCAGCCACCGAATAGTAAATTGCTACGCCTGATATAGTCAAGGCGGTTAAAAATGTTATTATACCAAATATCATACTGTTCCCTAACATAATATTTATTCACTCAGATTACATTAGAAAAACACTAACTTATCTGATAAACCTCCATCTTTGGTCTGGACCATTGCGACAGGCAGTTTCCTTAAAGTCTCGTGTTTTGCCTTTATAATTAATCTGTGAAAAAACTACTCTGCAATAACCACTACCTTGTGGATAAGTCATTGCAATAGATACTTTGCCATGGCTTCCTTCATCTTGGTTACCATACCATTGTATTACTTCGCCTTCATCACTGTTATTTAATGCAAAAAATACAGCCTGTTCTTGTTTGATTTGATCTTCTTTAGGTAGTTTGTGCATCTGCCATTTAAAGAAGTTTGTAACAGTTGTTACATAACTTGTATTTGCTTGGTATGAATTGTTCGCACTACTTCCAACACTATGGCTAACATAAGTTTGTTTATTACTGCCTGCACAGCCTATAAGACTACTGCATAATAAACTTAGGATTAACAATCTCCCAACCACCGTGTCCTCCATTCACGTCAAGTTTCCTACAAATGAATCCTCTTTTGTATTTCAAGACGCCGTTAATATGAACATTATACCAATACTCTCTACAAGTATCAGCAACTCCGCTCTTGACCATTAAACTATTATTAAGATCAAGTTTGTCACTACATTTTACTACTGTCTCGCTATCAACTTCTTCGTTGTTTTTAAGAACAATAGTTTGGTCAGTGTTACAGTATTGACGTGTATCATTAATGCTCATTGGCTTTGTACTGCTACAAGCACCAAGAACAACTGCCAGGAGTAGTAAGACCATTACTTTCATCTTACTGCACCTGTGCCGCTGATACGATTAAAGCATCAAATACTGCTTTCTCCATTTTTACTCTCATAAAAGTATGATAAGTGCCACCCATAATATAAGTGTACTTCTCATCTTCTACCTGTGTGCTGATTTTAGTTTTGTCAACAATATGCTCAACGTAGGTTCTTGTAACCTTACCTTGATCCTTAATATCTACCTTAGTAGATGCTTTAATGTTACTGTGAACTCTTTCAGCAATACCTTTATATGCAAATGCTTTTGCTTGAGCAACAGATGCCTGGTCATTCCAAGACACACCTTTACCACACGCATAAACATAGTCAGTACCAAACCAGAACAAGAATCCTCCTTCTGATCCAATCTGCTTACACTTCGCATACCACTTCGGTTCTGCATAAGTTTCTCTTTCAGCAACCGTAGTCATAGTTGAACACGCACTCATTAATGCCATTGTCCCAACTAATAAAACGTTTCTAATAACGCCTTTCATTTTAGCCTCCTTTGTAGCCTATTCATTACCTTTACAGTATATAGAAAGTATTGATAATAGTCAACCATTAATTTGCCAATTCTTTTGCGAGTATATCAGCAACTTGTAAACCTTTGATTTTCACAAGTTTTGTATAGTCTGGATTGGTACTCCATTTGTGTAGTAAATCAATTTGTTTGTCCAAATCTAATTTACCTGTGTTTATTTGGAGTTGTCTTTCTGCTCTAAATTCTTCATAAGCAGGATGTCTATTAATGATTGCAACCATGTCTTTCACACTGTCGCATTTGGTTTTATACATCTTTACACCAAATTCTGCATCTGGTAATGCTTTTGGTTTTAGTTGTGGAACTTTTGGATCCCATGTTCTAATACCAAAAAGATTATTACCTTCCGTAGCAAATCTACTTTTGCCGTATCCTGTTTCTAACACAGCCATTGCTACAATAATATGTTTGTGAACCCTTGCATTGTGTGGTTGTGATAAATTTAAAAAGTCTACACATCTACCCACTGCAATAATAAACTCAGGGTTTGTTGTATATTCAATACTTGGTTGAAGGAAACCAAATTGTTTCCATTCGTGTATCATTTGATCTTCTGTATCTTTTTGCATCTTATCTGCAATTACAAAGTTTGGATAAAATGTACCTACTCCAAAACTTATTGAACTTGCAAATAGTAACAGGGCAATAACTTTAATGTAGAGCCTTGTTGTCTTTGGTATCCATAACCAGCCTTTTTTGATAAACTTCATTAGTTCCTTCTCATTGTTGCAATTTCTGTTGCCTGTTTACGACCCGATGCATCATCGTCATCAGCAAATACAGGTACCATATTAGATTTGTGCATTGTAGCAATACCAACAAGTCTACGTTCACCTGTGTATTGCATAGGTGTTTTCTTTGTAGCAGGTGCGAAACTGTTTTCTGATATCGCACTTGGAATATGATCTGTATTGCGTTGAAACTCGTTGCCTGATTGATGCCAAGGAGTTTGCACAACGGAAGGTTTGGATTTAGATTTGTAAGAACCGTGAACGTAATCGATATATTCTTCCATAGTCATTTGATGACTATGCATACCTAATCGTTTCATGTCTTTGTTATATGCACGTCTTTCTTTTTCCCAACGTTCCATCTTAGCCTTTGTAATGTTTCTCTTACGTTTTTTAGTATTAATTGTAGTCATACCACGTACAAGATGCATTGTCATAATAAGCCTCTTTTCAAAGTTAAAAATTAACTATAACAATATTATTGGTAAAAGTCAAGTACTTTATCTGTTAATAAAGTAAAATTGGTTAACACTAAATCTTCCATTTCCTTGAACTTTTGTGACTTCATGTTGCTCAAAACTTGGAAATAGGACCATTGTGTTGTTTTCCATATAAGGTGAATAGTCGTATTCTTTAAAATATAGTTTACCACCTTTAAAAGATTTTGGATCGTCCCAAAAGGTTGTAACAGAACTAATAGTGGCATGGTCGGCATGATGTTTATAATCACTACCATCAGGATAATAATTTACCTGTGTTAGATCATCGTTAGCCATATCTAAATACTTCATATAACTATTCTCATGAAGTTTGTCTGTAATATTATAAATGTTTCTGTTAAATGTAAGGATATTACTTTTTTCTCGTTGTCCCCAATAGTGTTGATCTAAACTTAATCCAATCATGCCTTCTGCACGAGGATCACCAGTAGAAGATTTATCTGCCATAGTCGGCTTCAAACCATGTAACTCTTGTAAAATGAGACTCATTTCACGTGGAGAATAAAAGTCGTATATGATAGAATGTGGAAATGGATTCACCAAATTATGAATTCGCATCTATTGGTCTCCTTATTATATTATTAGTCATAAGTTTACTATACACTATTAAGTTGTGTATGTCAACTATTATTTTGGTACGCCTGGCGGGAGTCGAACCCACATCGCTCTCTAATCTGGAGACTGTGCCGAGTATAAGCCGGGTGTTTTACCATTAAACTACAGGCGCATAATTTGGCATCGGTTGGAGGAATCGAACCCCCGCCGTCAGTTTTGGAGACTGCTGTGCTACCACTAACACCAAACCGATTAAATTACTTTTGAAACTTTACTGTATAGGACTTTCCATTATATAGAAAACTTACTGTTGAATGCGAATATACTTCTTGTATAACTTCATTATATCGCTTTTCTCTACGACATTGTGTTTCAACAGAGCCTGTAGCATCCGAATTGTTATGTCCAATTATGCCGCCAAGCAAGGCCCCTACTGCACCACCGTTATCAACATTTTTGGTAACGTTATTACCAATGATGCCGCCTATGATTGCACCTGTAAGTGCATCTCCGGTCTTGTCACCCGATCGAACAACATCTTCACATACTTCTACAAAGTATGGTGTTTTTTGGATAATAGATTTATAATGGTCTTTAACTACTTCTGCATTAGCAACACTTGATCCCATGACCATAGCGATAGACCCTACTAAAAAAGTTTTATACTGCATTTGATTTCCTTACCTGCCGATGGCAATAAATTGAGTGCAACTTTTCTGTTGCCAGGTAAGTTGCCAACCCCGTCAAACTACGCCGCTAAGGCGTAGTCCTCAGATGCAAAATTATCGTTTGCATTTATAGTTTTGTTACGTTAACGGAGTTCCCACCCGGTAATCTCTTTCATTCTTAACAAGCCAGTCGATCCTAATTCTACCCCGTCGGGGGTGTATTGAATTGGTGGAGTAGCCGGGAATCGCACCCGGGTCCTGCTCTTGTGACATACAATGACGTCAACAATTACTCTTTATTTATAAGTGATTTTTAAAGGTTTGTCAACCTCTTTTTAGATCTTTTTGATGTTTCCGGCAACCATTTTGCCTCTGAAGTCTAACTCGTCAAAAGAAAGAGCCATGCCTTCAATAATAGAATCTTCTACGATTCCTGCTTTTTTGAATTCGCTGATGTGTACAAAAATATCCTTGCCCCCAGTGTTCGGAGTAATGAACCCAAACCCTTTAACCGGATTGTACCACTTTAATTTACCGTCTTGCATTTATGTGAAATACCCTTGTTATTATACAACTATTTATGATATTTTGGACAAATAATAAGAGAACAGCACGAATATGATCGTGCTATTCTCAAAAATTTGTAATAGAAATTATAAACTATTCTTCTTGTCTTGAATTTCTTTACGTCTTTCTTTTGCAAGTTTACCCATATTACCTAAGGCTTTTCTTGCTCTTGCCGCCGCGGCTTTTACACTTTTTGTGTCAAATGCTTCTGACTCTTTCATGTAGTTTTCGTATTCAGCAATAATTTGCTCATGAATTGTTGACATATCTTTCTCCTGTGATTAATTTATACACTGTGCTCCAGAATTTAGCAGTTGGAATATCATCGGTATAATCATTTTTGTTATAATCATGTTCGATGATGATAGAGTTTAAACCTAACTTCTTACCAGTTATTGCGTTTTCAACTTTATCCTCAATCCACCAGGCCCCTGAACCTTCATACTTGGCAAGTGCTTCGTCCTTGTCTGCACCCGTTGGTAGAAAGTCAATGTCGGATATTGTGCCTTCGCCAAATACTTCATCAAGGTTCATTCTACGAAGTTCTTGTGCAGGCTTATCCTTGTGTAACGATGTAATTGCTTTGAACTCATAGCCTTGTTCTTTTAAAGCCTTTACAACTTCAACACTATCTCTTAGAGGATCTAAGAATCTTATCCAAGCAGAGCGATTAAAATACTCTACCATAAATCTTCCTTTTTCTTCTGTAATGGGTTGGCCATCTAATCCTTGCATCCATTCCCATACATGATACTGGGTAGTGTCTTTTTCAATTACGCCTTCAAGAGCCATAAATTGAACAAAGCCATTCTTCCAATCTAAAACTGTTCCATCAATATCTATTAAAATTAATTTGTTACTCATATTGTCTGTATCCCTGTCGTTGCTTCTATATACTTCTTAGCCATACCAGTTTCAGTTTTAGTAATACACATTATATTCTTTATAGGCAGACCTAAGTTTGCTAACGGATCTGCTGTCATCATAAACTGACCTAACACTAAACCTTTTGGGCCTTGCATTAGTGTAAGTGGTTTGTGTATAAGATAACTATCTTCTTTTATTTCATCAAGACGTGTTACAATCTCCTCACCTGAAGTAAGTTTGATTGAAACTGTGTCGCCTTTTTTAAACGGTACTTCTACTAACATTAATGGTTATGTGATAATCCGTGGTCTTCAATATACTGCACCAGTTTATCATATCCTCCTACATACTTACCGTGTAAGATTATTTGTGGTACAGATCTTGGCTGAGGCATATCATTTGCTTCGAACTCTTCAAAAAGTTGTTGAGGAGTTAAGTCCTTGCCAATAATTCTTTCCTCGAATGGAATGTTTTTGGTTTTTAATAAATGTTTTGCTTTGTCGCAAAACGAACATTGTGGTTTTGAATACACTACTGTTCTGCTCATAGTTTAAATCCTTTAAAAGTATCTTTCTCTACATCTTGTTTAACACCACCGATGATATATGACTCTACTTCAGTCTCTTGCGGTGCAACCTGCAGGCCAGCACTACTTAACCAATGTTGTGTCCATGGTAGTGGGTTTTGTGAAACAGGACGATCATAAATCGTCTTTAATCCAAGTGCTTTCAATCTCTTGTTAGCAATGAATTCTACATAAGCATGAAGCAAGTTTTCGTTAAGACCAATAATTGATCCATCTTTAAACAGATAGTCTGCCCAACGTTTCTCTTCGTCTACACAATTACGCCACATCTCATAAACTTCATCTTCGCATTCTTTTGCAATCTTAACAAAGTCTGGATCATCATCACCTTTTGCCCAATGCTTAAGAATGTGTGTTGATAAGTTTAAATGTGTTGCTTCATCACGTGCAATTAACGAAATAATCTTTGCTGAACCTTCCATAAGTTTAAGTTCACCAAATGCAAAAGTACAAGCAAATGAAACATAAAAACGTAAACCTTCAAGTATGTTTACAGTCATCATTGCTTTATACAAAGATTTTTTAACTTCGTACATATCGCCTTTGCCTTTGTTAAAGTATTCGTTAGCAACATTGTAGAAGTTATCATATTCTTTTGTTACACTTTCTGCACGTTCAATAATTCTTTCATCGTCGAGGATAGTATCAAAAACTTCACTTGGATTAGGATAAACATTCTTTACAATATGTGTATATGAACGTGAATGAATAGTTTCAAAGAAGTCCCATGCAATTACACAACCTTCAAGTTCAGGAAGTGAAACATATGGTAAGAATGCCATACATGGGCCACGACCTTGTACACTATCAAGTAGAGTTTGATATTTTAAGTTAGCAGTAAAAATATGTTTTTGTTCTGGACGAAACTCTGCGTAATCACTTCTGTCCTTCTGTAAAGATACTTCTTCGGGTCTCCAAAAGTAACCTAACATAGTTTGGTTAAGTTTGTCGTATTCAGGATATCTAAATGTATCATACCTTTGGGTATTTTGATCTTCACCAAAAAACATATACTGTTTGGTAAAGTCTACTTTGTTCTTATTGAATACTGTTTTCTTAGACATTTGTGCTTTCTCTCTCTTCCTATTTTACTACTATATACTACTTATTTTGTTTTGTCAAGATCTAAATAGCACAACTGTCACAGAATTCTTCATCTTCTGTGTTGCCATTAATCTTTGGTTGTTCTTGAACAAGTGGAGTACTTATCTCTTCTTTAGGTTCTTCTACTTCGTCAGCACCTTTAAAGTCATAAGTGTTTTGATAATAACTTGTTTTCCATCCATATTTATACGTATTCAATAAATCTTTAAACATAACACTCATTGGAACTTCATTGTCCTCATACTGTAAAGGATTATATGACCAGTTTCCACTGATTGCTTGATCAAAGAACTTTTGCATAACTGCTACTATATTGATATAACCTTCATTGCCTGGCATTTCCCAAAGCAAAGTATAGTGTTGCTTCAAACTTTGAAACTGCGGAACAATCTGTTTAAGAGGTCCTTTTTTCGATTTCTTAACGGACAAGTATCCTCGTGGTGGTTCGATTCCGTTGGTTGCGTTCGACACAATGGAACTGCTCTCCGATGGCATCTGTGCGGACAACGTTGAATGTCGTAACCCGTGTTCACTGATAGATTTTCTAAGATTCTCCCAATCATATTTTAGTTTGATATTACATACTTCATCAAGGTCTTTCTTATATGTGTCAATTGGTAGGATACCATCTGCATATTTTGTTCTATCAAAGTAAGTACATTTTCCTTTTTCTTGAGCAAGATTGTTTGAAGCAGTTAAAAGATAGTATTGGAATGCTTCAGTAAGTTCGTGAACTTTTGTTAATGCTTTCTTGTCATTGTATTTAACACCTTGTCGTGCCAAGTAATGTGCAAGTCCAATGTAACCTATACCTAAACTTCTACGTGCCTTAGTTGATACTTCCGCCGCCTTTACAGGATACTTTTGATAGTCAATAATTTCATCTAATGATCTTACTGCCAAGTCACAAAGTTCTTCAAGGTCATCGAGTTCTTTTAGAACACCTACATTAACTGCTGAAAGAATACACAATGCAATCTCACCTTCTTCGTCATCAATGTGATCTAAAGGTTTTGTCGGCAATGTAATTTCTTGACATAGGTTACTCATGTACACTGTGTCTTTAAATGAACTGTGTGTATTAGCATGATCAACATTCATCAAGTATATACGTCCTGTTTCTGCACGTTCTTTTAAAAGAGCAGAAAATAATTCCATTGCTTTAATAGTACGTTTCTTTATAGTTGTATCCTTTTCATATTTTACATATAACTTTTCAAATTTGTCTTGATCAGCAAAAAAGGATTCATATAGTTCGGGAACATCATGTGGCGAAAACAAAGTAATTTCTTTGTCTGCAAGTAGACGTTCATACATTAATTTATTAAGTTGAATTGAATAATCTAATTTACGTACACGATTGTTTTCTGTACCTTTATTATTTTTCAATACAAGAATATCTTCGATTTCATAATGCCAAAGTGGGAAGTGTACAGTTGCACTGCCACCACGTACACCATTTTGTGTACAACATCTTACAGTGCTTTCAAATTTCTTTAGGAATGGGACAACACCTGTATGTGCTACTTCTCCACCTCTGATCTTTGAGTTGATTGCTCTGATACGTCCCGAGTTGATGCCGATACCGGCCCTCTGGGCAGTATAACGTCCGATAGCCATATCAGAACTAAAAATGGAATTAAGAGTATCATCACTATCAACCAATACACAAGAAGCAAACTGACGGATAGGAGTTCTAACACCTGCCATAACGGGCGTCGGTATGTTGAGTTTAAAAAGCGAGGTCGCATCGTAATATCTCCTTACGTAATACATTCTATCCTGTTTAGGATAGTTTGCGAACAAGGTAGCCGCGATCATCATATACATATGTTGAGGTGTTTCAAACAGTTGTCCTGTTGATCTATCCTGACACAGGTACTTGTCAACTACTTGACGTAAACCTGCGTATGTGAAATTCTCATCTCTATTACGTTTAATGTATTTGTCTAATTGATTGATTTCATCTTCATTGTATAAGTTTAAAATTTCTGCATCATAGACACCACGTTCTATATTAATATTAATCATGTCAAGTAAACTTTTATTAGCAAACTCTCCATAAACGTCTTTGTAAACTCCGTACAGTAAAAGTCGTGCCGCAACATACTGATAGTTAGGATTTTCTAAAGTAATCAAATCGTTTGCAGACTTGATCAGAATATCCTGAATTTCCTTTGTACTCATACCGTCGTAAAACTGTATGTTGGAAGACATTTCAACCTGTGACGCACTAACATTTGTTAATCCTTCACACGCGAATTCTACCACTTTATGAATTTTGTTTACATCTAACGGCTCACTGTTGCCGTCACGTTTGATAATATGAATACCTGTTCCGTTTGACATTTGACTTCCTTCTAATTTAATACAAAAAATATTTAGTGTGGCTTCTGCATATCGTAAATCCTTTGTGAGATCCACGTGCTTGGGCATTCACTAACATTCTTAACTACGCCTTCCATAGGTTGTAACACCATATTATCAACCTTTAAGTATTGAAAAGTTTCGCCCGTTTCAATGTTCGTACTATTAATTATCTCGAACTTGCTCTGGGAAAACCTTTCTGTTAATTGTAAAGTATAGCATATTCCACACAAAACGCAAGTCTCTGTATAACCATTTTCATTAATTAATTCCCAAGGATCCAACCAAGTGCTTTGATCCCACAGATCTATATCCTTGTTGTGTATGCGTGGTGCTTTTTTATAGACTTCTATGACTTGTTGTAAAGGGTTATTGCAAGTTTCAAGTGAATCTCTTACACTACGCCACTCTACAAGTCTATTTTCAAATACTTCTGAAAACATATACTTTAATTTTTAACTGTTACTTTGTAAGATAATGTTGCATTTTCAGTTGATACAGTATTTTTCATACGTATGGACACTGTATCAAACACTGTGTCTGAGTTAAAATCAAATAACTGTGCTTTAAGTTCCATAGTTTGTGCAAAACTTGATTCGCCATTGTAGTCATACACATCACTATATGTTACAGTATTTGTAGTCTTGTTTACAATTACTTCAAGTTTACCTTGACGCATTGCATTTACCTGTTCGCTTTTGAATACATAGTCGATCTCATATGTTCTTGTGAAGTCGCCCGGTAATCTAAAGATTGTTTCGAACACGTTCTGTTGACCTGTGGATATCTTGTTAGTATATTCGTACGTTTGATGTATAGGTCCTTCTAACTCGCTAATGTAAGGAACATTATTAAACGCAACGTCTAACATTAATTCTTTTGTTCTACTAAACCAATCGCCAATACTTTTGTTCATGTCTTGGAATGATTTAATAATTGTGTAAGCAACCGCAGTGCTTGTACCACCATTGTTACCTATATTGTAAAACTTGTTATGTGAACTTGTATTATGTTGTCCTGTTTGGAATATGATTGCATTTCTATCAATGTTTTTGAAAATACAATCTGAGAAAACATTTCTTTCAGGTCCTGTTAATTGTGCTTGTGAACCTACTACTGTGTTTTCACCAAAGTGTATTCCAATACCAAGTGATTCAAATATACAGTTTGTCCATTTGTTTTCGTGTGCATCGTCATCAGTTCTCACACCATAACCGAATCCTTCAATACGAACATTGTCAAATACATTATTTGTACAGCCTACTACTGAACTTAAATTGTCAAATGTAATTGCAGTATCACTATCTGCAATACCTGTACCTGTTGTCCACGCACCTTTAATATGTAAATCTCTAAACAAACTATCTTTACAACTTACAAGTTTTAAAGCATTGTAACTTGTATTTTGATTTTCAATAGTCATTGCTTCTAATGAAATATTTTGTGCTTGGTTCAATGAAGTTGAACTACTATCGTCTGCGTAATTTCCTGGAGTGCTTGTACTGTTAACCGTTTGGAATATATCAAAGTTACCTGTTTGTCTTATAATTGTTTTGCCAACACCTGCACCTACTAAAGATACATAAGGAGGTAGTTTGATAGTACCGCTTAACGTGTAAGTTCCTGCTTCAAGATGGAGTTTTACTCTACTAACTGTCGTACCTTTAGTAGAAGTATTAATGTAAAGTTGATCAATTGCTCTTTGTAAAATTGAAGTATGGTCAGTTCCATCACCTGTACCACCAAAAGAGCGAATAGAGACTATGTCATCTAAACGTTGTTGTAAAGTTCTTTTGATTGGTCCACTTACAGTTGCACCTGTTTGAACAGTTGTTCCTGTAACATAAGTGTATTGATCAGCAAGTGCAAACAGATCGTCATTAGTAGTTAAAATTTTAGTATTACCTACTGCTGGAGAACCTTCTGATACAGCACCGTTACCAATATATAATTCTTGTGAATCAACGGCCCAACCAAGTTCACCACTTGCTAATTGTGGTATTCCTGAACCTGTATTTTTGCGTCCTCTACGAATCTGTATTCTTGAAATTTGTACGACAGCCACTTGCTAAACTCCTTATGTTTATATTTATGCAAACTTGTCGTAATACATATACACCCTGTCCCACCATTTAGACTCCCATAATTTAAAGTTTTCAGGTGTAATACTAAACTGTTGGTATTGGAACTCTCTGCTACACATGAATATATGGCCTTCTTGTATATCTGTACCATACAGTTCGTTATGTGCAAGTGCATATGCTACTAATTGAAGGTAGTAATCTTCAACCCATTCATCCTTCTTAGGTTTATTTGTCTGTTTGAAATCCATGATTGCAGGCTTTCCTTTATACTGTCCTACAAGGTCAGTTGTACCTGCATATATTTTAGGGTGATATAAATTAACTTCACTGCCCCATATTTCATCTACATCTAATAGTGCATTATCTCTTACAGTTTCTGCCATCTTGTGGGCCTGTTGAGCATAAGGATTGCTACCTGGAGTAGGCCATTCGCCTTTTTCAACATAGTCTTCAAGATATTTGTGCATACGTGTACCTATGCCTGCGGCTTCGGTTACAATCTGCTTGGCTTTTTCTTCGCCTACTCTTTGCTTCCATGCAATTAGATGTGTCTTATCTTTAGTTTTATCTAAGATAGTTGTAACACTTGCGACAGCATTACCATCAGGACAAGCATATAAACGTTTACCATCTACTTGCTGTCTTTTAATTTCTTTGTAATCAAATCTTTCTTTTATCAAACTCATTTACTGACCTTTGCTATCTGTATGATTCTTTCTATTAGGCTACCAAAGCCTATTTGTCTTTGCATTGTAAGTAATTCCTTAATTCCTAATCCATTAAAACTTTCTAAAGTTAATCCTGCTACTTCGTCTTGCTTTGCACCATTGACTAAATCTACTAAAAGTTTTGCAGTTCCTTTTGTAATAAATGCATCTGCATCGTGTTTATAATACATA
>MDTC01125948.1_pt1 | contig 12773 bp, 7 predicted proteins | sample 811181 | NCBI WGS metagenome assembly MDTC01 (sample SAMN05326644, study PRJNA326480) | marine metagenome | isolation source: seawater | place: Pacific Ocean: North | collected 2011 | reverse complement strand
CGGGAACTCCACCTGTCTGTTTTGTCGCATGACAACGCATGCATCTAGTTGAGCGTCGAATTTGCGGATATTGCAGATCACCTTTTTGTGGGAGTTTGAATACATAAGGAATTGCACCTATCTGAGCATCAATCCCAATGATTTCGATAAACCCTCCCGGAACATATCCCAAATACAAATTATCGTTAAAGAAAATAGCTCTGGGATTATTTTGGCTAATTCTTGAAAGTTGAAGACTCGTGTTGGAAAAAACTAGAACCTGAGAATGGATTGATATGTTTAAATCTGAAAGTAAGTTATGCAGCGATTCCTTCTCCGAATCGAATTGTAACTCATTTGTGCTCTTCTGTGTTAGGAATTCGGATACTTTCTTAAATGAATCATCTGTGTTCTTTGTGTAGTATTGATGAATTTTTTTTTCAAAATCAACAGTTGGTGGTTCTCGATAGTTTACCATTGGTGTTTGGTAACTTTCTTCTGCCGAGATGGTTGCACAAAAAGATAACTGGGATAGTAAGTATACTATTGAAACATAAAAACGAGTTAACACTTTCCCTTTGCACTTTGACATATTCAGTATCATATTAAATCAGAGTCTTATGCAAAGGCATATACAAATATTATCGTTTCTTTATTTAAGTAATTTTTTTGCCTTTTTATTCGTTGATGCCCAAGAAAAAAATCCAAATCAATTTGGTTCAATTTCCATACCTATCAAGGGCGGAGATTTAGATTCTCCCTCATACACTTCGCTATCACCAAGTCTTCAAGGTCGAATCGTATTTCGTGGGCAAACTGAGTCTATAAACGGAAGTACTCTTTACTTCCACTTGGTGCCAGATTTGTTAGACCCCGCAAATACTGATAAAGCGCCTTTTGTTCAGGGTCAATTTACAGTAGTCAGAAAAGCACGAGTGAAAGCTTTCCTTACAAATGACGACAACCTTACCTTGGATCGTATAGATGTTCTGGATGGTGGTGCAGGCTATTCTTCTGCACCTGAATTATTTATAGGATTGCCATCAGGCACTGAGCGGGGGGTTGATTTTGAACCAGCTTCCGCATCGGCGATTATTGACAACAGCGGGGTTGTTACTTCCGTGTCACTTACAAATTCCGGTATGGGTTTTGATGAAGCTCCTGATATCTCCGTTCAAGGCGGGATCCATTTTCTGAGACTGATTGATGCAAATTCATCGATCAGTGGTAGATTTTATAAAATCGTATCTAATACAGACCGGAGTGTAACAATCTCCAATGTGTTTTCTGAAGATTTAAGTCAGGTATTTTTGCCCAATTCTATGGTGGAAATTTTTCAGGCTTGGACATTGGGAGATCTTTTTGGGTATGACTCAGTGGACTTGCAAAGTGGCAACTCTTTATCTGCCGATATCGTTTATCTCTTAAAAGAACCGAGTGAGCAGCTTGGAAATACTGAATATGATTACATTGGCTTTTATCATGACGGTAACGGATGGAAAGAAGTTAATGGAGATGGTTCACTCGCAGATAATGTCATTGTCACTCCTGGGCATTCCTTGGTTTTAGCTCGTCGAAATCCTGGAGACTTTGACTTGGTTCTTGCTGGAAATCCTTTGGTAGAAAGTACACTTCTTGAGATTCCCGTAGGTGGAAAAAAGCTTTTTGTCAGTAATCCCTTTGGGGTTGATGTGATGCTTTCCGATTTGATCGATCCAGCCTTCATTAGTAATGACCCTTTACATATTGATAAATGGTTGGCTCACCCCGATCAGGAACGTGCTGACAATGTTAGTATCCTCAAGGATAATGTATGGTCAACCTATTGGCATGACGGAACAAATCAGGGGGTTGTACAAAGGGCTTGGGCTACAGCGAAGGCTGGAAGTGGAGTGGGTGCATCTATCACTCCCTTGGATATCTCTCAATCTTCGGGATTGATTACAAATTTAACCAATGATTCTAATGACATTATAGTTACTTCTGCTGATCATGGTCTTATTGACGGTTTCGTTGTTCGGGTTTATGGAGCGAGAGGTCGTAAAACGAACGCAAGCAAGTCTCAAGTTGATGTCAATGGTGAAGAGGTTGCTGATGGACTGGGTCTTATTATTGATGCTTCGGCCAACGGTTATCATAAAATTGAGGTCGTTGATGAGAATAATTTCCGTTTACTTGACCGCTTGGGTGATTCAGATTTCTTGGACGAAGGAACCACCAAATGGTCCACAGGTCATGGTGGATTAGGCTATAGCGGTGATGTAATCATCGATTTTGTTGGTGGGGGAGGTGAAGGGGCAAGCGGAGTGGCAAAAGTACAGGATGGTAAAGTGGTTTCAATTACCATAACCGAGTCTGGTGCTGGTTATGTTGAGGCACCCGAAATTCTTTTCAGTCTTGGAGGTTGGCGTAAGTTAGGTGGAGGGGATACACCAAGAAAAGATGTTATTGTTCCATCTGGTTCAGGGATTTTACTGGAAAGAAATAATTCTTCCGGTCTTGCCTTAAGGATTCCACTTCTCTCCCCTTTTAATTACCTCCGAGAATAAGGCCAAATTATAAGGACCCCCCTTGCCTTTCTTTACATTTAGTCAGGTAATTTGATGAGCATCCACATCCAGGATATCCTGCACCTCTGAGTCCAAAGGAAAATCTTTTCTAATTTCAGTCAATTTTGTAATTGTAGATGAAACCGATTTGGTGAAGTAAAAAAAATGATATCTAAAATATCCTTTAATCTTTTCCAAAGGTGCTGGTGCAGGGCCTTTGATGGTTATTTCCTCTAGGTTATGGCGACCTAATTCTTTTGCCCAAGCTGATGAATAATACTCGACTTTGGCCTCACTCCTGCTTTTAAATAAGTGTCTAATCAAGTGACGAAATGGTGGATAACCAAACTCCTGTCTCATCTTAAGTTCGTCCTCAGTAAAACCCTGTAGGTCGGATTTTCGAGCAAATTGTATACTAGGCGAAAAGGGTGCATAAGTTTGAATATAAACCTCCCCTGCTCTGCTGCCCCTGCCCGCTCGGCCTGATACTTGCACTAACATTTGGAAGGCTCTCTCGGAGGCCCTGAAATCTTCTATTCTCAAAGGTAAGTCTGCATCAATTACACCTACCAGAGTGACTCTGGGGAAATCCAATCCTTTGGCAATCATTTGAGTTCCAACGAGAATGTCTATTTTTCCGTTGCGAAAATCTGAAAGGGTTTCCCTAAATAGATTTTTTTTGGTCATTACATCAGCATCAATTCTTCGAATTCTAGTTGAGCGTGGAAGCAGATCAGCCACCAAGTCCTCGATGCGCTGTGTACCGTGCCCTTTTTTTTGTAAGTCGAAAGATTGACATTCACTGCATCTCCTTGGTGCTGGTTTACGGTAACCACAAAGGTGACACCTTAAGAAAAAATCAGTCCTATGGAATGTCATTGCAATACTGCAATCCTTGCAAGTTTCAACATGACCACAGTCTGGGCAAAGCATTGTGGTGTTGAAGCCGCGCCGATTAAGAAAAAGTATACTCTGCTCGCGATTTTGTACTCTTTCACGAAGAGCCTCAACGAGTGGTTGGGATAGAATGGGAAGAGATTTTTTCTTTTCGGCCTCTCTTCGCATATCCACCAAATGGATCAATGGCAGTTCTCGATTGTCTACCCTTTGAGTAAGTTCGCTTACCCCATATTTCCCCACAGAAACATTTTGAAGTGTTTCCAGGCTTGGAGTTGCTGAGCCCAATACACATGTTGCATCGAGAAATTTAGCACGCAGAACTGCTACATCTCTTGCATGGTAACGAGGAGTGTCCTCTTGCTTATATGCAGGTTCATGCTCTTCATCCACAATAATTAATCTAAGGTCATTGAGTGGCGAAAAGATTGCGGATCTTGCTCCCACTACGATTTTCGAATTTCTTTCGATCAAACTTCTCCATGCGTCAGTTCTCTCGCCGGCAGATAAATGACTATGCCAAACTACGATCTTTTCATCTTTAAAACGTTTTCTAATTCTTGAGACCGTTTGAGGTGCAAGAGCAACTTCGGGCACAAGAAAAAGTACGCTTCCGTTTTGGGAAAGAGCTAATTCCATTGCCTCAAAATAGACTTCTGTTTTTCCCGATCCTGTTACTCCATTCAGCAGATGAGTTTTGAATTTCTTTGAGTTTAAATCATTATTAATTGCCTGGATTGCAGTCTGTTGCTCATAGGTAAGGGAAATTGACTCATGAACCGTTTCAATAGAATCTGTAAAATCATCTTCATAAGCTTCTCGTTCAACGATTTCCTCTGATTCTTGAATAAGACCTTTCTTTTTTAAGCTTATAAGGGAGCTTACACTTCTACCTGTTTCCTTGAGTAATTCATTAACCGGAATGGAAGAATTTCTTTTACTTAAATAATTTATAATACTCGCTTGGGCCGGTGATCGTTTTAATAAATTATCTTCTCCCTCTTTTCTTTTAGATAAGCTGATCAATCGTCTGGTTTTTGATTTTACGCCATCTCGAATGGCAGCGGGGATCATAGCTTCAAGACAGGAATCAATGGAGCAACAATAATATTTGCTGATCCATTTTGCCAACTTCGTCATTTCCTCTGTAAGAACGGGTTGCTGGTGAACCACTTCATGAATTGATCGAATCTGTTTTTCATGAATAATTTCTGTGGGGTCAAATGACCATACGATACCCAAAACCTTTCTTTTACCCAGAGGGATTTTTACAAGAGAGCCTATTCTGATGATTGAAATAAACTCTTCTTTTAAAGAATAAGTAAGAAGTTGATCAAAGCCTCCAAGGGGCTGTACAGAGATCAATTTTTTGTGACGCTTGGGCATCTTTCATTTCCCTCTCACATCGTAACAAATAATTCTTGGTTTATTGCCACTCGATCGATCCGTTTCATTTTGCATGATATAGAGTAAACCGTGACTTAAGGCTGGAAGTGTCCAGGTTCCCGGGGCGAAAAATAATTGTTGATGGTCAAGGATTTTCCAACCTTGCGGATTGAGTTGGAGTTGGATAAGCGAGCCGACTTCAGAAAGTCCGAGGTAGGTGTCATTCACTTTGAGTAGTGAGCCTCGAAAAAATTCTAATTGTATATCACGGTTCATCAGATTGGTTTGCCAAATAATTCGATTTTTCCAATTTAGAGTGCCTGACTTCGCATCCACACAAAATATTTCGGCGCCCTGTTGGTGCCTTCCAGATACACCGTATAGGCAGTTGTCTTCGTAGATGGGCGTTATCCAATGCAGATTGAGTTCGGGTTTGTGCCATAAGATTGTTGTCTTAAAGTCATCACCGATCTCTAGCATTACTCCACCTTTTTCATAGCATTCACTTATGAACACTAGATTAGGAGGAATGAATACAGGGGGAGATGCATTGGCTGATTCGTATGATTTTGATCTCCAAGGAAAGCGAGAGAGTTTCATACCATTCGACGGGTCAATCAAAAGAAGACCACCCGTTGGAGGACGACTTTCTCCTCCAGTGAAAACTAGGCAAATCGGTTTACCGTTCACCCTCGCATTAATGGGAGATGAGTAACTTGCTCCCCATGTATCTTGGGTTATCCAGGATGTAGTTCCTTTCAATAAATCGAAGGCACCGACGCAATCGCCGCGACTTCCGCCAAGATTGATAATTAGATTGGTTCCATTTACAAGTGGGTTTGATCCTTTGCCGAAAAAATTATCAGGAATTTCGAATTCCTTCTTTAAATCTCTTTTCCAAATTAATTTTCCTGTATCTAAATCTAGACAGGTCAACCAGGCGGTGACGCCATGAGTATATACTTTTCCGTTGAAAATCACAGGACTTGCTCGTGGACCGTTGGAGTATCCATAGCGGTCCCGATACTGAACCGGATATTTATAAGTCCAAATTTCTTGTCCGTTTTCCGGATTTCTTGCTTCTATGATTTCGAAGCCTTTGTCCAGATGAAAGAGGATAAGTTTTGTTTTGCTTACTGCCGGAGATGCGTACCCTTCGCCTTTTTTAAGTTCCCAGCATTTTTTTATTTCAAGAATACCGTTTTTGAAATTGAGGGATGATTCTTTCGTCGTGGCGTTATTGAAAGGTCCATTAAATCGATTCCAGTTTAAACTACTCGAAGTTTCAGCCAATGGTGCTGGAGCTCTATGAATAATTAACCTATCTGGAATATTACTTAACCCTGCTTGCCACAAAAAAAGGTACAGGCTTAGGGTGCCAATTTTTTTGTATGGCAAGCTCATGAATATAGCATCATTGTATAGTTTTATAATTTTGATTGTAAGCAGGTTGTAAGATGGTTCTATGGATGTCATTAAATTGTTACTCGCTAAAGGGCAAATTTAGATATAGCAGATAAGGCTTTCGTGAAAGAAGTTATAAAGTCCACTCCATCGGTTTTTCACCATCGAAAAAAACGAATCAATGTTTTTCGTTTTCTTCGATTCGCTGCCATACTGTTCCTGTTGGTGATTTTTTACATGAATGTTTATCGACATCTCATGTCTATCGAGCGATCTGAGGGGATTAGTTGGGTTGAATGCTTCTACTGGGTCTTGACGACCATGTCTACCTTAGGGTACGGAGACATCACTTTTACCGGAGATGACGGACGCTTGTTTTCCATGATCGTGATGTTCACTGGAGTCTTTTACTTATTCATTGTTTTACCCTTTGTGTTCATGGAATTCCTGTATAAGCCGTTTATGGAATATCAGACAGGAGCTCGCATTCCACGTAAATTCGAGAACACTGAGCAGAAACATCTTATTCTCACTCACTATGATACGATTAGTCATGATTTGATGGATAAATTAACTCAATTTGGATATCCGTTCGTTTTAATCGTCGAGCAGTTAAAAGAAGCGTTACGTTTACATGATATGCAGATACCCGTTATGCTGGGAAAACTTGACGACGCCAAAACCTTTGAAGATGCAGCCATTAAGAATTGTGCCATGGTAGTTGCAACGGATGATGATATTCGAAATGTGAACATCGCTTTCCGAGCAAGAGAAGCAGATCCACAGTGTGTGATCACATCCACCTGTAATCGTGTTACTTCGGAGGAGATTTTATCTTTGGCTGGAGCGAATCATGTCATCAAAGTGGCAAGCCAAATGGGAGCCTTTTTAGCCCGTCGAATTAGTTGCACCGACCGAAGTACGCATATCATTGGTTCATTTGATGATGTACGTATTGCAGAGGCTACGATTCACGGAACTCCTCTGGTAGGAAAAACACTTAGGGATACCAAACTTAGAGAAGATTTTGGAGTGAACGTAGTGGGGATGTGGGAACGGGGCCATTTTCAATTACCTGAGCCTGATGGACTACTGAATAACCATACCGTTCTCCTTCTGGCCGGTATGGATTCACATTTTTTAAAGTACGATCAACATTTTGGACAATATTCTAAAAATAATTCACCCGTCATTATCATTGGAGCTGGTCGAGTAGGCAGGGAGGCAGCTCTCAGTCTTGAAGAGATGAGTGTTCCATATCGAGTGATTGAAACAGACGAGGTGAAAGCTAAAAAAGTCAAAAATGCAATCATCGGAGACGCTTCAGATAAGGCTATCCTTGAAAGAGCAGGAATTGCAAAAGCTCCGGCTGTTTTGATTACCAGTCACGATGATGAATCAAATATTTATCTGACCATCTATTGCCGGAAGCTCCGTCCTGATGCTCAAATTATAACAAGAGCTTTCTTGCATCGAAATGTTGAGCCATTACACCGTGCCGGTGCAGATTTTGTTATGTCCCAGGACCACATGGGTGCAAATACCATTTTCAATCTACTCAATAGGGCTGAAATACTCATGATTACTGAGGGATTGGATGTATTTAGTCAAAAAACACCCAAGTCATTGGTCGGTGAGAAATTAAAAGATTCAAAAATTAGAGAGAAAACCGGGTGCAGTATCGTCGCTGTTAAAGGTAATGGAGAGACGGTCATTACCCCTTCTCCTGATTATCAGTTTTCTGAAGCAGGGGAAATCATTCTTATTGGAGATGAAAATGCGGAGAAAGAATTCGAACTGAAATTCTGCTAATTGTAGGATCAGAATAAGATCCATTGAAATCGAATAATTTTGCTTTTCAGCGCCTCGACTCACTGAGAGGCTTTATTCAGGGTATCCTTGAGATCGGCTTCAGTGTTTTTGTTTTATTAATTGCTATTCGTTGGTGGGATGCCTCGTCCGTTTATAAAGGATTTTTGGTTGGTGGTATCTCAATAGGGTTACTGTTAACCCCTTTTTTTAATACCTTTCTGCATCGTTTTAAATATTCGGAGCCTCAAATTGCCTCAATGCTTATGCTAATTGTTGGGGTTTGCCTTTTGTTGGCAGCCATAACTCATACACTTTTCGTATTTATTAGCGTAAATATAATTGCTCAGATCTGTCTTTCGCAGTTACCTAATATGATGCTTCGAGTATATGCGGGGATTTACGATGCGTCTCTTCGAGGAAGAAAAGTATCCCTTACCTTAGCTCTAAGTACAGTAGGTGGATTGATTGCTTCCTATGCTTTTGGTAGTTATCTGGATCTAGAAAATGCCGATTATCGTTGGGTCTTCTTGTGGATGGGTTCTGCGGCTCTTTTTTCCTCCTATCTATTTTGGAAGATGAGACAGTTTTATTCCCAAATTCCTTCCTCCTTGGAAGTTGAAGAAAAGAGTAAACCTTTTTCGATTTTGATGAAGGATCGGTCTTTTCTTAAGGTTCTCATTGCATGGATGCTTCTCGGCTTTGGAGCGATTATGACTTTCCCTCTACGTATTGAGTTTCTTTCTCGAGAAACTGCAATGAATCTATCCAACCAGCAGATTGCTTTAGTTGCAGTTGTTGCTTTTTTTAGTGCAAAGATTTTGAGTACTTTTTTTTGGGGGAGAATGTTTGATGAAATGCATTTCATTAAGTTGAGGGTTATCCTCAATATTATTATGGCAACTGCTATTCTCATTTATTTTAATTACCAAAGTCTCATTGGAGTCTTGCTCGGATCCGTCTTGGCAGGTATCGGTATGGGCGGGGCAAACTTGGCCTGGAATCTATGGGTTACAAAGCTTGCCCCAACCGATAAAGTCAAAGATTATATGAGCATTCACATGTCCTTTACCGGGGTTCGTGGTTTTTTTGCTCCTTTCGCCGGTTATTGGGTAGAAAGTATGATCGGTTTTGATGGTGTCTCGATTCTTTCAGCCTCCATGATTATTCTTTCTGGATTAATTTTCATGAATTGCATCGCAGAAAAGCGTTTTTGCGTTTCCAAGTGAACAAATGCACTTTAATAAACTTATTTTAAATATGTCATACTATTGCTATCTCTTATTGTTATGAAATCAGCTATTTTTATTTTTGGTGCTTTATTTTCTGTTTTCTTTCTTTCAGGCAAATCCAGAATAGGAGACTATTATGTCGGGTTTGGTTATGGATTGGTTGATGAGTCTGACAATGTTTTTGAGGGAGATTCTCTTAATCTTTTTGTTAACTCACTTGCCAGCGATGTGGTTGATCTTGATCTTCAATATAGACATTCAGGCTTAGACATGAACATTTCGAGAGAGACTGTATGGAAATTAGATCTTGGTCTACGCTATCATTTTGACAAATTCCACGATGCTGAGGGAATGTTTAGACCTTTCTTGGGGGTGGGAGTGCAGTATCTTCGTGATTCCGCTAGTTTAATTCTTGAAGAAGATGGATTTGGATGGACGGTTGAAGCCGGAACTGAAATTTCCTTTACTCAAAGCGTTTCTTTTCTGGCGTATGCTGAGCTTTATGGATTGTGGGAAAATTTTCAATATAACGATTTCGAGATTAATTCAGAACTAACCTGGTGGATAGACGAGGATCATGGATTATCCATAGCCTATCTCCATGCCGTAGATGCCAAGACAGATCATGTTTTCTTCAAGTATTTATATTCTTGGAGATGATTCTTCATTACTAATGAACCTGGATGCAGTCTGCATTTTTTGATAATCCTCCGGTTCGAGTCGGTCAGTGTTCCCTGAAATGGGGTAAGTACGAAGATTCTGATGTAATACCACTCTGGGTCGCGGATATGGACTTTAAGTCTCCTCCTGCTGTTTTAGAGCAAGCTCAAGTTTCTGCTGAACATGGTAATTTTGGCTACGGTCGACCACCATCCGAACTAACTGAAAGAATAGTCAGAAGGTCTGAGGAATTGTATAATTGGTCGATCGACCCGAATTGGATTGTTTGGCTGCCCGGAATGGTTTGTGCACTGAATGTCACATGCCGTGCTTTGTTGGGTGAATCATCACAAGCAATTATCCAAACCCCAATTTACCCACCTTTTCTTTCGGCCTCCAAGAACTTTGATATGCCTTTAACCAAGGTTCCTTTGGTTTTACGCGACAAACGTTTCTCCATCGATTTTGACGCTCTTGCGGCGTTGGAAACGAAGCCTGGCGATTTATTTATGCTTTGCCACCCACACAATCCAGTGGGCACACTTTTTAATCAAGATGAATTGTCTTTGCTGATAGAGTGGTTGACGGAGAGAAATCTATATCTTTGTTCAGACGAAATTCACTGCGACCTTATTCTTGAAAAGGAATTAAAACATCTCCCTCCTGCGTCTTTGGGTCCAAGAATTTCAGAACGAACAATCACTCTGATGGCTCCTAGTAAAACTTTCAATATTGCAGGATTTGGATGTTCTTTTGCAATTATTGAGAATTCTTCCTTGCGGGTAAAATTCAAAAAAGCAATGCAAGGAATAGTTCCCGACCCTCCTGCCATGGGATTTCTGCTCGCTAATGCAGCTTATCGGGATGGGGAACATTGGCGTATGGAACTGCTTGATTACCTAAAGGGGAATCGTGATTATGCCATGAGTCAACTTGAAGAAATGGATGGATTAGTGCCCTACTCTCCTCAGGCTACATACCTCATGTGGATAGACGCAAGGAATTTACCAGTATTAAGCCCTCACAAGTTTTTTGAGGAAAATGGTGTGGGTTTGTCTGATGGGAGAGATTTTGATGGCCCAGGCTTTTTACGTTTAAACTTGGGGTGCTCCCGGGAACTTTTGGTGGAAGCTTTATCTCGTATGAAGAATGCATGTCACCAGTTTCAATTAAATGAATAGCGATCCAACTTCCGCAAAAGAGAAGAAATTTGCTGAGTTAAAGTCGTCTCTTCAAAGACACGACGAGCTGTATTACCGGCAAACTCAGCCTGAAATTACAGATCAGGAATATGACCGTTTAAAGCGAGATTTCGAGCAGTTACAATCGGAACTAGATCCGCTTGGTTTATTTTCTGAAGAAAAAGATAAATCAGGAGCACAAGTTGAAGAGGTTGCCTTGGAAGTCGGCGATGATCGGTTGGATTCATTTGAGTCTCACAATCATGCAGAAGTGATGCTCAGTCTCGATAATACCTATGACCAGTCTGAGTTTTTTGATTTTGATAAACGTTTGAAGAAAATTCTGGATGAAGATTGCCTGACATATGTGGTAGAGCCAAAAATTGATGGCGTTGCGGTCTCACTTAGCTATGAAAAAGGAAAACTCATGCGTGCAGTCACCCGAGGTAATGGTGTTCAGGGCGATGTCATTACCCAAAATATTCTTCACCTCAGTGAGTTGCCCCACGAAATCATATCTGAAAAGATTCCTGATTTTATTGAAATTCGAGGTGAAATTTACATGGAGCATGATGAATTTCTACTGATAAACAAAGAACGGGAGGAATCAGGGGAAGCCTTGTATGCAAATCCCCGAAACCTTGCTGCGGGGACGGTTAAACTCCTTGACCCCAAAGAGGCTAAGCAAAGGAAACTGAAGATTGTCCTTTACGGATTAGGGGCTTGCCAGCCAAATGACTTTTTTCAAACGCAAACAAGTTTTCATGAAGTATTGAAAGATTGGCGTTTTCCGGTCGTTGAGTTTGTCAAAACGGTGACTTCCGCGGAAAATGCATGGAGTGAGATCTGTCAATTAGATGAGTTGCGTCATGGTTATGCTTATCCTACGGATGGTGCGGTGATCAAGTTAGACTCTAGGGATGGTCAGGAGATCGCAGGTCGCACGGCTAAGGCTCCCCGCTGGGCGATTGCTTACAAATTTGAATCCGAGAGACAGATGACCAAACTTGAGGATATCATTTTACAGGTAGGGAGGACTGGTGCGATAACTCCGGTCGCTTGCCTGCAGCCTGTTCAGTTAGCAGGGACTTTGGTTTCGAGAGCCAGTTTACACAATGCTGATGAAATCCAGCGAAAAGACATTCGTATTGGCGATTGCGTAGTCGTTGAGAAGGCAGGCGAAATTATACCTCAAGTGGTCGAAGTGGTTATGGAAAAAAGGACCGAGTCGCTCTCCTCTTTCGAATTTCCTAAGAATTGCCCGACTTGTGAAAATCGACTTTCCAGGACTCAAGGAGAGGCTGCTTGGCGGTGCCCCAATCAAAATTGCCCCGATCAACTTAAGGGGAGGATTGAATATTTTGCCAGTCGCGGTTGCTTGGATATCGAGAATTTAGGTGAAGCAGTGGTCAGGCAACTGGTTGATTCCCATATGGTGTCCAGTTTGGATGATCTGTATCGTCTTGATTCTTTCCAACTCTTAGCGTTAGAAGGTTTTGCTGATAAGTCAGCCAACAATTTAATCGATGCAATTGATCGGAGTAAGATCCAGGATTTTTGGAGAATATTATGTGGGTTGGGAATTAAGCATGTGGGAACGAGTGCATCGAAAGACTTGGCCCGTACTTTTTCTGATTGGCGTCGACTGGCTGAGGCGTCATTGGAAGATTTTACTT
>MDTC01108083.1_pt1 | contig 12773 bp, 7 predicted proteins | sample 811181 | NCBI WGS metagenome assembly MDTC01 (sample SAMN05326644, study PRJNA326480) | marine metagenome | isolation source: seawater | place: Pacific Ocean: North | collected 2011 | reverse complement strand
TAGGCGAATAGAGGCAACCATTCGACGCATTACAGTTACTTCTGCCTGCCTAAATCGGTATATGCTTTGTTTCATATCTCCAACAATACAAACTGTTGGGTCCCATGGTCCAAGAGGACGGGGTGTTTGATCAGACCCTTCCATTCGATGACCCCAAAGTCGTGCTAGTAAGCGCGCATGTTCTGGATTTGTATCTTGGTATTCATCGATGATAAACGCTCCATATCGGGCTCGTATTTGTTGCAGAAGAGCATATCTTCTGCGAAGATCGTTTTGTTTCTCTTCATCTCCTTCCATTAATCGGATTGCTCTACGGATGTGCTCATCTGTCCATGGTTCTTCTCCTAAGTCATCCAGTGCTTGAACCGCTTGAGGAGGGTAGTAGTGTCGAACAATTTCTGGACAACGTACGAGAAGTAAATCGCCAACCATTAACTGGACATCATCAAAGTCGTGAGCCTCTTCTTGAGCCTTTAGATGACGAAGAAGATCTTTACAACCAGCATGTACGGTATACAAATCATCCAGAACCTCAACCTGAAGTTCTCTTGAAACTCGGAGGTTTCCTTGTGGTGGTTCTCGACAAGGGGAGGTTCCAATATCGACGACATCGTATGTTTCATTTGCATCTCTAAACGCAAAAGAACGTTGAGGGTTGAGAGCATATGATGCTCTTGAGAGCATCACCAGCAAACGGCCGTCTTCAGGATTGTGAAGGTGTTTTCGAAGCAATGTCGCTGCTTTCTTTGCCTCGCTCTGAACCGTGTTCTTTAATTTCTCCTCGTCTTTTTTAGTAAACGAAGACCATTTTTTGAGCCCTGAATCCCAACCACTTACTCTTTCACTTGAAAAACCACCATTGTTCAATATTGAAGGGGTTGCCCCCTCGATTTGACCAAAGGAGCAACAAGAAACGACAACCTGATGAATCCATTGAAGGCGAGATATCGGATCCTTTGGAAGTGGTTCTCGTGCTAATTGAGCAAGTTGATTAAAACGGGTAAATTCATCTCCATTACTATCCTTCTGGACGAAAACCCCATGTCTTCCGTCCTTGGTAAAAACATCAACCCATTGGTTTAGAGATTCGTAAGCATTTTCAACTACTCCATCGATAAGGTGCCCGCAGCGTTCCAGAATCATATCCTCAATTAGGAGATAGTTCGGAGGCGAGGACCCGTCCCAAGGCATTTCATTTCGGATTGATCTGGCCCGTAATCTACGTTTGGATTCCTCAACAAACAATGAAGATTCAAGCAAACCTGTGAGCACAGTTTGAGCAGAAGATTGGCCTCCCAATCGAATCGCAAGGCGGTTTCGGGCTTCGATAAATTCTTCACATGATTGTGTCAGACCTGCTTCAAATCCATCTCTTGCATTACGAATTCTCCAAGCAGCGTTAAGGGCTTGAGTTCTCAATAAGGGAGCCTGTTCATCAGGTAATTGGTCCCTACTCAAGTGCAACGCTACAAGGTCAATATGTGGCGCAAGGACTTCTCCTAAGAATGAGTCAATGGTGGAAATCGGGGCTGCTTCCAGTAAGGACATAAGCATCGAAACATCGCCTTGGTGACGAAGACGTGGATCATGAATCCCTAAACGGTCGGTCTTCTTTACGGGCTCTGCTCGTAAAGATTGGATTCTGCTGCGAATTCTTGATCGCAATTCAGCAGCAGCCTTTCTTGTAAAGGTAATCGCTACGATTTCTTGAGGGAGGAGGCCTTTCCATTCATTCAAAGGGGTTCTGTCTTTTTTGGCAGCCTTTACATTCCCAGAACCATATGGCTCATGTCGCAAAGGCGAGGGTAAAACACAAGTTGCTCTTTGTTCAGAAGAAAGGAGATGTTGAACATAACGTTCAGCCATGACAGTGGTTTTTCCTGTACCTGCTCCAGCATCCAATGCGATATGCTGATCAAGATTTAATCCTAATCGTTGACTACGATTAAATGGAATCATTTCACATCAACTCCTATTGAAGCAGAAGGACAAGCATTTGCGAGGGAACAATAACTGCAATGTTTCCCCGGAGTTGGATGATTCCATCCTGACTCCCTTGCATCTCTTGCTCGAATTGCTGTAGTAAGACGAGAACTCATCCAAGCTCTGAATGGATTGCTTGAAGGCGTGTTTCTCTCGCCCAAATTTCTGTAATGATTGTTTGAAAAGAGGGTTCTTTCGCCGAAGTATTCTTTCTTGGGGATGAACGCAAAGGTTGGATCAAGTTCAACAAAGTGCCGCGTTAAATCTCCAACCTCTGAAATGCCCACTCCGATTACTCGATCTCCTGGGTGAGCGACCTCCCATGCTCTGGCATACAATGCAAGTTGAATCTCTTTGAATAGCCCTGCTGCATGTCTCAATCCAACCTTTTTAGGATCTGGCCCTTCAATAGTTTTCAAATCTCGAATGATAATCAATCGCTTTGCAGGTGGACCATTCCCATCAAAATGCAGAGGAAGAACCTCTTCAGCATCCCCGATTAGGCCCTGTGCGATTACCTTTTCATGTAACTCTGTGTCTAAGACAAGGGCATCGACTCTATCGATTCGACCATAAATCTTCAACATTGCTGAATCGAGATTATCGTCAATCCCCTCTATTTCGATGAACCGCCCATCAGTCGTTTCAAGCGCCCACTCTGAAGCGATTGGTCCTGCTGCATTGAGCCCGTAATCCGCTAGCAAAAGTTGCCCAAGACGTCCGCCGATTTGTGGAGGCAATTCACCTTCAAGCCACAGTGTCCATTCTTCTGGCGAGCACCCTATCAAATCATTACATCGATGTACAGATACTGCATTTGTTCTTGATAGCCATGGCGCAAGTAGGGATAGGCGATGCAGTAGAGATATCCAAATCTGATCTATTGGAAGGTCGAGAGCAACATGCATTGGAGTGCCTTCTGAAAGAGGAGTTTCGCCAATATTGACGCCAAGAAGTGACAGGAGGTATTCTTCAATTGAGTGAACGAGTGTTCCGCGAGCAAGTGGGGCGAGGTCTTCAGAGACATCTGGTTGCGTTTCTTTTGCCTTCAATATCTGCTCAGACCATGCTAGACGTGGACAGGTTAACCAAGGATTTAGCTTATTTGTAGACCATACTATCGATTCGTCACTTCGTTGATTTGTACTCCATATGGATGAAAGTGAATCAGAAAGAGGTTGCGTCGGTGGAAGAGGTCTCGGATCGATCGATGGCCCCCTATTCTTTCCATTCTCTTTGTAACCTAGATGTGGCCAATTGCTGACGGTTCTACCACCGCTAGTGTCAGCTTGACCACGCGTAGGTGATAGAAGAAGACCATCAGCAGAAAGGAGGTTTTCTCGGAAACTCCAGTCCATTGCCTCTTGTTTTCCCGTGGCTTTGAATTTTGGTTGTCTTCTGTAGCGATCAAGGTTGAGTTGCTTTTCAGCCCCTATCGTGACAGAAATAGGAGAGCGAATATTTACCTCAGGATATGTTCCTGATTTGAGAGCAAGTCCTGTTCGCTGACGCCGATCACGGGGTAAGTTTTCAGCGCGAAGAAGTTCGACATTCCTTCCTTTCAAAACCATGGCTGAGCTCTTGTACGTCAACCAGTTTCCATCATCTCGAGTTACGAACGACCACCCTGCCCCTGAGGAAATTGAATCAGCAATGAACTCGGGAGGAGTTGAGAGATCAGATAGTTTTCCCGCGAGTTCAATCTCAGCTAAATATTCAGCAACAGGTGTAGCATTTCCAGCAGAATCATCGTGTTTCGTATCGAACAATAGTGCAGAAGTACAAGTTGATAATAGCGATTTGAATACATGCCGTCCACGACGGATTGGGTGATCTGAATCGTTCAATCCTAATTGAACCCTCAAAGCATCATCAATCCATGGTATTCGGGGTGGTTTCATTGACCAAGATTCTGAATCAATACCTACGAACATAACGATGTCTGCATGAACTCCATACGCTTGTTCGGGCGTACAGATCTGAACATCAGAATGCCGGACTCGGCTTGGGGGAAGTTTGGTTTGGTTCGCAGACAGTTTACAGATATCGAGGAAATCAACATTCGAATCATATTGCGCAATAGAATCGATTGACTGAATCCATGACTGTAATCCTCTAATTGAATTATCGTAGGTTGATGTGCGGTTGAATAGTTGCCCCCACTCACATGCCTCTAGAATATCTGTTAGAACCTCTCTTTGCTGTGTATTCATTATGGGAAGTGGAAGTTCCACACCGCTCGAATTACCAATCATCGGCTCTTGTAAGAATGTTTGAGTTTCAGAATCAAGGAACGGAGCCCATACTCGTGCAAAAGAATAGAGCCACCATCTTGTTTCTTCTATGGCCTGCTCTTCTGCAATTCTTCGATGGGGTTCGGAAGATGTTGGAGTTGCTACTGATAACGAGCCAAGCCAGCGGAAGAGAGCCCCGTTACCTCCGATGACATGGAAACTCCTTCCAATATTTTCCAATACATCGAGATGGGGTTGAGGCTTCCAGTCTTCGTTTTTAGGATGAGACAAATCGGAAAAGAGATTTTCAATGATCGGGAACGCTTGTGAGTGTATGATATCAAACAACTTTTTTCCAGACCATGCATCTTGGCCTTCAGCGATTGAAAGGAAACGGAGCACGGCTTGGACTGCTGAGGTTGAGCCAACTGTTTCTGGACCGCTATCACAATCGAGACCAATCTGTTGAAGTCTGCGTTTCCAAACACTCCTCTGGCTCTGATTCGCATCGATAACCAGTATCTTTTCATTGTGGTGCTTTCGATACATACGGATTGCTGACAGAGCTGCATCAAGAACTTGAGAGGCTTTATCAAAGGAAACGAGATGAATCCCCTCAGTTCTATTTTCTTCTTCACGCGAGGGTTTCACTGGATGACTAGGTACCCATTGCGGCAACTCTTCTTTTGATTTCACATACTGGATTTCATCGTCAATGTAGGCGCCGTGTAAACCGAGTCTAAAGGAGCCTTGAACACATAGGTGGTGAATCGGAATCCTTGTTGCTAGTGCGGAGAAGAACTTCTTTTCATTGGCATAGAAATCAGGCGGGTGGTTAAGGAGAATAATCCCATCCACTGTTGATAACGAATAAGGAATTTGAGTTCCAGTATGAAGGAGAGCGTTTGTTAGTTCTTCCATGACATGGTGTTCATGAAGAAGATTTGATTCTTTGAAAGTAGAAAGAAGACGATCTGCCTCGGATACGCCAGGATCATCTTCCCATTTCGTAAGAATGCCGTGCATTGTAGAGAAACGATGCAGTTGAAGCAGCCGTTCTGTTTTGGAAAGCGACCACGGCCTTGAGGCATCGGGATGCATTCTTGGGAATCTGAACTCAGACGCAGCAAGTGAAAATATCTTGTTGACTTGGACGATTCCTATTGTTGATCTGGGTATTATTACAGGGAAGCGAAAATCCATTTGCAAAGATGTGTATAGGCGGTTAAGTGTTGTATGGCGACTAGAATCAATTGCTCCTCGCACAGCACTAACATGCTTCATAACATTCTCTCGAACGGTTTCATTGGGATAGATGATCATGAGATTGTTTGAGCCTTCTTCGAGATGCCGTAGAAGCCATTGAGGGACTATAGTAGAGGGAGAGCATGCTTCAACAGTAACCTTCTGCGTCATATTCCTCCCCCGGTTCTATACATGATTCACGAGGGTATAAAAGGAAACTGATTTGATTATGTTATTTTTTCTGATGAAGACTGTTTAGGAGCGGAGATTCCTTTCCAATTTATCGAATATAATCCTAATATGAATGATTCATGTTATTCAATTAGCCTAACATGAATCGTCGGGTTTAAATACTTCGGCAGCGTAGAAATTTACCTATGGCGTGGGAAAAACAGTTTACAGGTAATTGTGTCAACTTTGACAGATTTTTCTTTACTCAAATATCCCTAATAGATGGACGTGGGTTGAATGGGGTTCATGTCGACAAAATATTGAAGAAGAAGGTGATATAATGAATGGAAAATGCGAAGAATGCGGAAGTAACAACATGAAAATGAACATTGCACGAGGAGAACTCATATGCGATGATTGTGGACTGGTGGCTGAACACCAAGTCTCCAACAACCAAAATGACAATGGCAGTGCCATCTGGGGAGAAAACAGTTTCAACACTCCGACCACTAGAGTCACCAAAATCAAGACCGGCGACAAGGGTAACGGTTTAGGCTCATATATTGGAACTCAGAAAGAAGCTAAAGGCAAGTGGAAGATTCTACGAAACATAGCCTCACGCGATGCCAAAGATTGTCACCCAATGGTTCAGGCCACTATGGATGCTGCTGTCAGACTGAGTGGCACCGAGAATGCAATGAAAGCCAAAGAAGCAATTATGCGCGCTACACTTCCTATCAATGATGAAGTCACATTGGCAAAAATGAAAGCGGTTGCTGGCGATGAAGAAGTTATCCTTCCGAAGAACTCTGTTTGTCGAATGAAGACAAGAGGGGCCGATACTCATCACAATGAGAAACTGTTAGCCCTCGCTTGCCTCCGAGTTTATCAGGCAAGATGGGGTGGAGTGAGCATTGACTGGGCTGCAATGCTAAAGAACACTGGAATTTCAAATACACAGGTTATCGCTGCTTCAAAGATCATCGAAAAGTACTTTTCAATCTGCGAGAAGGTCGAAGTCAATGGTAAGAGGCTCATTTCCAAAGCAAAGGATAGAAGGGGTATTGCTCTTGCTAACAGAGCTGAAGAGCTCCGAATTATGAAGCAACGGTTGCGAAATGTCGTTACAGATTTAGAAAAAGGCGTACAAGATGAACTGATGGAGGATTTGAATCAAAGACTCTTCAAGTTGAGTGAACCAACCATTGGTGATTCACCAGTCCCAAACGTCCCTGCGCGAATCTTGTGTTCAATGCTTTTCCAAATAGTCTGCATGAAATTCGGTGTTGCTGAGAATAGATTGACTGCGATTGCTAATGCGGCTGACAAAACCAGAAATGCAATCAAATCACGACTAGGGAAACTCCTTGCTGCCATTGATGCCGGTAAAGTCAATGACAATGGGGCGTTCGATGCATCAATTTGATGCCCGGATACGTGGCCTCTTTAAGCAGAATGGCTTGCTTAAATTATGTCACGCGCTAAGGTCACTGTCCTGACTCTCATCTTCGCCCTATCTGTTCTTGGCCCAGCCCAAGCTGCTGAAGTAGAAGAACTCGAATCGGGTATGCTGTTTGGAGGACTTCATGGTCTTGCAAATGAAACCATCTCTTTGAACAGTTCTTTGGAGAACCTACCGACTATTGCTGAAGATTATACCGCAACATGGTGTGGACAATGTCTCGCAGTTGAGGATGCTCTCGAAAATGTAGCAGACAACTCAAACCTTCAAGTCTATTCGATACACAGGAACATCAATGACCCCGAAGATCCATTGGGTTCAGAACTCGTAGATGCTCAGTTTAGAGACCGTTACGACCCATATTTGCCATGGAAACCCCCGATTGTAGGATTCAATGGCACCTATGCTATCTCAGGGAACGTCCCTATGGGCGCCTCCTTGGAAGCAGATTACATCGAACAAGCAGATAAATCCCTCAACCTTGGACCAGGTTCTGTTTCGTTTGCATGGGCACCAACTGGAACAAATTCTGGAACGGTGTCTTGGAGCATCGAACAAACGACTAATTCTTCGTTCAATGTTTCGTTATGGATGGTCGAAAAGGTTGGCACATTCCCTGATGGAACGAACAGTAAAGTGAATTATCCACACATTGTTCGAGAAATTATCTATCTTGACCTCGTCAATTCTACCGGCTTGACCCAAGGCGTTCAATCCGTTACCTACGCAGATGCTTACGATGGATCTGACCTTGAAGTACACCTTATGTTTCATGAAATTGTAATCAAATCTGAAATTATTGACACTACGGGGGAAGAGGACGATGCAAAAGACGGTTTTAGTAGCATGCAAATTTTACTTTCTGCTGCCGCTCTTGTTGTGATTGGAATCGTTTCTTTCCTAACTTTGAAGAAAAAGACAACACCCGAAGTTTTAGAAATGCCTGTGAATAATCTACCAACTTTAGCCCAGGCACCTGTCTCTGAAGCCCAACAGCAACCCCCTTTAATCGAACCGACAGTCCTCAATGAATGGACAGATGAATCTGGTCACACATGGAGAAAAATGAGCGATGGCAGTGGTCGTTGGTGGAACGGAACCGCTTGGCAAGAAGTCTAACTAATTCAATAATGATCAACCATATTTGCATGCAATCTTGGATCGACTTCTGGCATTCTATCTGGTGGCCTTCCCACTTCTATGAAACGAAGTACATAATTCTCAATGTTGAAAAATCCAAGTTCTTGTTCGAGTGGATTCAAAAGATTTCGTAGTTCCTGCCTTGGATTGGCAATTGGGAAGTCGCGCCGGATAAACACCTGATTGCCATCAAGACGTCGGGAGTAATGGTATCCAAGAATCTCAAGGAAACGAAGGATTGCATCTTCTTCTTGGGCAGTTCGAATCGTGATACGAAGACCGCATCCTTGCAACCGTAATACTCCTCGAACACCCCCCACCGAGACATGGTGTCCTATTGGCTGCAACGACATAGCTTCCCAGACAAGTGGCATTGTGCGATACCATCTATGGAATTGCCCATCTTCTTCTCGGAGTTGTTCAGCAGGCTCTTCGCCTACATCTTCTAGAATGTCAACAACTTCAAGAGGAGGATCTTCTCTAATTATTGGCTGGACAATTCGTTGTCTATTTGCCCATTCAAACCTTGGATTATTGTGTCCACCGAAATCCGCTTCGTCAAAATCAAACATGGCATTACTTATCGTTGGTGGACGAATCCTCCAATCTTTTACCAAAACAGAATCAGAAACTGTTTGGAGACGTTCTGGAAGAATGGGATCTTCAGTATTGTCGAAGGGAGGGAAAGGACCCCCAAACATCATGAAATCAGGGAGCCTTCTATTCGATCCTGAATAGAATGATTTGGGAGTCATACGTGATGTTGATTGTGGAACTCCGGGGGGTTCATTTGTACGCATATACATCATTAAGCTGGCCACTTTTTCAGCAGTAATGACATCTGAAATGAGTGATAGAACAACGATTGCAATCGTATCCCCTATAGGAATTTCTCTATGATATCGGCCTGTATGGATACACAGCGATTGTGGAGATGTGAAGCCTAAGCGTACACCGTGAATTTTGAACGGAGCATTGTGCGCACCGTGTTCTAATCGGATCTCATAAAAATGACCGATCATTCCGCGTACGAGAATTCTATCGCCTTCTATCCAAGTATCATTTGGGAATTGATTCAAAACCCCGCGAAGAAATTGCATCGACTTCGCCAATGGCTGGCTAATTTTCTCCTGTTCCTGATACGCTGAAGACCAATTCATTTGGGTTGCAATCAACATCTCACCTTCCCGTGATTCATGCGGTGAACTGCACCATGAAACGAGTCCAGCAAGCAAACCTGGACGTGGGGGGATTCGTGTACGCCTAGTAGATCCACTCTTCGTCATCGCTCTAAAGCATAATTCTCCCCTAGAACTAAGCATAATTGGCGATGGTACGTTCTTATGCTCTATTAAGTCGGATACTCCAGCCCATCGACGCGCCCATGGCCACTCTACATCTTGGAGAAGGTTATTCGATCCGTCGCGAAGAAAACGTCGTGAAAATTTCATCCTTTGCCGTGGACGTCGCCCATCAAGTCGTTCCAGTAAATCTCTTGCCCAATGATGGTTTACAAGTGGACTAAAACCAAGTTTCCTCTTTTGCTCAGAAAGAAGATAAGATGTTTGAATCATTGAATCGAAAGGAGTAATTCGGTTATTCCTATTGTTTCTGAAGAAGAGATTGTAGTATCTATTCATGTATCTCCGGTCTTCTCCCGATTTTCGAATCGGCTGATATAATGCACTCACTGCGAGGAAAATCGAAACAAGGTCCCATCCAATCCTGTTCTCCTTGTCTGTCAAAACAAGGAGATATTGGTGGATAGGTATCTGTACATTATGATGTTGCCCATCTACGAACATACGGCCATCACTGAATGAGAGTATTGACCCATTTCGCATCTGATAGCCATCTTCTAACTTCTCTTTTTCGTAACCTGAAACGCCATATCCTGATCTGAGCTTCTCAATGAAAATGGCTTCTTCTTCTTCGGGAAATGGTGAATATCGCACAGGATCATCTTGCTGATTAGGCAATCGGGCCCAGTCCACGTCCGGAGAGTTAAGCATAAACTCTTCCAAATTCTTCCATCTGAGCTTCAAGGAGCGTATTGGCCCTCCGAGGGCAGAAGCCATTTCCTTATGCACGCTATAGTCTAAATCTGGAGCCCAATTTCTTTCCTGTGCGAGTTCTATGCACCGCTCGCACAAAGCGCATTGGTTTGTTGTTTCATCTTGAAGGCATACGCCGCATGAAGGTTGAACCATGCAATCTCCGATTTCCAGACATTAAAAACGTTCAGCGAAGTGTTTTGAGAGCCGATTTGACGTTTTCTACATCTTCATCTGTAATGTGGAGGTGTGTTACCAAGCGACAATGGGTCGGTGAGATGTCGAACATATCAATCCCGTGCTTGCCCATATGTTCTGCAACTTGAGATGCCGAATATCCATCTGCAGAAAAATACACCATGTTGGTTTGAACTGCATCAAGATCAACATGCACATGAGGCATTTCATCAATCGCTGTAGCCAAATCCTTCGCTCTGCGGTGGTCGTCTGCCATTCTCTCAACATGGTGTTCAACCGCATGGATTCCTGCAGCGGCCAGAATGCCAGATTGTCTCATCCCTCCCCCAAACATTTTGCGCCAGCGATGGGCTTGATCGATGAAATCTTGAGAACCTACAAGTACAGAGCCCACGGGCGCTCCGAGGCCTTTCGAAAGACAGATTGAAACTGAGTCGTAGTGTTCCGTCATACGAGGTAAGGCTACTCCTGTAGCGACGGAGGCATTGAAGATACGAGCGCCATCAATGTGTGTTCCACAATTATGTTCATTTGCAACTAAGGCGATTTCGTCAAGAATGGTTTGCTCATAGCACGTCCCACCGCCTCGATTGGCTGTATTTTCTACACATACAAGACGCCCATCTGGGTAATGCGATTGTGATCCTGCTTGTTTTCGTATCGCGCCTGAAACCAATTCCGGTGTAAGCATACCATACCTTCCTTCCGGTAACGCAATGCTCGAACCACAAAGCGCCGCATATCCTCCTCCCTCGTAGAGATAGATATGGCTATAACGTTCTGTCACAATTTCATCTCCAGGAACGGTATGTGTTTTCAGCGCCACCGCATTTGACATCGTACCGGACGGAACAAAGAGTCCTGCCTCCTTTCCACATCGTTTTGCAACAAGTTCTTCCAGTCGCTGGACTGTTGGGTCATCCCCCAAAACATCGTCACCAACTTCAGCTGTTGCCATAGCATCTCGCATAGCCATAGTAGGTTGAGTTACCGTATCGGAACGAAGGTCGATGCGGCTTGAAGAATGGTCTCGCATGGATATGCCAACAAGCATCCCATGTTCAAAGAATCGACTCAAAGAAGTTTCAAATCGCCAGTAATTTCCTCAATATCTTCGTCTCTGCAAGGACCTAAAGCTAGTACTGTAAATGAGCCTGCGGGAATTTGAGTATGCCCTGCATCGTGAATTTTATTTGCAAGTATTCCCTTCTCTTTTGCTTCATTCGATAATTCACCTAAATGTTTTGCAGAATCCCCTTTCACACATATTTTCTTCTGACCTGTTTTGAACCAAGCATCGAGGAGGGCAGGGTTTCGCTCACCACATGCAAGCGTGGCTTTTACGGCTGCATGTGCTACTTGCGCTGCAATTTTTCCTTTGCCCATTTTGAGTTCATGGTTAACGATGAAGATCATTTTGAGGTTTTCAGCGAGAGATACGTTTGTTAGCGGTTTGGGAGCAGTCAGGCGATGAATGAAACTTCGTAACCCCATGAATCCACCTCAATCATAGGTTTTGAGTTCAGAAAACAGATGGTCCATTGTATGACGTGGTGCTGGGCCAACACCAAGCACAGTTCTTGTTCCAGGAGCAACTTCGGTTAATCCTGCATCTTGAATGAGTGAATGTGGCAATGATGCTTCCTCGACTAAACCGAGAAAATACATCAGGTCTTCTTCATCATCAACAGCCAAACAAATTTTCCTCGAGGCAGTTTCCTGCCACCGTTGAACCATGCGCGAATGTGTCTTTTTGGCTTGTTTAAGCGAACCAATCGCTGCATGAGCACACTGAACTGCTAATTTCCCTGCAGAGAGTTGTAAATCAGCACGGCAGAGAAAAGCCATTGTTGGAGGTTCAGACAAGGCTGACATGTTGATCCTCTCGAACAATCCTTTGTTGGGAAGGGGTTTGAAGAGTAAGGATTCGTTCAAACCAAGCCCCGCTCCAAACTGCAAAGAAAACATTCCCCATCATGTGGAGTGCATCGAATGGAATGCCATTGAATAAGTAAAGAACAAATTCCAAACTCGACATCGTCCCGTCAAGGATTGAAAGGGATACGATGATGCTAAACAGGGGGGCGCTCCAAATAGCAGCAAAAGTAAGACGCTTCATCGATAGATTGCCTTTACTGTCATGAACCGAGAATAGTGCGCTAACACATGCAACAGCAGACCAAGCAAGTACTTGGAAGAGCGTCCACCAACCATCGCCAAGAACCGCATTACTGGAAACAGTAACGAGAATAACAAAAGCTATGCTGCGCTGAACTCCGTACTTTG
>MDTC01070524.1_pt1 | contig 12774 bp, 8 predicted proteins | sample 811181 | NCBI WGS metagenome assembly MDTC01 (sample SAMN05326644, study PRJNA326480) | marine metagenome | isolation source: seawater | place: Pacific Ocean: North | collected 2011 | reverse complement strand
GGGGCCGCAACCGCTCGGCTGCCAGCGCGTAGCGCTGGGGCCGCAACCGCTCGGCAGCGGCCGCGATGGCACGGCCGTCAGCGCAGGCGGCCGATCAGACCTCGAGCAGGATGCGCTCGGGGTTCTCGACCAGCTCCTTGATGCGCACGAGGAAGCTGACCGCCTCGCGACCATCGATGATGCGGTGGTCGTAGGAGAGCGCCAGGTACATCATCGGGCGGATCTCGACGTTGTTCCCCACCGCCACCGGACGCCGCTGGATCGTGTGCATGCCCAGGATGGCGACCTGGGGCGGGTTGAGGATCGGCGTGCTCATGAGGCTGCCGAAGACGCCGCCGTTGGAGATGGTGAAGGTGCCGTCGGCGAAGTCGTCGGGCACCAGCTTGCCGTCGCGGGCGCGCCCCGCCAGCTCGGCGATGGCCGACTCGGTGCCGGCAAAGGACAGGCGGTCGGCGTCCTTGACCACCGGCACCACCAGGCCGCGCGGCGTGCTGACCGCGACGCCGATGTTGTAGAAGTTCTTGTAGATGACCTCGTTGCCGTCGATCTCGGCATTGACCGCCGGGAACTCCTTGAGACCCTCGATGGCGGCCTTGAGGAAGAAGCTCATGAAGCCCAGCTTGAAGCCGTTCTTCTCGACGAACTTCTCCTGGTAGGTCTTCCGCAGCGCCATGATCCCGCTCATGTCGGCCTCGTTGAAGGTCGTGAGCATGGCGGTGGACTGCTTGGCCTCGAGCAGGCGGCGGGCGATGGTCCGGCGGAGCGGGCTCATCTTGACCCGCTCGGTGCGGGCGGCACGATCTGCGTTGCTCTGGGCGGCGGGCGCCGACGACTTCGCGGCGGGCGCGGACTTGGCGGGCTCCTTCACCTGGGCCTTCACGTCGGCGCTGGTGACGTTGCCGCGGCGACCGGTGCCCTTGACGTCCTTGATGTCGACGCCAGAGGACTGGGCCTCGCGACGGGCGGCCGGACCGGCCTTCACGTCACCGCCAGCGTCGGCTGGGGCGGACTCTTCGTCGGCGGGCGCGGACTCGCCGCCCTCGCTCGCGGACGCGCCCTCGGCACCCTCCTCGATCTTGCCGAGGATCGCGGTGATGTCGACCTCGTCGCCCTCCTCGGCCAGCTGCTCCCTGAGCACGCCGGACACGGGCGAAGGGACCTCCATCGAGGCCTTGTCCGAGTCCACCTCGATGACCGGCTCGCCGGCCTCGACGTGGTCGCCGACGTTCTTGAGCCAGCCAGCGATGAAGACGGTGGAGACGGACTCTCCGATCTGCGGGACCTTCAGGTCGACCATGGCCATGGGAACTTGCTCCAGAAGAGAGGGTGCGGCGCGCCCGGGATGCCCGGCGGCCGGTGAGAGGATGTGGCTAGCGCTTCAGCTCGCCGCGGAGCGCTTCCTTGACCAGGCGCGCCTGCTGGGCGCGGTCGCGCTTGTTCGAGCCGCCCGCGGGGGACGCGGCGGCCGGACGGCCGGCGTAGTGCAGGGCGCGACTGGGGAAGTGCTCGTAGAACCAGTGGAACAGCGTGGGGAAGGCGCCCATGTTGCGGGGCTCCTCCTGGCACCACACCACCTCGGCGTCGGGATGCGCGTCCAGCAGGGCACCGATCTCGGCGGCCGGGAAGGGATGGAGCATCTCGACCCGATGCAGGGCGACCGGCACCTCGTACTCGGCGGACAGCTCCGAGCGCGCAGTGTCGAGCTCGTAGTAGACCTTGCCCGTGCAGAACACGAGGCGCGTCGGCTTGCCGGGCGGCTTGGGATCGGGGATCACCCGCTGGAACGAGCCGGTGGCCAGCTCATCCAGGGTCGACGTGGCAAGCGGCGAGCGCAGCAGGCTCTTCGGCGACATGACGATCAGCGGCTTGCGCACGTTGCGGCAGACCTGCTGGCGCAGCGCGTGGAAGTAGTTCGCCGGAGTCGTGATGTTCGCGACCTGGATGTTCTCGTCCGCGCAGGCGGCGAGGTAGCGCTCCAGCCGAGCGGAGCTGTGCTCGGGACCCTGGCCCTCGTAGCCATGGGGCAGCAGCATCACGAGGCCGCTGCACCGACCCCACTTCACCTCGGACGCGGTGATGAACTGGTCGATCATGATCTGGGCGCCGTTGGCGAAGTCACCGAACTGGGCCTCCCAGAGCACGAGCGCGTCCGGGTAGTCCAGCGAGTAGCCGAACTCGAAGCCCAGCACGGCGTACTCGGACAGGAAGCTGTCGAAGACCTCGAAGCGCGCCTGATCGGGCGCCAGGTGGTCCAGCGGACGGTACTCCTCCACCGAGCCGATGTCGGTCAGCACGGCGTGGCGGTGGGAGAACGTGCCGCGGCCGCTGTCCTGGCCGGACATGCGCACCCGGATGCCCTCCACGAGGAGGCTGGCGAACGCGGCCTGCTCGGCGACGGCCCAGTCGATGGGCTGGTCACCGCGGGCCATCTCCACCCGCTGCTCCAGCACGCGGCGCACCTTGCGGTGGGCGTCGAAGCCATCGGGGATGGTGTTGGCCTTCACCAGGAGCTCGCGGAGCTGCTCGCGGTCGACCGCGGTCTCGGCCTCGTCGTCGATGTGCCCCTGGTAGTGCGCCCAGATGCCCTTGAGCGGACGCATCACCTCGGCGCGCTCACGGTCGCCGTGAACGCCATTCGACGTCTGCTTGCGGTCGTAGATCGCCAGGTCCGGGTCGGCGCCCTTGCCGGATGCCGCGCGGATGTCCTCCTCGACGTCCGGGTTCTTCTCCGGCCGGTCGAGGGCAGCCTGCATCGCCTCCAGGCTCTCCCGGGCGATCTGCTCCGACTGCTCCTTCGTCGTGTAGCCGATCTCCTGCAGCTGCTTCGCGTACGCCTCCCGCGGGGTCGGGCGCTTGCGGATGAGCTTGTAGAGCTTGGGCTGGGTGTATCCAGGCTCGTCGCCCTCGTTGTGGCCGTACTTGCGGTAGCAGTACATGTCGATGACCACGTCGCGACCGAAGGTCTGGCGCCACTGCACAGCGATCTTGACGGCCGCGGCGACCGCGCGCGGGCTCTCGCCGTTGACGTGGAAGATGGGCACGCCCAGCAGCCGCGCCATGTCGGTGGCGTAGGGGCCGGAGCGGCCGTCCTCGGGCTGGGTGGTGAACCCGATCTGGTTGTTGACGACCACGTGGATGGTGCCGCCGGTGTGGTACGCGCGCAGCTCGCTGGCCTGCAGGACCTCGGCGACCACGCCCTGGCCGGCAAAGGCGGCGTCACCGTGGATGAGCACGCCCATGCGACGGTGGCGGTCGGGGTCGTTGGCGCGGTCCTGCTTGGCGCGCACACGGCCGTTGACGACCGGGTCGACCGCCTCGAGGTGGCTCGGGTTCGGCGTGAGCGACAGGTGCACGGTCTTGCCGCTGCGGGTCGTCTTGTCCGAGCTGTAGCCGAGGTGGTACTTCACATCGCCCGATCCGTCAGGAACATCGTTTCGAAGCGGATCCTCGAACTCCTGCACGATGATGCTGACCGGCTTGTCCATGATGTTGGCCAGCACGTTCAGTCGACCGCGGTGGGCCATGCCGAAGATGACTTCCTCGACCTCCTGGTCTGCCGCGTAGTCGAGCAGGAGGTCCAGCAGGGGGATCAGCGTCTCGCCGCCCTCCAGGCTGAACCGCTTCGTGCCCGGGAACTTCATGTGCAGCAGGCGCTCGAACGACTCGGCGTCCGAGAGGCGACGGAGGAGATGGAGCTCCTCGTCCTTGTCGAGCACCTCGGTGTGGGGCAGGTGCTCGAGGTGGCGAGCGAGCCACTGCTTCTGCTCCACCACGTTGATGTTCATGTACTCGGACGCCAGGTACGTGCAGTACGCCGAGCGGACGTGCTCGAGGATGTCGCGCAGGGTGGCGAACTCGGGCAGGCCGTACAGCGGGGCGGTGGCGAACCGCAGGTCCAGATCGGACTCGGACAGGCCGTAGTACTCGAGCGTCAGCTCCGGATGCTCGACCCGCTCACGCTCACCGAGGGGGTCGACCCGGGCGAGCAGGTGACCGCGGACGCGGAACGCGTTGACCAGCTGGGCCACCCGCGCCTGCTTCGCCGCCGACTCCAGCGCCAGGCGCGTGTTCCCGGCGCTCTCCGGAGGGAGGTCGGCCAGGACGGAGGGCTGGGAGGGGGGCGCATCGAAGATGGACCGGGCCTGGAACGTAGGCCCGATCTGGAAGTGGCCGTTGGTCAGGCCAGCGCCCGCGCCGTTGCTGGCGCTGGCGTGCCCGTTGCCACCGGCACCATCATCGACCCAGGTAGAGAACAAGGAGGCCCAGGCCTCCTCCACACTGGTCGGGTCGTCGAGCCAGGACTGGTACTTGGCGTCCAGAAAGGCTGCGTTGTCGCCAGACAGGAGACTGTCGCTGCTCACGCGCACTCCGGGAGTGATCGGACCGAAGGGCTAACCGGTTCGGTCTGATTGGCTCTGTGGTGCAGGCAACCGATCGTTGCTGTCGGCGAGACGGGTGGCGGCGGGGTGGACTGCGGTCGTCCGGCGAGAGGTCGCGTCGCTGCCAGCGACGGAGTGGCGGGGCGGTCTCGACTGGCGGGAGTCGCGTCACTGCGAGCGGGGGAGTGGCGGGCCGGTCTCGACTGGCGGGAGTCGCGTCGCTGTGAGCGGGGGAGTGGAGTGGCGGTCTCTGGTCGCTGGTCTCTGGGGCCCGCTGCGATCGGGGTCTTCAGCCGCAGAACGCGTTGCCCCGCGCGTCCTGACCCATGGCGACACCAGTCGGCCGAGGGCCGACCATCCTGCGCGGGCTGGCCGAGAGCCGCGCGCGCACCCGAACGCGCTCCAGCCCCCAGCGCCGTGGGCCCAGAGACCAGGGACCAGAGACCAGGGACCGCCCCGCCGCGAACGCTCTCCCGATCGCACGACAAGGGGCCGGCACCTGCGGAGATTGCCGGTTCTACCAATCACCCTACGGACAAGGCGTGTCGTTGTAGTACGCCTCGTTGTTGCTCTCGTTGCACTCGACGTTCGGACCGAAGCCGGTGCCGTCGTCGTCCACGCGGACGATGAGGCCGTCCGTGCCGACCTCCGCCTTGTCGAACACGAACTCCAGCGCGGCCAGGGCGCGGCCCGCGGGGACCGGGTCGAGCAGGGTGCGGGTCTCGATGAGAGTGAGCGTTCCACCCGAGTTTCCGTACAGGCTCACCGGCACGCCCGCCGGGACCTCCAGGCCGCCGATGTTGCTGACCTGGACCGCGACCTGCACCGCATTGTCGTCCTCGCACCCCGAGTAGCAGACGTCCGTGAACTGGATCTGCAGGTCGGTGGCGGCGGTGTCGACCGCGGGGCGGGCCCGGTAGACGTTGTAGGTCTGCCACCAGGGCTCGGGGTGGGTGGGCACGGAGCCGTCGGACTTGATGTTGGTGACGGCGAAGTCGTGGGTGTGCCAGGTGCTGCCCGACTTCATCCAGCCGTCGCCTGCGTGACCGAACACCGTGATGCCGGTCCAGCCGCTGAAGCTGTAGTTGTTGCTGCCGATCACGACCTCGGCCGAGCCGTCGTTGTCCATGTCGGCGATGGCCGGGTACTCCCACAGGGTGCCGCTGGCGTGCCCCCCTGGGAGTAGCGGATCGAGCCAGTGGCGCCGTCGAAGATGTGGAAGGTGTTCTGGTCGGCGAAGAGCACCTCGAAGATGCCGTCGCCATCGACGTCGTAGCCGGAGCACGAGGCAAGGCCCGAGCTGTCGTCCACGCTGGCGCCCCAGACCCGGGTGCCGTCGAGCTCGTACATGTTGAGCTGGTTGGACGAGCCCCACGCGATCTCGGCGTCACCGTCGCCATCGAAGTCGGCGACGCAGGGCGCGCCGGGCTGACCGGTGCCGGCGGTGACGTTCACCTTCTGGGTGCCGTCGTGGTCGTAGATCGCGAGGCGTCCGCCACCGACCATGGCGACCTCGGCCTCCGGGTCTCCGTCCGTGTCGAGGATCGCGGCCCAGTGGCCGTAGGTGCCGGTCACGGTGGAGGACCACAGGGCCGTGCCCTCGGATGAGAACACCGTGTTTCCGACGATGACCTCCTGGCGGCCGTCCTGGTTCAGGTCGCCCACCGCGGGCAGGCGGTAGGGGATGGAGCCGCTGATGGTCAGCGAGGCCTTCACCGCGCCGGTGGCACCGTCGAGGATCAGCGTGTCGGCGATGACCTCGGGGTTGCCGTCCCCATCGAGATCGGCGACCGTCGCCTGGGGGTAGGAGGTGGTGACGGCGGACGTAGACGTCCACAGCTGGGTGCCGTCGTGGCTGACCGCCTGGGGCCGACGGGAGGTGTCGAAGCCGACGATGTCGGTGAGGCCATCGCCGTTGACGTCCGCCATGGCGATGCCGCCGCCGCCGTTCCAGTTGGGGCGCGTCCAGCGCTCGACGCCGCCATCGCCGGGCACGACCACCAGCTCGCCGGAGCCGATGGAGAAGCCGGCGAAGGCCACGAACGCGATGTCCGGGGTGTCATCCTTGTCGATGTCCCCGTCGCCGTCGGTGTCGGTGAGGTTTCCGACCACAGGCGTCATGATGACGTTGGACACCGTGGAGCGACCCGCGATGCCGGTCCACTGCCACTCGATGTTCACGTTCCAGGGATCGGTGACGGTCACGTCGGGGGCGAGGCAGTCGGGGTCCACGATGACGTCGCGGCCCAGCGCGATCTCGAGCTCGCAGTCGTCGTCGATGCAGTCCGCGATGCCGTCACCGTCGGTGTCCGGGAAGCCCTCGTCGACCTCGCCGTCCTCGTCGTCGTCGATGCCGTTGCACTCCTCGACCTTGCCGTTGCCGCCGCCGCCTCCGTTGCCCCCGTCGCCATCGGTGTCGTCGGGGTTCTCGAGGCCGAGGTCCGGGCGGAGGCCCGTCTCGTTGCAGCCGGCGACAGTGGCGAGGAGCGCGAGGAACACGACGGGGCGCATAGCAGATCTCCAGAACATAGAGGCGCCGCCCCATACCCCGTTGTGCGCGCCCCGGCTCACAAAATCTGGACACAGCCCGGGCGAGCACGCGGGGTCAGGGTAGGCAGCGCGGACCCCGGAGGAATCATGCGCATCCTGCTCCCCCTCGCCCTTCTCGTCGCCTGCGGCGGCACCCACGCCACGACCCCGGTCGGCTCCGGGAGCCAGCCGACGCGCACACCCGCGACGCCGCCCCCCGCGGCCACCGAAGGCACCCCGGCCGCCGAGCCCACTGCCGTCGAGACCGCCCCGGCCGGCGCCGTCACCGTGCAGGGTGCGACCGGCCCGATCGTCATCACGCCCGTCTACCACGCGACCATGATGCTCCAGGCAGGCGGAAGGACGGTCTGGTTCGACCCGTGGTCCAAGGGTGCGCTCGACGGCAAGCCCAAGGCCGACGTCATCGTGCTGACCGACATCCACTTCGACCACACCGACCCCGAGGCCATCGCCAAGGTCGCGCAGGACGGCACCCTCTTCGTCGGTCCGGAGGCGGTGGGCGAGAAGCTGGAGGGCCGGTCCCTGGACACGGTGGTCGGCAACGGCGAGACCGTCGAGGTCGCCGGCATGGAGCTCACCGCGGTGCCCATGTACAACCTGGTCCGCGGCCCGGAGGAGGGTGGCGTGTTCCACGAGAAGGGCCGAGGAAACGGCTACATCGTGAAGGTGGACGGCAAGAGGATCTACATCGCCGGGGACACCGAGTGTACCGACGAGATGAAGGCCCTGACCGACATCGACCTGGCCTTCGTGCCCATGAACCTGCCCTACACGATGCCCCCGGAGGAGGCCGCCGCCTGCGTCAAGGCCTTCGCCCCCACCCGCGTCGTGCCCTTCCACTACGCAGGCTCCGACCGCGCGGTGTTCGCGAAGGCGCTGGAGGGCAGCGGGGTGAAGGTGGAACTGGCCGAGTTCTACCCAGGCGGAGAGCCTTGGTAGGAACGGCGGATCGGGGTGGCAGTGGCGGTTCGCGGCGGCACTCGGCACAGAGGCGCAGAGGCACCGAGGGGGTCACAGAGGGGATGAGGGACTTCGAGCGCCGGTCTTCACCGCGGAGGAGCGGAGGACCGGAGATCTGACGGAGGTGGGAGGCGTTCGGGCGCAGATGATCGTGCTGGCGAGGGCGGTTTGGGGGACTCGATCGGCGGGGCGACCCGCGCGGTCGTCCTCTCGGGCGTGCAAGCCGTCGGTGGTCCTTCGGGAGGAACGAACCTCTCGGGCCCGTTCGAGCCGCGCTCCAGCGGACGCCATTCCGGCCCGCCACGCCTCCCTCAGTCAGACCTCCGGACCTCATCCGTGTTGAAAGCCGGCGCTCAAAGCACCGATTCCCCCTCTGCGGAGCCCTCGGTGCCTCTGTGCCTCTGTGCCGAGCGTCGCCGCGCCCCTCCCCGACTTCCCGTCCAGTCCCGCCACTCCCCTACTCCTCGATCTCCACGTTCATGTCGATGCTCGCTCCGCCGCCCGTGCCGTCGTCCACGTCGACGTTCATGCGCATGCCGGCGCCGGTGCCGCTGCCGTCGTCCACGTCGACGCCCATGTCGATGCTCGCGCCACCGCCCATGCCATCGTCGACGCTCATCGACATGCCCGCACCGGTCGGGCCGGCGCCGATGGCGAGGTCGATGCGGACGCCGGGGGTGGCGACCTGGATGGCGGGGGCCTCGCGGAGCTCGACGATGAAGACCGGGGGCGCGTCGAAGCCCACGCAGCCCGCGACCGTGCAGGTGACCGGGATCATCTCGCCCGGGCCCAGGGTGACCGTGCCCTGATCGATGACGTTTGCGTCCATCACGTCATCGTAGAGGACGAAGTTGTGGGGTCCGGGCGCAAGGTTGAGGCTGAAGGGCATGTCCGGGAAGGCCATCGGCTGGCCACCGTCGATGGAGACCCAGGCGTCCAGCTCGCCGTCCACGCGGAAGCGGACCTCCGCCCCCTTGAAGGCAGACGGACCGTCGGGCCAGCCGCCGGTGAGGCCCTCGCACCCTCGATCCCGGTACAGCGGAGTCACGGTACCGCCGTTGTCCACGTGGACCAGCCCGTGGCACAGGGTGACGACCCCGTCGGGATCGCCCGCGTACCAGACCTCGTGCCAGCCGGCGCCGACGCGCATCTCGCGGGGCTTGCGCTTGGTGACCTTGCCGATGGAGCGACCGTCGACCCACACGAAGGTCGGGAAGAGACCTTGCTTCTGCACGACCAGGGTGCCCTCGCCAGCGGGGGCTGGCTCGGGGTCTGCGGCCTGGGCGGCGAGGGGGGCGATCGCGGCGAGGAACAGCAGTACGGTACGCATCGGGTCTCCGGGTGGCGCCATGCGCGCGGTGGGTGGCTGTAACGCCCATGCAAGCCCGCCTGTTCCCTGCATCGGTGCAGATGGGCCACGAGACGACGTGGGCCTACGGAGAAGGCTGCTTCGTCGCCTTGATCCAGTCAGCCACCCGCTGGCGCAGCACGGGCAGGCTCACCGCTCCTGCGCCCAGCACGACGTCGTGGAACGCCTTGATGTCGAAGGCCTCGCCCAGCGTCTGCTCCGCGTTCGCCCTCAGGGCGAGGATCTCCTGCTGACCGGTCTTGTAGGCGAGCGCCTGCCCCGGCGTCGTGATGTAGCGGTCCACCTCGTTCTCGATGTTGTTCACGGCCAGCGGGGTGTTCTCGCGCATGAACGTCTCCGCCTGCTCCCGCGACCAGCCCTGGTCGTGCAGGCCGGTGTCGACCACCAGACGCGACGCCCGCCAGGCGTCGAAGGACAGCACGCCCAGGCGGTCGATGTCCCCGTCGTACAGGCCCATCTCGTCGGCGAGGCGCTCGCTGTACAGCCCCCAGCCCTCGACGAAGGCGGTCATGCCCCGGTAGCGACGAAAGGCCGGAACATCAGGGAGTTCCTGGGCGATCGCGATCTGCAGGTGATGGCCGGGGATGGACTCGTGGTAGGCGAGCACGGCGGCCTCGGCCCGGGGCCGGGTCTCGGGCTTGTAGGTGTTGATCGCGTAGCGCCCGCCCAGCTCGGCCTCGGGGCGCTTGTAGTACGCGATGGTCGTGTAGGGCGCCTCGTGATCGGGGATGCGCTCGACCGTGCACTTCGCCTTGGGCAGCCGGCCGAACCACTTCGGGATGGCCGCCTCGGCGCGGGCGAGGTGGTCCTTGGCCGCCTGCTCGACCTGCTCCTCGGTCTCGAACCGCAGAGAGGGTTCCTCGCGAAGCTTCGTGAAGATCGCCTGCAGATCGTCGGTGCCGAAGGCGCGCTGACCGACCTCGCGGAACTCGGCGTGGATGCGCTCCAGCTCGGCCTTGCCCGAGGCGTGGCGCTCGGCGGCGGAGGCGGACGGAAGCGTGGTGTACCGACGGACCTTGGCGGCGTAGCAGGCCTCCCCGAGCGGCAAGGCGGCGAGCCCCTCCTTGCCAGCACCGCGGGCGGCGGGCAGCACCTTGTCGCGCAGGAAGTCCCGGTAGCGAGCGACCGCGGGGCGCACCTGCTCCTCGACCACCTTCTCCAGGTCGGAAGCCAGCTTCTCCTTGCCCGCCGCGTCGAGCTTCGCATCGGTGGCGATCTTGAACAGGGGCCACTCGGTGACGTCCTTGTCGAGCTCGCCGTCGAGCTGCTTCACCACCAGCTCCACCGACGCGGCGTTGGCGACGAGCCCCTCCTCCAGACCGATGCCGAGGTCGGCGATCTCGGCGTCGAAGATGGCCGGCAGGGCGGCGACCCGGGCCAGCTGGGCAGCCGCGCGCTCCGGCGTCGTGACCGGCAGGCTCTCGTGCAGGTCCGACGCCGAGGTGTAGGGGTTGTACCGGGGGCTGACCGACCAGTGCCACTCGCGGCAGACGCGCCCCTGGGCGTCGTAGGTGAGGCCCTCGATGAACAACGCGCGGGTCAGGCGATCCGCCTCGTTCAGGGACGCCTCGTCGAGCGCGGTCGCCTCGGCCAGGAAGCCGTCCTGCTGGTCCTGCCAGGCCTTGCGCGCTTCGGCGGAGGGGTCGGTGAGCTGATCGTCGAAGCGGTGATCGCCCAGCGAGGTGGCCCAGCGCGGGTAGCGCCGCATCGTCGCGTCCCAGTGGCGGCGGAGCAGGTCGGCGAGTGCGGGGTCGGTCACCCCGGCGACGGCCTCGGCGAGGATCGGCACGGTGTCCTCCTTGCCCTCGGGAGCGGCCTGCTCCCCGGGCTCTGCCGGCGGGGCCTGCGGCGAGGGCGTGTTGCAGGCGGTGAGCAGGATCAGCAGGCCGGCGAGGCGGGTCATGGGGGGCTCCGAGCGAGGGGCCCTCCTATGCCATGCTGCCGCCCATGGCCGCCATCCTCATCCAGCAGCAGAACCCCGACGGAACCCTGCACGCCATCGTCGACGACGACGAGCGCTGCGTCACCCTGTGGCTCGTGCCTGCGGAGCCCCTGCGGGGCAAGGTCCCGATCCGCGCCGTGTGGGTCCGCAACCTGGTCGAAGCTCCCGAGCGCTTCGACCCCAGCCCCGCCCGCGAGGGGGACGCGCCCCTGCAGCCCGCGACCCACTGCGTCGATCCCGGCCCCGGACGTGCACTCTCGCCAGACGGCCTCGCCCTGGTGTGGCTGCAGGAGGGCGACGGGGTGGCGCTGCTCGACGGCGACGACGTCCTGGCCGTGCTTCCCGCGTGGGCGGACGGGCAGGCCTGCCCCGGGTACGCGGCGGCCGCGCGGGGTCGGGGTCCGATGGCGTGGTCGCTCGCCGACGCGACCGCCCTGGTCGACCGCGTTCACGCCGACCGGGCCTGGTGGGACCGCTGGCAGCAGGATCCGTTCACTCCGGTTCGCGACGCCCAGCTGGAGGCGATTCAGGCGCAGATCGGCCCGATGCAGCGCTACTTCGCCATCGATGGCGGCACCTGGCCACCCCGCGGCATGGCGCTCCTCGACCGCCCGCCCGGCCGCGTCGCGATCACCCTCGCGAACGCCCTGCGCCGCCAGCCCCAGGCCGAGCTGCACCTCCGAGAAGGCACACCGGGCACCCGCTTCGAGCTGGCGATCGCCCTGCACCCCAGCGTGTCGGACGAGGCACCGTGGATGCGGGCGCTCTCGGGCCTGGCCCCGCTGCCGTGGGAGCGCCTGACCTGGCTGGGCTCGGGCCACACCGTGTCCATGGGTAGCCTGCCCGACCCATTTGGTGCGATCTTCCTCCATCCTGCGCCACCGCCTGGCATCGAGCTGGAGCTTCCGGACATCGACGGCGAGCCGGTGCTGGTGCTGTGGGCCACGCCGATCACCGCCGGAGAGCGCGCGATCGCCCAGCAGTACGGGCGGGACGTGCTGGCGGAGCGGCTGGGCGAGGCGCTGTCGCAATGCATGGTGCGCGCGCCGGTGGGGTGAGCGGGGGGATCGGGCTCAGGCCGACAGGTGTGAGACCTCCGGGACGCGTAGTCGCCCCGGGTGTCGGGGGTGGGAACACGTAGTCGCCCGAATGTCGGTGCCACGCCTCAGAGGCCAGGATCCCGGAGGCAGCACAGGGAGCTATTCGGCGTTTGCCCGTTCCGGCTACAGCCTGGGCAGGCGGCACACCGACATTCGAGGGACTACGCGTAGCCATTCCCGACATTTGGCGGGGCTACGTGCGCCCGCGGGCTTGCCGGATCGTCGGGGTCAGGACGAGAGGGGTTGCAGTTCACCCCGACCGCGGCCCATTTGGTCCCGGAAGGGGGTCAGGACGAGAGGGGTTGCATCTGGCGATGCGTCATCGTCGGGGTCAGGACGAGAGGGGTTGCATCTGGCGATGCGAAGGTCCAACCCCTCACGTCCTGACCCCGACGGGAGCGGCGCGCGGACAGCAATCCCGTGGCGACGCCATCATCGAGGAACGAGGAGACACCTCTCACGTCCTGACCCCGG
>MDTC01177911.1_pt1 | contig 12776 bp, 8 predicted proteins | sample 811181 | NCBI WGS metagenome assembly MDTC01 (sample SAMN05326644, study PRJNA326480) | marine metagenome | isolation source: seawater | place: Pacific Ocean: North | collected 2011 | reverse complement strand
TTATATTGTAAATTTTTAACAACGGTTCTCTCATTTTTCCATGTGATGGATCTATATCCAAAATCGAACTTCTTGCTTCTCTGTCGAGAAATAAAGCATACACTGATGCTTTCAAGTCTCCGTATTTTCCAGAGTAAGTTTTGTTTTTATATTTTCCATATTTGAAAGCATTTGAAACTTCATGTACATATCGCGGACTTGGATTTGATGTGATGAAACGATTTATAAGCCAATTTGCAATGAATGGAGGTACGTTCTGATGTGTATAAATATGATCTATAAGTGCATCCACTTCATATTTAGCATCACGTATGTTTTTTTCGTGTTCTTGGGTATTTGATACAGAATCTACAATCGATATGAAATTAGGAGGGTTTCTAAATGAAAAAGTACTATTTTCAATATAAACTATACTTTCTATATTTTTCAAGTACTTTATAAATGTATTATTCGTTATAATTTTGAATATTGTATCTTCGTTTATAGTGTTCAAACCTTTTGTCCATACTTCTTCAACTGGAAAAGAATTACAAAACGATGTATTGCATAACGAATAACGTTCATCTGGTTCAAAAGAACCTATTCTTAGTCTGTCTTCAAGAATATCAATACTTGGTGGTGTCGAAAATACAGATTTTGTTACTACATTTATTTCACAATAACATTTTTCACCCATTTTAGTACACAGTAAACTACAGTTGTTGTGATATGTTGGAAACGAATCGTTTTTCCAACGAACGCGGAATTTTGAAGTTCCTAGTGTTCCTAATTTTTCCAAATATTTATCAGGTTTATTATGATCATGTACAATCGATATAAAACCTTCGTTATTAATCAGTATATTAATTTTACAAGATGTGTTGTACCACATGAATGTTTCGGATTTATAGTCACATTCGTTTCTAGATGCTGTCCATGGTTTTACTATAGTTCCCGTTGTACACTCTAAATTTTCAAACTTTACTTTTTCTCTTTGATAGTTACATGTTTCTACACAATCATTTCGAGTAACCGAACTACAACATGTTCCCGCTTCTGGTAGTAGTGGATTTGCACACATATATTTTTCAATACTTCTTTTTTTCTTATATTTTATAACTTCTGGATTAGTATAAAACGGAAACTCTATACATGGAGGCTTTATATACTCATAGTATACGTATTTTCTATTATCCATCATGAAACCAACATATTTTATATCTTTTACAGAACATGGATTCGTTATATTAAGACCATAATTCTCACAAGATAATGATAATGATAATTTTTTCTTACGTTTAAGATCATGTGAATACAACTGTTTATATAATGTAGAATTGTGTGTTAATACCAAAACTTGTTTATTCAAATTCGGATCGAAAAAACCCACAAGTTTATATACTGAACCTTTTTTCAAAAAACTATAGTCTAGTAGGTCGGTACATTGTGGATAAAAGTCACCTATATATCCATCATTCAAATCCATTTTAGGAAACTCGTCTCTCCATAAAGAATTTATTTTCATTGGATCTACTTCATTATCCGTACCTGCACTTTCAATATTTCCACGTACAGGTCTGAAATTAAATCCTGTCCATATTCTTGAAAAATCTTTTATGTCTTCGTTATCATATGTCTCTATTCTGTCACCTTTATCGTCAAGTGTATATGTTCCATTCATTTCTAACTTCCATAGTCCTATTGTAAATAGTTGCATAAACTCTCTTGCAAAATTTTCATCTGGAAAACTTCCGCTATTTGTAAATCCTCGATTTTTCCTATACGTCAAATAATTTGCCATCAACGGAGAAAATGCAACTTCTTTCAAAATTCTTCTAAAATTCCCAAATGCATTTCTTACAAAAATATCAATATAAACCAACCAAGGTTCGTGTAAATTTTTCGATGTAGCTTCTCCACCGATCACAAACACTTGAATGAACGACCATGCAATGCGTTGTCGAAGTTGGTCAGCTGCATTTAGAACTGCATTAGTCCAAACAATGCTACGACCTCGTACTGCTGAATATTGTCTGTATAAACCATCCAAACCTCTTTCATATTCAGTATTCATATAAACGGAGTATTTGTGTCCATATTCAGGTTTATTAGAATATTCGTCATAAGATCCACATGAAAGTATTTGTCCGTCATTTTCGTCTATCATTTGTATATCATAATGATCCGCAACTTTAGATACTTGAACACTCTGAGGTAAATCTTCAAAATTTATGTAATCTCCGTATCTTCCAATATATGTAAATCCTTTTTGTGATTGAGAAGTCCAACGCGACATGGGATGGCTGTACGGAAACGCGAGCATAAATGTTCCTAATTCCGCAAACTTTCTTATTGGGTTACGTTTTCCTTGTTTTCTTTTTTCTACATTTCCTTGGTGATTTATTGTCCAAAAAGTAAAATCATAAACGTTCCAATAATCTTGATGAACATGTTGGTAACATTTACCATCAAAATTAATGGTCGCACCAACAGGAATATCTTGATCACTACATAATGAAGAAATCTCCAAGTCTTTTATAAAAATATTTCTATCTGTACTCGTGTTTATTGCGTTTAAAAACAGTTCTTTTGTCGTAGTATTTATATTTGATTCATAAGCACACGATGTATTTGAAATCTTCCATCTTGTGGTTGTTTCTTTACAAGGTAACTCTGTAGAAGAGAGTCTCAAACCTTCAACGTAATATATGTATTTCCTAGACAAACTATAAAACTTTTCAAAAGTATTTTTATTCAAGTACAATGTTCCATTGTACTTTTTTGATGCACATGTGTTCTGTACTGTACAATACTTACTGTTGATAAAATTTTCAGAAACGGAAGAACATAATACCGGAAAATTGTTTACTGTACTCTGTAACAAAAAATTTTTAGAATTGTTTAAATCATTTTGAAAAGAACGTAATGTAGGTTCAAATTTGTAAATGGTCTGATTGTATAGCAAGTATTTTGGTACAGTATCACATACAATGTTTGATGTCAGAACTCCGTACCCTGTATTTCCAACAAGATGTAGAGATGCATTCATGTTAGATATGTTATCAATATTTATTACTGGATTTTCTATTGTTACTATAGTATCTTCTTTTTTTATTTCAACATCACCATTTATATATTCCTTTGCATTGTCAATTGTGAAAACACCTAAAGCCACATTTGAAACATTTTGAAATTTAGTAACCAACTCATTTTCTAAAAACATGTTTATAGTTGAATTCTCATATGTTATTATCAAAGTTTTGCCAATATCGTCATTTGTAAAAGAATATGATCTCCACCTAGATCCTTTCTTACAAGGGGAACTTATTTTACCTTGTGCAACTTCACCATTAAGTCGCGGATTAGTTCTTTCTCTATAATATTTTCGATGAGATGTGTACGGTATATTCATTTGCTCAGTCAACCAATTTTCAACTATTTCTTCTGTATTATTTTCAGAGTCTGAGAGACTGTAAATTTCTTCAAGCAATGGTCCAAATGTAACTTGAGACAAAAATCTTGAAATTTCTGTTTGTTTACTTATTTCACCTGTAGTACGTTTTACAAGTTTGTATGTTAAAGATGAAGTTATATTTAAAGTGCAGTTTGTATTACACTCTATATTTTGCAATAGTGGATAAATCGGTTCCCAATCATTACCTTCATAACTTCTGGAAGCTGGTGTTTCTATAATGCTGGTTTCTGATTCTGATAACATTCTACCGTTTGCACCGGTTTCTGTTGCAACAAGTAAATAAAGTTCATTTTCATTAGAAATTGGAATGTTCCAAATACCTCTGGTCATTATAGAATTAAATGTTGCTTGTTTTACTACTGTATTGTTGAAAGTTTGAGAAACAGGAGAAGGAAAAGGAGAAGGAGGAGGAGGAGAAGGAGGAGAATTTTGTGAAACATCTATTGACGGAGGAGACGGAAATAATAAAGGAGATGTTTGTGTTCCTGATTCCATGTCAACTTGAAACGATATAGAAGACTCTATTGTGGCATTGAAAAAACTCTCCATCATACCCACGTTTCCTGCAAATGCTCTAACGTCTTCTTTGGCTTTTTCAGTTGCACCTATAAACCTAATTATAATCATAACACTAGCAGAAACGATGTTAACTATAATATTTTCTATGTTGTAGTTGAATCGAGTGGCTAATGAGTGTTTTATTTCTGTTATATTGTAGTCATCAATTGTGCCAGATACAACAAAACGAAGATTTAGTTCAAACAGTTCATCAGTTGTACTGTTACTAAATATACTAACAAATACCGTAATAATAATTACTAAAAATAAAATAAAACTTCCTAAAAAAATTGGTTTACGATTTATTTTTTTTTTAATTTTTATATTTGCCATTTACTTTTACACTTAATTAAATTTATATACTTTTATATCCAGTTTGGATCAAACACAAAAGAATTGTTACTGGATCAAACACGATGAATCTATCTGTTTAGATTATAAGACAGTGCCGATTGAACCACCACGATGAAGACTTCAAACACCGCGCTTCAAAAACAAATCACCAAAAAGTACCGCATTCCCAAAAAGATAAATGTCGTCATCGACAAACTGAAAAACGGGAAACAATTGACAAAGGAACAAGACAAAATAATTAAAAAAATTATAAAAGATGAAATAGACGATTACAAGAAGACACAAAAAAAAATGAGAAGAATCGTCATGTTGATGCGCCTTCAAAATGACTGCCTCGTCCTAGAAGATGGAGAAATATTAGAATAAAACTTTAAGTTTAAAATTATTTGTTTCGGCTCGTATGGTACTGGAAAACGGTATTTAGTAAAAGTAACAAAAAATATGTAAGCATAGAAAAATTTTATACAACTGAAACAACGACTAATACGGACACACACTATTGCGTCTGAACATGTACATATTTTCTCGCATCCACCAAAACATTCCGTTTTTACGAAGCCATTTTGTGGCATTATTATCAAGTCTATAACCCAGATCAGTGAACAAAGAAGTCACGTAATGTCTGCTATGATCGTTCACATGATGATGACCGCCCTGATGCAACTTTGCCCAAGACAAAAGTATACCTCGACAGTTGTGCGCGTGTAGGTTTCGAACGAACATGTATTCGTTTTTGCTACTGATGTGTTCTCCCACTTCGAGCGATATTACATAATCTCGGCGTGGAAGTGATAGTGGTACTGTTAAATCTGCAAAACTTACATTTCCATTTGTTATTTTCTCAACATTTCCAGCGCCATCGAATGCTCCATATACTAGCTTTGGTAAATGATGCTTAACCTCAGTTACAAGTTGTCCAACTCCTGCACCAAAATCGTTGATAGTTTCACCATTTTTTAAAAGATCCACCAAAAATTTTACAACCCCTTGATCAGCAACATTATGGTGCGGTGGGAGAAATTGAGTGACTCCTGGACTATTCTTAGGCACACGAACCGGTTTCCTCAGACACCATCCACCTGATTCAAGAATATGATTTTTAATACACTTATTTTCGGCATTCATTCGGTGTTTTAAAAGTGTTTCTTTGTGCGTTTCATTAGAGGGGTCCCATGACTTCACACTCTGTATAACATCAGACACTGAGTAAATGCGAGGGCAATCAACATGAAAACCGCATTTCATTTTAGTTATTTTTATAATTTTTTTATAATAAAATTAACGAAAAGTCCCCAAATGAAACTAAAATATAAAAAATAATTAAAAAAACTATTTAGGCACTACACGCTGCACAATCCTTATTTTCTCTGCTACAAACTGTAACCTGAAGAGCATCTGCTGCTGGCTTTGTTCGCAAATAATACATTCCTGTTTTCAGTCCTTTTTTCCAAGCATAAAAATGCATACTAGATAGTCTTTTGTGCGTTGGATAATCCATAAATAGGTTCATAGATTGTGATTGATCAATAAATCTTCCACGTTCAGCAGCCATATCTATAACACTTTTCATTTTTACTTCCCATACTGTCTTGAAAACTTGTTTATCATAATCCGTCAAACAATCAAGACTTTGAACAGAACCTTTATTTTTAATTATTTCATTGGAAACCGTTGGATTCCAGTGCCCTTTGTTCTTCAAAAAGCATATCAAATGTTTATTCACAATAGGAAATTCTCCTGCAAGAACTCGTCTCAGGTATATATTTGACGTAATAGGTTCGAAACACTCATTATTCCCAAGTATCTGAGATGTAGATGCTGTTGGCATAGGTGCAACAAGAAGAGAATTTCTCAAACCAAATTTTATAATATCACTTTTCATTTGAGCCCAATCAAAGTTTAGATCTTTTGATGTCTCTTTATTTTCCCACATATCAAATTGTAGTATTCCATGAGAAGCAGGTGAACCACCAAACGACTCGTATGGCCCGTTTTTCTTAGCCAACATACATGACTTTTTCAGCGAATGATAATAAATTACTTCAAAAATTTCAGAATTCAACTTTTGTGCTTCTTCACACTCGAATGGTATATGTAGCATAAGAAAAACGTCAGCCAAACCTTGAACACCAATACCTATTGGTCTGTGCTTGTTATTGCTAACAAATGTAGTTTCTAAAGGATAAAGATTTTGGTCGATAACTTTATTTAAATTTCCTGTAACTACTTCGACAACTTTTCCGAGCTTTTCAAAATTAAACTTTCCATTTTCCACAAATTTAGGAAGTGCAATAGATGCAAGATTGCATACAGCAGTTTCATTTTCATCAGAATATTCAATTATCTCGGTACAAAGATTAGAACATTTTATCGTTCCAAGATTCTTTTGATTTGATTTCTTATTTGCTGAATCTTTGTACAACATATAAGGAGTTCCTGTTTCCATTTGAGAATCAAGAATTTGGAACCATAGTTTTTGAGCTGATATCTTTTTTACATGAAGACCCAAATTTTCGTATTCAACATATTTCTTTTCATACTCTTCTCCATACAATTCAATCAAATCAGGACATTTTGATGGGCAAAATAGAGACCATTCTTCATTCGCTTCTACACGTTTCATGAATAAATCAGAGATCCAAAGCCCGTAAAAAAGATCTCTTGCTCGTAATTCATCTTTTCCATGATTTTTTTTCAATTCTAAAAATTCTTCTATATCTGGGTGGGATGGTTCCAAATAAACGGCAAATGCACCCTTTCTTTTGCCACCACCTTGGTCTACATAACGTGCAGTATTGTTAAATACTTGACACATTGGAACAATACCACTTGACTCTCCGTTTGTAGATTTAATAGAAGAACCCCTTGATCTCACATTACTGATTGAGATTCCAATACCACCTGCAGATTTAGAAATTAACGCACAATCTTTTACAGTAGAAAAGATCCCCTCTATTGAATCCGACTTTATTGTCATTAGAAAACAAGATGCAAGTTGATTGAACTTAGTACCAGCATTGAACATCGTAGGAGTTGCATGTGTGAAAAATCCTTCTGACATATACTTGTAAGATTCTATACAAGCTTCAATATCTTCATCATATGCATGTATAGCTGCCGAAATGCGCATTAGTAGTGTTTGTGGACGTTCAACTGTTTTTTTTGTTTCTGGATCTTTTAGAAGATACGATTTTAAAAGAGTTTTGTAACCAAAAAAATCATACTCAAAATCTTTTTGGTAATCAATCTCAGAATTTATCTTATCCATATTTTTTTCAATAAACTCTCGTGTACTGTCATTCAAAAATTCTAGAATAGGTTGCATTCCATCATCAGTCATTTTATGCAAATTTGATACACTGATTCTTGCAGCCAACGTACTATACTCTGGATGTGTTGTTGTCATGTATGCTGAAATTTCAGAAGCTAAATCATCAAGCTGATGCGTTTCTACACGATGAAACAGTCCTGCTACTACTTTCTGGGACACTGCAATCGAATCTACATTAGATAAATCATTTGATAAATTATTTATTCTCTTGGTAATTTTGTCAAACGATACTGGCTCTAGTTTTCCATTTCTTTTGACAACCATCATCGTCGTCATGTCGATCGGGTCAGGTGAAGAAGATGTCGAGCTAGAATTCTGATCCGATTTAAGCATGGGTTCCATACTTGAGAGTTTGTTTAACTTAGAAGAACAAAAAAAAATTTTTTTTAAATCGTTACATTTTTTATATTTTTAATACATTAATCTTTAAAAATTAGCAAACAGTCAAATTGCCCACATCCACAAGAGCACGATCTATTTTACTTTCGATTGCGGAAATTGCTCTTTTTAAAACATCATCTGGTTCGTCGTCATTTAAAGTTTCAAAACTAAGTTTGTACTGCCCATTGTTAAGTAACTGCATAGCAACAGCTGCGCACATCTTATATCGTGCATGCACACAACCAGCCTTGTAATTAAAATGAACTGTAGCCTTTAATTCTTGTTCTTCATTCATTTCTATTATTTCAACATCTTTTACTATTTTAAAGGAGGGTCCAGTTAAATCTGATGCCCATACTGTTCTTCCTTGGACATGTATTTGCATTGTTTCCCCATTTCCAACCTTTATAAAAGGAATCATTCCAATTCTATGCGCAATGTATTCATCTGTCTGACAACTTGAGTTTTTTTCGAATGTAACAGTGTCAGCCGCCCATGATTCTATATCCATGATTAGAGCTCGTCGAATTGCATTCACTGTTCCAACAGATGAATTAAGATAATATTCTCCTTTTTTCATATTTGTATTTTACATTTTTTATAAAAAATCTGATCATAAATTTTTAATTTCTTCCACTACCGTATAAACAATTTACATTTACCATAAGTTTTGTGATTTATTTACAAAATATAAAGTTATAAATATAAACCCAAGGATTTATAGAAAAACCATCTTCATTTTCTAATTTCATAAAAGCAGAATATGCAAGATGAAGTGTCCATGATGTAGAAACCCATATTTCCACAAGTGCCGTACCCACAAACAACCAAACAATTGAGAATATTCTATAGTCCAAACGCTTGTAGTTAACAAATGTATTATAACAATCACGACATACTATATGGAAACAACGAATCCACACCACAATCATTCCGGATTGTAAAGATGTAGCAAACACACTATCAGATAAATACCCTAATAGGAAAAATTCTCCTTGATCGTTTATAAAAATATTCGATATTTGAATTATAAAAAAGATACTCAAAATACTCAACAAAATATACAAACACCAATTTTTTTGAGGTGCATAATTTCCAAAAGTTACACATACAATAGGTCCAAAGAAAATTAGCCAAAAATAAGATGGTTGTGTTATAAATGTACCAAGTACTATAGTAAGATAATCATACCACATATATGATGCTTCAGGCGTGGCTCTCAAAAAAGTTATGAATAAATCTCCTTGTCCTGGTATTAAAAAACTACCATACATTATTATGGTAAAAACAATTGATGCTAATTGTAACAGGAATTCAGTATATTTTAATGGAATAAAGACTGCAAACGGAATTGGTAGTAACCATGTTAAAAATATAAATAAAAAATTATTTGAAATCCATTTACCCATTGCTCTAAAAAGATCCATTATTCCTTCATAATTGTCAAAGTTATAAAGAAGATTTAAAGGTATAAAATAAAAACCTAAAAACAAAATACATGAAATAAAAAACAACGACAATGATGTATATATAATCATCTTACTATTTTTTTTCGAAAAATTTTTAGATTTTATAGGTTTTACAACAATATTTTCTTCTTTAACTACAATTACTTTCTTCCTGTATTGTTCTGATAATACACCTAATGAATTTGACATTTATTTATTACAAAGTTTTAAAATTATATATACATCATATTCGTATGATTATATTCAGTTTTTGGTTTGAGTAACTTTTTTACAAAATCCAATGTTATTATTTTTTTGTTATCTTGCGCTTCTTCCAAACCGAGGATTGATACTGATCCATAAGTCTTATATAGATTAAAACAAGATATAACATGTTCTATATCTTTTTCGATGGATCTTAACCCAGTTTGCTCTTGGTTTTTTTTTAATATGAATGTTAACGCTTCTTCTTCAAAAGAAATTTTATTAGTATCCATATACTTTGGAATTATATTTTTGTTCATGATACAAAGTTTTTCTTCACTATTGGGTGTTTCTACTCGAATACGTTTTATGCGGTCTAGAAGAACTGGAGAAATTTTACTAGGATCATTATAAGAAAACACAAAAATGCACTTTGAGAAATCTATGTCAAAAGTAAAGTATTTGTCTCTAATATGAGAGTTCTGAGAATTATCAATCAAATGAATGAGTACATTTATTATTTCTTCTCCTCTTGGAGAAGAAGAAACTTTGTCAAGTTCATCGAAAAAAAATATTGGATTGCAACATTTTGTTTCAATTAATCCTCCAACGAGACGTCCATATGTTGACCCTTCATAAGTGTAAGAAGATCCTAGAAGAAATGAAGAGTCTTGACATCCACCCAATCCAATATACACTAATGGAAGACCAGTTGCTTCCGCGAACGCACGCTTTACAAATGTAGTTTTTCCTGTTCCAGGACTTCCTTCTAAACCAATCGCATATGTATTTGACTCCGAACCATTTTTCCATTTACACAATAGTTTCAAAACTTCTCTTTTGGATTCATAATTTCCAGTTATATGTTTATCCATAATTTTATTTGCATTGTCTAAAAATTTTTTAGAATTTTTGATACAAGGTGTCACGGTCTTTGAAAATGGTATTTCCATTGACGATCTTACCAGAGATAAATACTTGTCAGAGTCATTATATGGAATAGTATTGAAATATCTTAATTTAACTTCGTCTGGTAAGGAGGAAGTCAACACAGACATTCTAATCGGTTTAGGTTCATCTGTATTTTTTTTAAAAATTTCAACAATTTTTTTAACTTCGAATTCTCCCAGTGAGTCCATAAAATCTTTTTCTCTTTGTGAAAGAGTAATCAAAACTTTTTTAGAATCTTTAGAAATCGTTGGTTTAATATTTCTTTTGGGCCTTGTATTCATTGTCATAATTCTATTGACAAAATAATAGATAAAAAGATATAAATCTGATTCATAAATTTATCGTATTGGTTTTAAAATTTGTTCGCATACATCTTCATAAATTTCATTTGGCGTTTCTATGTGTTTTTCATTATTTAGTCCAGTAAGCCAACGCCACCACGACAATTTTGGTGGTGTATATGAAGGTACACATTTGATCAATTCTTTATGAATTATATTGTTACCAACGGAATTTTCAGTTTTAGAAACTTCTAAAGCAACCACAGGAACTACGTAAATATCTTCTACATACTGTTTATTTCTCAACTTTTGCATTCTAACCTTTTTTTTTTGTTTGCGTGTTAGTTCATCATTCTTGTGAGCTCCTGTTTTTTCTTTTTTCATTACGCGAATCGAAGTCCATTTTTTATATTGATCTTTATTCAGCTTATCATCCAAGGATAAGTTTGAATCAGTATTTTCCATCTTTATTATCAAATATAAAAAAATAATGATATACTGTTCGTTTTGCAACTGTTCTAGTGATCATATAAGCGTGTATCCATGCGGACATGCTTATTCACCATGTTGCGTTTCTAAATTTTTAGAAATTAGCTTGTGTTGCCCAGTTTGTCACGAACCTAATTCAATATGTTTTTCTATAGAACGTATAAAGGTGGTAGATTTTATAACATCGTAAATAAATATCAGTTATTATATAAAATGAGTTATCAACTTAATAGTACTAGTAAAAAAACTTCTATACGAATTAATAACCCAAAAATTTCTGTGAGAGGGAATCTTGTCAGTATAAGAGAAGAAAAAGAACAAGAAGAACTCGTAAGTGACGGAATTTCAGAAAATTATAAAAATAATTTAATACTTGTCTTTGTTATAGTTATTACAATTGTGATCGTTGTTACAGGAGCAGTTCTCTTTACAGTTTACAGCTAATAACAATTCAAAAATACAATTGAACAAAAGTTATAAAGAACCATATCTGATGATTACGTGTTTTGCACCGTCACAAGCCATTCGAAATTGTGGCGGACATCTTGTGTCCAATATTTGTAGCAAATTGTTAGGAATTTGTGTTTGAGGTCTAGAAATATGATTTTTAAATATCTGCTCTTGACAATTTTCATTTGTTGCTTCTATTACATTTAATACCCATAAAAATTTGGTAGTCGGACGAGGGTATGGAGAATATTTTTGAGGCGGCCCTTGTACATATTCCGTGTGAATTTGGAACCAGTAATAATATAAGGTTTCGTCAATACATACGATCAACAAATGTTTTCTACTTTGTGCTTTGCTTCCTATACTTTGTAAAGACCCCACGTCTGCTCGAATGACATCATGAATATCTCTTTGATCGGTTTTGCCAAATTCATTTAAACTATCTACTATTGCTGAGATTGTTTGAGTGTTTGATTCGGAAAAATTAAAATTACAGTTGGACATATTCTTCAAAAGTTTTAAAAAAGACAATTGTTTTAATGATTTCATTATTTTACTTGGACAATTATTTTTATAAAAATCTTAAAATGTATGTTTTTTTTGTTTCTTTATGAAATTCAAAAATTCCAAATGTTTCATTTTCAGTCTGAAAACCATATTCTTAGTACAAACAATTGTAAGAAAGGTCAAACGAGACTTTGGGACTTTGTGATTCGTTTTTTTCCAAATAATTTTTACTTTTAGTTTATAAATGTTACATCAAAAAGAAAAACTTATTCTTCCCGCAGTTGTCGGTGCTTCGTTTTTATTAGCTATTAAAGTACTTTTTAAGATAAAAGAAAAGTTGGAAATTATTGAAGAGTGTGTAAAAAATA
>MDTC01068567.1_pt1 | contig 12776 bp, 11 predicted proteins | sample 811181 | NCBI WGS metagenome assembly MDTC01 (sample SAMN05326644, study PRJNA326480) | marine metagenome | isolation source: seawater | place: Pacific Ocean: North | collected 2011 | reverse complement strand
TGTTTAAATTGAGTAATTTACGTTATCTACAATTCATACTAATAATAATTTAAATATATATATTCTAATTTAAATGACACCAATTAAAGAATGTTTAGTTAATAAAAGAACAGATATTAAACCAGTGTGGTTAATGAGACAGGCTGGTAGATATCTGCCAGAATTTAGAGATATTAGAAAAGAAAACCCAGATTTTATTCAATTATGCTTAAATCAAAAATTATCTGAAATTATAACCCTTCAACCAATAGATAGGTTTAATTTTGATGCTGCTATAATTTTCTCAGATATACTAATGGTTCCTTATGGCATGGGTCAGAACGTTAAATTTAAGAAAAATTTTGGTCCAAGCTTAGGCGAAATAAACATTGATAATTTTATAGATCTTGACGAAAAAACATTTACTCAGAATGTATCACCTATTTATAAACTTCTTGAAAATTTAAGTAAAAACGAAAAATTAAAAAATAAAGATTTAATTGGTTTCGTAGGCGCACCATGGACTCTGCTAGTATATATGGTTAATAAAATATCTCCAAAAAATGGCCTTCCAGAAAACTTTTTAAAAAATGATGCTTTAGTAAATGAATTACTTGAACTTCTAGATAAATTTGTAAAAATCCACATCAGGAATCAAGTAAATGCTGGTGCAACAATAATTCAAATCTTTGATAGTTGGGCAGGTTTAATAATTCAAGATCACGAAAAGTATCTTTATAAACCAACGGAATCTCTTGTTAAATTTACTAAAGATCTTGGAGTCCCAGTAATTTGTTTTCCAAGAGGGATTTCGAATTATAAGGAATTTTGTCAAGTTGTTAAACCCAGCATGATAAACATTGATTATAATGTTGATCCTAAAAAACTCATTGGCGAGATAGATATACCTATACAGGGAGGATTAGACCCGAGTGTTCTTTTAACAAATAAGGAAAACTTAAATCGAAAGGTCAATATGTACTTAGAAATTTTTAAAGATCACCCATATGTATTTAATTTAGGCCATGGCATTATGCCAGACACAAAAATTGAAATGGTAGAAGAATTAATAAAAACAGTAAGAGATTTTAAGTAATGGAAAATCATCCAGAAATTAAATATGGCAAAACAGGAGTTTTAATTATAAATTTAGGAACCCCCGATTCTACAAATTGGTTTGACATAAGAAAATATTTAAAAGAGTTTCTATCTGATAGAAGAGTGATAGAAGTTAATCCTGTAATATGGCAAATAATTCTTAATCTATTTATTCTTACTTTTAGACCATCAAAAACAGCAAAAGCCTATAAGGAAATTTGGATGAAGAAAGAAAACATGTCACCTCTTCTATATTATACACAAAAGCAAGCACAAAAAGTTTCAGACCTAATATCAAATGAAAATTTAATAGTAGATTTTGCTATGAGGTATGGAAATCCAAGTATTAAAAGTAAAATCAAAAAATTACATGAAGAAGGATGTGAGAATCTTATTATTTTACCTTTGTATCCACAGTATGCTGCTGCAACAACAGCTACAGTTTGTGATGAAGTTTACAGAACATTAATGAATATGAGATGGCAACCATCATTAAAAATTGTTCCTCATTATGAGTCAGAACCTCTTTATATAGATGCTCTTGTAAACTCTATTAAAAATAAAATTAAAAAAATTGATTGGAAACCAGATTTAATAATAGCCTCTTATCATGGTATACCAAAAAAATATTTTGATAAAGGTGATCCGTATCATTGTTATTGTCATAAAACTTCAAGATTAATCTCTGAAAAATTTGATTCTATTGAAATTAAAACTACTTTTCAGTCAAGATTTGGTCCCCAAGAATGGCTTCAACCGTATACGGATAAAACATTAGAAAATTTACCAAAAGAAGGGAAAAAGAATGTTCTTACAATATGTCCTGGATTTTCTTCAGATTGTGTAGAAACCCTTGAGGAAATATTAATTCAAGGCAAGGAAAGCTTTATTGAATCTGGGGGTGAAAATTTTGATATGATACCGTGTTTGAATGACAATATTGATCATATCAATTTATTAAAATTTTTAATTCAAAGAAATATTTAAAAAATGAATTTTTATCTACTTTTTAAATCTATTCATTTAATCGCAGTTATATCTTGGATGGCTGGTTTATTATACCTTCCAAGAATATTTGTTTACCACTCGCAAAATAGCTCAGAGATAAAAATTTCTGAAATATTTAAGGTAATGGAGAAAAAACTATATTTTTATATTATGACACCCGCTATGATCTTATCCTGGATACTAGGTGTTTTATTAATACATAGTATTGGTTTCGAGCAACTAAGCCAAAAATGGATGATATTAAAAATAGTTTTTGTTATTCTTTTGACTGTTTACCACTTCTATTTAGGAAATATACTCAAACAATTTAGTACCAATGACAACCAACATTCTCATAAATTTTTTAGGTTTATAAATGAAATACCAACAATATTGCTAATTTTAATTGTTTTTGTTGTTATTTTTAAGCCTTTATAAGCTTGAAATTGTCTAAACAGATAACTATATTATATCTATCTAATTAACCAATCCCTACATTATGAATATTCAAGAATTAAAAGAAAAAAGTTCCGAAAAGCTAATCACTGAAGCTGAAAATCTTGGAATTGAAAATGCAAGTACATTAAGAAGACAGGAAATATATTTTGCAATATTAAAAAAATTAGCTGAAAAAGGTGAAGAAATTACTGGCGGAGGAGTACTTCAGTTACTACAAGATGGTTTCGGATTTTTAAGAGCAATGGAATCTAATTATTTACCTGGAGCAGACGACATCTATGTTAGCCCAAATCAAATTAGAAGGTTTGGTTTGAGAACAGGAGATACTGTTGAAGGACCGATAAGAGCTCCAAAAGATGGTGAGAGATATTTTGCCTTACTTCAGGTAAGTAAAATAAATTTTGAAGAAACAGAAAAATTTAAACATAAAATTGCTTTTGATAATTTAACACCTCTTTACCCAAACAAACAATTAGTTATGGAAGTAGAAACAAACAAAGTTGAAAAAAAAATAGACCTTACTCCAAGATTAATAGATTTAGTTAGTCCAATTGGCAAAGGTCAAAGATCATTAATTATATCCCCTCCTAAAGCAGGTAAAACAATGATTTTACAAAGTATAGCGAATTCGATTACAGCAAATCATCCAGAGTGTTATTTAATGGTTTTGTTGATAGACGAAAGGCCAGAAGAAGTAACAGATATGCAAAGAACTGTTAAAGGTGAAGTTATAAGCTCAACATTTGATGAACCAGCACAAAGACATGTCGCTGTTGCTGAGATGGTAATAGAGAAGGCAAAAAGATTAACTGAACATAAGAAAGATGTTGTTATATTATTAGATTCAATAACAAGACTAGGAAGAGCATATAATGCAGTAGTTCCAAGTTCTGGAAAAGTATTAACAGGAGGTGTTGATGCAAATGCATTGCAAAGACCAAAACGTTTTTTTGGTGCTGCCAGAAATATAGAAGAGGGAGGATCTTTAACAATAATAGCAACAGCACTAATAGATACAGGCAGTAGAATGGACGAAGTTATTTTTGAAGAATTTAAAGGGACCGGTAATAGTGAGACTATTCTTGACAGAAAAATTTCAGAGAAAAGAATATTTCCTGCTATTGATATAACTAAATCTGGAACTAGAAGAGAAGAACTTATATTTGAAAAAAATGACCTTCAAAAAATGAATGTTTTAAGACGTATTATTGCTCCTATGGGTTCAATGGATGCTATAGAATTTATTAATTCAAAACTGAAAGATACAAAAAATAATTCTGATTTCTTCAATTCAATGAATAAACCATCTTAATTTTGTAAAACCAGACTTTCATAAATCTTCTCTAAATCCTTTGTATACTTTTTGGAATCAAATAAAATTCCTCTATTTTTAACTAATTTATTTTTTATAGAATTATACTTTTCTTTGTTGCTTGCCATTTCACAAGCGATCGAAATATATTCTTTAATATTATTTGATACCAATATTTTTAATTCCATTGAATTTAACAAACTTGAAGCAACTCTAGAAGCAAATGAATTTCCACTTAAAGTTAATGTAGGTACACCTCTTCTAATTGCTTCACTTACTGTTGTATGACCATTGTATGGAAATGTATCTAAGAATAAATCCATAAACCCGAACCTTTTTAAATGTTCTTTATAATTTAATTTTTTTGCAAATATAATTCTAGATTGGTCAATGCCACTCGACTCTGCTTCCTTCTTTAGATTTTCAGTTGCTACATTGTTATGATGCAATAACCATAAAACTGATTTTTTGTTTAATTTAAGTATCTCCATCCAAATCTTAAATATATCAGGAGTAATTTTGTATGTATTATTAAAATTTCCAAATATAAAATTTTCACCAGGAAGATTTAAAGATTCTTTAGAAAACTTTTTATCTGAAACTTCTATTTTCTTTTGTCCTGGAAAAAAGCTATTTGGAAAATTCAATACTTCTTCTGTATAATACTCATAATTTTTTTCTGGTATTAATATTTTATCACCAATTATATAGTCCATAAAATTTGCTCCCATTGTTCCAGAATATCCTACAAAACTTATCTGGATAGGAGCAACACGATTTAAATATATTAAACTTTTTGAGTTTGCAGTATAACCAGTAAGATTAATAGCTATGTCTATTCCTAATTTGCGACTAAGTTTTATAGTTTCATCAGTTGATAATTCATTGATATCATAAAATTTTTTAAAACATCCTTGAATTTCATAGTGTAAATCATCTTTTAATGGCCCATGAAAAAAACCGTAGATATCAAATTTAGATTTATCATGATTAATATATATGTCTTTAGTTAATTGAAGAACTGGATGATTATAAAATTCAGCCCCATAATATCCAATTTTAATCTTTTTATTTATTTTTTTATTTAAGATTATTTTTTTTCTTTCATACCTTTGAAACTTAAAATTATTATAGATTAGAGCATTTTGATATTGTAAGTAAGGGTCATCTATTAAGGAAAGCATTGGAAAGGGTTCAATAATTTTTTCTTTATTTTTTATGCCTTTAATTATTCTTTTTAAATTGTCATCGTATTCAGACCAGTCACATAAAATTTTTTTTGTGTGAACCAATTTTCCTAAAGTATAACTAAAATTAGGATTTATATTTAAAACTTTATTAAAAAAATTTATAGCTTGTTGATAATTTTTTTTCTCTAAATATAGCTCCGCTTTATTATTTATAGCTTCAATATAATCATTTTTTAATTCAATCGCTTTATCATAAAATTTGTGAGCTTTATCTGCGTTACCTAATTCTCTTTGTAAATTTCCAATGTTATTATGCAATAAATGATTATTAGGAACTAATTTTAAAGATTCATTGAATTGCTTCATAGCATCTTTAATTTTAGATATTTTTTTATAAGCAATTCCAAGATTTATCATTGCATCTGCAAAGTTTGGATTAAGTTCAAGGGCTTTTTTGTAGTTCTTGATTGCATTTTCATTTTCATTTAATTGGCTTAAAGCAATACCAAGATTGTTATAAAATATTGAATTATCATTTTTGATTTTAATCGCTTCTTTAAGTGAATTTACAGCCTCAATGTATTTTTCTTTTTGTATGAATGCAGTCCCTAATAAATAAAGTATTTGAAAATTTTTTTTGTCAATTTTTATTAATTCTCTATATTTGTCTATAGCTTCATCTATTCTTCCAGCTTTATGCAGTAATTTTGCTTTTTCTAAATTATTTTGTAATATGTCAATTTTCACAAGTTATTTTATTTAATTTATAATTAATTATAAATAACCTAATTCTTTCATTTCACTATTGAATTCTTTATCAACTTTCTGTCTAATTTCATCATTCAATAAATTTTTCCATTTATTATTAAAACCCATGTTAAAAAAAGTTTTTACTTGTTTATCTTTTGAATATGCAGCTTCCTCAAATCCTTCTTTTTTTTCTCTATTTTTTAAAACATTAAAGTCTGTAGTTTCAATTGCTTTCTCTAATTTTTTTTTATCAATGCGTTCAGTTCTATTTAGCAATGCATTTACGAAAATTATTATATCTCTAAAAGTAGAGTACTTATCATTTTCTAAATCTTCGTATTTGATCAATAATTTTCTAAAATTCTTAGACTTGATCCATGATTTATAATGATTTGACCAGCTGCTAAGTAATGTCCATGTTCTAAAATCGCTGGAGTCTGCATGTTTAATCTCTGTATTAAAATTTGTTATAAATTTTAAGGCTTGGTTATCATCAAATGTAAAATGATTTTTTACTGACGTCAAAACATTCCTTGGGTCTCTGACAACATAAATTCCTCCCAAAGTATATTCAGCTGTTGTAAATGGTCTTCCTTTAAAATTTCCTAAACAATTATGTGTTTTTAAAAACAATGCTTTTTTATTTTCCTTTATCTTTTTTTGAGCAGCTATCCAATTTTCAGACGCACTATCTACACTATCTAAAGGATTTTCAAAAAATTCAACATTTGGAAATTGTTTAATATGTTTTAATAAATCAAAATTAAATTCTCCATGTTCAGAAAAATAATAAGCCGATAAAAAAGATCTGACATAAGTATTTCCACTTTTAGGGTATGAAGCTATCCAAACAATCATAGAAAAATATATATATTTAAATCCAATACTAGCTATAATTGTTTTAATGACAATATATGCTCTTTCATCAGGCCATGGAATTTCAGGAATATCTGTCATTAGAGTTTCTGGACCAAAAACCCAAATAGTTATTGAGAAATTGACAGGCGAAAACTTGCCAGCCCCAAGACATGCAACATTGAGAAAATTTAATAAAATTGAAGATAATGAGCTTATAGATGAGGGTATATTGATATGGTTTCCAGGGCCTAGCAGTTACACAGGTGAAGATATGGCTGAATTTCATGTTCACGGCAGCAACGCTGTCGTTAGTGCTATTCATGCATCAATTTCAAGTGTTGAGGGATGTAGATTAGCAGAACCAGGAGAATTTACAAAAATTGCTTTTCAAAATGGTAAAATAAATCTTTTAAAAGCTGAAAGTATTTCGGATCTTATTTCATCAGAAACCGAGATACAAAGACAACAAGCAGTCAAATTAATGTCTGGCAAGAGCTCTGAAAAGTTTACCTTATTGCGTGAAAGATTATTAAAAGTACTATCTAATGTTGAGGCTAAAATAGATTTTCCAGAAGAGGATTTGCCCCAAGACATTTTAAAAAATATTTATTTAGAGGTTAAAGGTATTAAAGAGGAAATAATTAGAATTTTAGATGATCAAAATGTTGGAGAAAGAATCAGAGAAGGTTTTAAGATAGCAATCATTGGACCTACAAATGTTGGGAAATCATCTTTGTTAAATTATTTATCAAGAAGAGATATTGCAATAGTATCAGAGATTGCAGGAACAACTAGAGATGTGATAGAGGCTCACTTAAATTTAGATGGATACCCTGTTATTATATCTGATACTGCAGGAATTAGAAATTCTGAAGATGAAATCGAAAAAAAAGGAATCAAATTAGCTTTAAAAAAAGCTGAAGATGCAGATTTAAATTTAGTTGTTACAGAGCCAAAAAACGTTGATTTTATTGATTTTTTGAAGGACGTAGAAACAAAAAAAACAATTTTAGTAATTAACAAAATTGATATTAATAATTTTGAAGCAACCGATGATCAAAAAAAATATAATCCAGTTGAAATTTCCATAAAAGAAGAAAAAAATCTAGATGTGCTTTTAAATTCGATTAAAGAGATTTTAAAAAATAAATTTATTTCCTCGGGAGATATATTTATAACAAGACAAAGGCATAGAGCAAACCTAGAGAAATGTTTAGAACACCTAAGAAATTTTGAAGGAAAAAATTATGTTGAAGACTTTGATAAAGCAGCAGAGGATTTAAGATTAGCGACTAGAAATTTAGGTGCAATTGTTGGAAAAGTTGATGTTGAGGAGATATTGGGCACAATTTTCAATGATTTTTGTATTGGTAAATAGGCGTTGATATTTAAAGCTTTTTAAAGAGTTTTCAGTCTTTTACTTGTAAATTACAAGATCAATAATAAATTAAAGTTATGAAAAATGAGTTAACATTTGATGTTGTTGTAATTGGAGGAGGTCATGCTGGATGTGAAGCAGCTGCGGCATCAGCTAGGCTAGGTGTAAGCACAGCCTTATTTACTCATAAATTTGATACAATTGGAGAAATGTCATGTAATCCAGCAATTGGAGGTTTAGGTAAAGGACATTTAGTAAGAGAGATTGATGCATTAGATGGTGTAATGGGTGATGTGGCAGATAAATCAGGCATCCAATTCAGACTTTTAAATAGAAGTAGAGGTCCCGCAGTAAGAGGCCCTAGAACTCAATCTGACAGATCATTATATAAAAAATATATGCAAAAAAAACTTGTAAACTATTGTAATCTATGCATTTTTTCTGATCCTGTAATTAAGTTCAATTTCGTTAATAATGATATAATAGGATTTATAACACAATCAGGTAAAGAAATTAAATCCTCTAAAATAATTCTAACAACTGGCACTTTTTTAAATGGTTTGATACATATTGGTGATGAAAAAACCCCAGCTGGCAGGTTCAATGAAAAGCCTTCAACAGGATTGAGTGAGCAGTTAAAAAAATATAATTTTAAAATTGGAAGGTTAAAAACAGGAACGCCACCTAGATTAGATGCACGTACAATAAATTTCGAAAACCTCGAAGAACAACACGCAGATAGCGATCCATACTTCTTTTCATTTTTAACTAAAAAAAATATCAACAAACAAATTTCATGTCGAATGACATATACTAATGAAACTGTTCACAAAATAATTTCCAAAAATATTAAACGAAGTGCAATGTACTCTGGAAATATTAAAGGAGTTGGACCAAGATATTGTCCATCTATAGAAGATAAGATAAAAAAATTTGCTGACAAGGAGAGACACCAAATTTTTTTAGAACCAGAAGGCTTAGATGATCATACAATTTATCCAAATGGAATATCAACGTCATTACCAGCTGATATACAACAAGAAATATGTAATAATATCAATGGTTTAGAAAATGTAAAAATTTTAAGGCCTGGTTACGCTATAGAATATGATTTTGTTGACCCTAGGGAACTTTTTTTAACTCTCGAGACTAAGAAAATAAAAAATCTTTATCTTGCCGGTCAAATAAACGGAACCACTGGATATGAAGAAGCAGCTGCGCAAGGACTAATTGCTGGAATAAACGCTGCCCTTTCTTTTAAAGGAGAGGAACCGTTTATACTTGATAGATCAGAAGCGTATATTGGTGTGATGATTGATGATCTAGTTACTAAAGGTGTGGCGGAACCATATAGAATGTTCACATCAAGAGCTGAATACAGATTATCATTAAGATCTGATAATGCAGATGTAAGATTAACTCAAAAAGGAATAGATGTAGGGTTAGTACTTGATAGAAGAGAAATTCTATTTAAAGAGAAATACAAAAATTTAAAAAAAATAACCAATAAAATGGACAATTTAAAGATTACACCTTCTAAGGCTTCAAAATATGGAGTAAATATAGCAAAAGATGGTATTAGCAGATCTGCAAATCAGATTTTAGGGCAAAAATCAGTAAATATGAGAAAAATAAGGAAAATTTGGCCAGAAATTCAATATATTTCTCGAGAAATTGATGAACAATTAGAGATTAATTCCCATTATAAAAGCTATCTGAAGAAACAAAATGCTGATATATTGGCATTCAAAAGGGACGAAAATTTAATAATACCTGAAAATATAAATTATGACAACTTTTCTGGTCTGTCTAATGAAGTTAAGTCTAAATTTAAAAAAATTAAGCCTAAAACCATGGGACAAGCATTAAGGATTGATGGAATTACTCCTGCTGCAGTATATATTTTGTTGTCTCATCTAAAAAGAAAGTCTATTAAGCATATAGCTTGATTGATTCTAATATTATAAAAATTGATAAACTTGGATCCTCAAACGTTTCACGTGAAACATTGAAGGAGCTAGAAGATTACTCAAATGCAATAATTTCAAAAAATAAAGTCATAAATCTAATATCTAAGACAACAGAAAAGTCTGTAAAACACAGGCATATAGAGGATAGTGCACAAATTATTGATTTTGTTGATAAAAATGATATTAATATTTGCACAGACTTAGGATCAGGAGCCGGTTTACCTGGTATAGTTTTAGGTATTTTGATGAAATCAAAAAAACCCCAATTTAAGGTAATTTTTTACGAAAAAAGCTACCACAAGAGTATTTTTTTAGAAGAAATGTCAAAAAAATTTAATTTAAATTCGGAAATTCGCAGAAGAAATATTTTTGATGAAAGAAATTTAAAAACTGATGTAATTATTTCTAGAGCATTTAAACCTTTACCAATTATTTTTCATATTGCACAAAGCAATTTTAAAAATTTTAAATATATTATTTTGTTTTTAGGAAAAAGTGGGAATAAAATTTTGAATGATGCTTTAAAGTTATGGAACTTTGAGTATCAAGAAAAAAAAAGTGTTACAAGTGATGAGTCATTAGTTGTAAAAATTTCAAATTTAAAAAAAAAAAATGGATAAAAAAATTATTTCAATCATTAATCAAAAAGGTGGAGTAGGGAAGACGACTACTGTTATTAACCTTGCGGCTGGATTGTCTATGAAAGGAAAAAAAATTCTTGTAATTGATCTTGATCCTCAAGGTAATGCAACTACTGGACTCGGTTTATCGAATACTTCAAATTCAGATACTACAATTTACAGTGTTCTTAATGGAAATAAAAAAATTTCTGAAGTAGTTCAATCAACAAATTTTGATAATTTAAAATTGATCACTTCAAATGTCGATCTATCTGGTCTCGAGGTTGAAACAGCAGGAGATAGTCGTAGGGCATTTAAACTAAAGGATGAATTAACCCCTATTTTAAATGATTCTGGAGCATCATATGACTATATACTAATAGACTGCCCTCCATCTCTTAGCCTTCTCACAATTATGGCATTAGTAGCATCTGATGCCTTGGTGGTACCTCTGCAGACAGAATTTTTTGCTTTGGAGGGTCTAACTCAACTTATGAAAACAATAGAGAGAATTAAATCTAATTTAAATCCTACATTAGAGATAAGAGGTATTCTTCTCACAATGTTTGATAAAAGAAATAAACTATCAGGCCAAGTTGAAAAGGAAGCTAGAAATTATTTCAAAGACAAAGTTTATTCAACAGCAGTTCCTAGAAATGTTAGACTATCCGAAGCACCTTCTCATGGCATACCAGTTCTTTTATATGATAAGATTTGTCCTGGTAGCAAAGCTTATTTTAAGCTAACAGAAGAATTTTTAGAACAAGATAAGAGAGTGGAGAGCGCGGCATGATTAATCCTTTTAAAAATAAAAAAGGGCTAGGGAGAGGATTATCATCATTGATAGGCGACAGCAATATTAGGAAATCAAATGATAAAATTCCTATTAGCTCAATAGTACCAAATAAAAATCAACCAAGAAAATTATTTGAGAAAGGTTCTTTGGATGAGCTAACCAATTCAATAAAGCAAAGAGGTATAATACAACCATTGATAGTTAGAAAAACAAATGACCAAGACACGAAATTTGAACTTATTGCAGGGGAAAGAAGATGGCAAGCAGCTCAATCGGCTGGCCTTCACGATGTTCCTGTAGTAATAATAGAGGCCGATAATCTGAAATCTCTAGAATTTGCAATCATTGAAAATGTTCAACGTAAAGATTTGAATCCTATAGAAGAAGCTGAGAGTTATAATAACTTAATTAATAACTTTGATTATGATCAGGATAAAGTTGCTAAATTTATTGGTAAGAGTAGATCTCATATATCTAACTCCTTAAGACTACTATCTTTACCAGAAAAAATAATTGATTTGGTTAGAAATGAAAAATTATCTCAAGGTCATGCTAAAATTTTAGTTGGACTTGATAATGTCTTATTATTAGCCGATAAAATAATTAAAAAAAAATTATCTGTGAGACAGACAGAGAGTTTAGTTAGGACTCTAAAAAATGGAGCCAAAAAAATTTATAGATCAAAAGATGCAGATATAATTGCAAAAGAAAATGAATTAACTGAAAAAATTGGAATGAGAGTTACATTAAGTAACAATAAGAATAATTCAGGAACTTTAACTTTTGAATATAAAGGTTATGATCAGTTAGATAGATTAATTAGCATTATAAAGAAAAATTATTAATAACTGATAATAAAATCAGAAACTATATTAAGTGAATTTTTAGAATTATTTTTGATCAGACTTTCAATGTCGTTGATTTCATAAATTTTTTCTCTTAACTCATCAATATTCCAAGAATTCACTTGCATTTTAACACTGTCTTTTTCCTTCCAAAATATTGGAGGTTTCGTTTTTGATATTATTTCGTCTAAATTTTTTGAATATTTAGTTTCATTTAAAATATGTAGTAGTTTTTTGGATTTATTTAAAATTGTCCTTAAAATTAAAACACAGTCATCATCTGAATAATTATTTTCATTTAGAATCTTTGCAACATTTTTTGTATTTTTAGAGAGATAATTATTCGCTAATTCATTAACATCATGATTCTCAGAAAGATTTGTTAATTTTTCAACTACATCAATCGTAATATTTTTATTAGTTAAAGAATACTGAAATATTTTATCTAATTCTAGTTTCAAATTTTGTCTATCTCCACTGACTCTGTTCACTAATAAATTTATAGTTTCTCTCGACATTTTAATTTTATTTTTG
>MDTC01024467.1_pt1 | contig 12777 bp, 14 predicted proteins | sample 811181 | NCBI WGS metagenome assembly MDTC01 (sample SAMN05326644, study PRJNA326480) | marine metagenome | isolation source: seawater | place: Pacific Ocean: North | collected 2011 | reverse complement strand
TTTAAATATTTTTAAAAATAATAAGAATAAATTTAATGAGTTAATCCTTCTAAAAACATATTGATTCTTTGTTTTAACTCTACTGTAGTTGGTCGTTCCATGGAAAATTTTAAAATTATATATGTTCTATCGCCCTTTCTGGGTGCTTCATCAAAAAAAATGGTATTAGAATATATTTTTCCTTTATTATAAAGTATATAACCATATTGTAAAATAAATTTGTAAGGCTTTAATAATTTAAAAGTGTAAAACGTTATATTCATTATTTAGGTAAAGTATTAATTATACGGAGAATTCAAGAACATAAATATCTTGACAAAAAGGGATTAGGTGTTGTACAATTACTTACATGAGATAAGGAGTTTACTCTCTATCCACTACCAAAAAACCAATCAAATATTAAAATGGAGGTTTCAATGGCTGAAGTAGTTGCCAACACTGGCGTATCAAAAGATAAAGGATACTTATATTATTTAGGTAAAGATGGGAATGTATGGCGTTCTCAAATGGCTCGGGCTGGGAAAGGTGGAGGAAATGCAGAAAAAGTAGCGGATGCAGGTGTTACACGTGAATCTGGTTACCTTTACTTCATTGATAAAAATGGTAATGTAGCTCGTTCACCAATGGCAAGAGGTCGGAAATAGTTTTATCATCTTTATTTCTAAAAAGGCTCTCTGCTAGAGAGCCTTTTTAGAAATAAAGATTGTTTTAATTATTACATAATTTTGTTGTATAATTCGGACCTTTAATTACTCCCTTAACAAAAATATTATGAAAAAAATTATTGTATATAGTTTAGCTATCTTTTGCTTTAATCCGGCATGGTCATCAGACGGCCTGCAGCTATTTGGATCAAGGAGAGATGCTGAAAAAGAAAAATCAAATAACCAAAGCAGTTATAATCAAGACAATGATGTAGAACAAGACTTTTCATCATCAGAAGTATCGTCTAGAAAAAATATAGAATCAGTTATTCCAGTTAAGAGAATTCCAGGTGGTTGGGTTTTCAGGGATGAGTTATTAGCTCCATGGGAATCTAACCTACCAGCAGTTTTATCTATTATTCCAGACACTACTGTTGAAGTTGTATATCATGATGATAATAGAACAACGAGGGAAGGGTTTGTCCTTCCTATAAAGAGAGCTTCCGTAGAGTTTCAATATACCTCAAGGCTTACTCATGAACTCATTATGCTGGATTTTGTTAATGTAGATTTTATTTACAGCACTACCAATAACAATGATTCACATTTTATACTTGAGGGGATAGTAAAAAAAATCAAGTTGAAAGATACAGGTTTTCCTCAACTCGCTTCATCCGATATTATTAAACATAAAGTATTAATGGAATATGGTACTCCTAAAGAGTTTGATGGCGTGTGGCATATCTACCAAGACGTTAATTCCACTTATAAAGTTCGAGAGTTGGATGAACGCAATCTTAAAGTAGAATTAAAAAGTTTAAAAGTAGTCGACAAACTTGAGAAGGCTATTGATGATACTTATTCCAAACAAGGTATCGAGTATAAAAAGCGATTAATGGTTCAGGGAATTGACATATAAGTTTAATTACTTTTACAAGAAGTTCGTATGTCCTTATTTTATTTTTTAATTCTTGTATTTTCTCAAGACCAGAATATTTCGAAGATAGCTTAGTTACACAAATTGTAATTGAAGGAAATAAGAAAACAAAGGATTTTATTTTACTTCGAGAAATCCAACATCCATTCAATGGTGCACTTGATAAGAGACTAATTGAAGAAGATAGGAACCGTTTAGAAAATTTAGGAATTTTTAGTTTTGTTAGTTGGGAATTAATTCCAACAGGTAGTGGTACTTTTATTTTAAAATACAAGGTACAAGAATCTATTCAAAATACCCCACCAACAGTTTTCCCCATTTATAATGAAAGTAAGGGATGGTCATTAGGTTCCTTATGGCTATTTAATAATTTTCAAGGACGAAATCAGTTACTTTCTTTATCAGGAAGTATCGGAGGGGAGGATACTTATGGAATAAACTTTCAAGATCCATGGTTACTTAATGATCGAATTTCTTTTTCAATTAACATAAAAAAAAACTTGTATAAAAGTAACTTCTTGAATTACGAAGTTGAACTTAACAGCAAAAAAGTCGGGTTAGGTAAGTGGTTTAGCAACCAAATTAAAACTGAGTTTTTATGTGCTATTGAATCAAAAAATTTCAATGCTGAAAAAGAGAGCATGCAATATAAATATTTTGATTCAAATTTGAACTTAAAATATGATGACAGGGATATTTATTGGAATCCTAATAAGGGATTTCTTCTATCAAGTTCTTTTCAATATATGGTAGGATATGATTCCAAGAATTTCAAAACATTAATCTGGGATCAATCTTTATCGTATTTTTTTAGTTTAGATAAATTACAAAAAACTGTGTTTGCGCTAAATGGGAGTTTTAAAAGAACATTTGGATATAAAAGTATTTTTTTTCAAGATTATATAGGCGGCTCAAATTCTATAAGAGGATGGAGAATACCTGATCCCAAAATTTATAATTCAGAGCCATATAGATTTGGGCATGGTTTTTTCCAAACATCGATGGAACTTAGATATGAATTTATACCTAAATATATAACTCTAACTGGTATTGAAACTGGATTAAGTATTGTTTTGTTTACAGACGCTGGATTTATTGCTAAAAGCGGTTATTCTAAATATATTCTTTTTGGTTCTGGTTTCGGAATTAGAATACCTTTTCCGATTTTGGAGGTTTTAAGATTGGATTATGGTTTTGGCGTGCTTAAAAATAAGGTTGAATCTACTTCTCTTCACTTTGGAATAGGGCATAAATTTTAATTTAGAGGTCTATACAATTATGGGAGTGGATTTTTTTCTGGAGCAAGGAGACCTCCTGATATAATAGTCTTCAATCCTTCTTCTACACTCATGCCGGTTTTAATTGAATCTGATTGAGGAATAAGTAAAAAAAAACCTGAAGTAGGATTAGGGGTCGTAGGTACAAAAACATGATAATATGGTACACCTTGCTCACTAATGGATTCTCCACTAATAAATGCCATTGTCCAAATTCCTCTTCGAGGATATTGAATATAAATTGCACCCTTGAAAGTATCTTTTGATCCTTTCGTAAAAGTATCAGTAATTTGCTTTAAGGTACTATAAATAATATTCACTACTGGTACCTTTTTAACCAGTTTCTCACCTAGATTAAAAACCTTCTTTCCTATAAAATTTGTTACAAGTATGCCTAAAAAATAAATCAAAATAATTGTAAGTATGATTCCTAGACCTGGAATATCAACCCCAAAATTTTTCAAAATCGGGCGTGAAGTCTGTTCTAGAGAAACAAATAAGAATTTCACAACAATGAATGTGAAGTAAAGGGGAAGCAGAGTTGCAAGTCCTGCAAATAGTTTTGATCTAAGATTTTGTGTAATTGAATTCATAATTTTAAAATTTAAGTTTGAAAATGATTCAATGAAAGTTACCTGTTTTTTTTTCAAGGTTTAAAAGATATTTCTCCTCGCCAACCCCTCCTTTGTAACCTCCTAATTCTCCAGATAATTTTATTACCCTATGACATGTTATTAAAATAGGTAGAGGGTTACGTGCATTGGTATTAGCAACTGCTCTGTATGCTTTTCCTAAGACTAGGTTTTTACTGCTTAAGCAGAGTTTATTGTGTTGAAATCGAAGGTTGTTTTTGAAACTAATTGATAATAAAAAGTCGTTATTGGAATTTAAAATTAGTCCCTCAATAGGTGTATCATGAGTTAAAAAGTGATTTATAATACAATTTTTAATAGGAATCTAATCTTTGTTCATATAAATAACTACAGGGCTGGCAACGAATATGCTAGAATAGGTTCCAACAACAACTCCAATGATCATAGCAAATGAGAATGTATTTAAGACTTCTCCTCCAAATATAAAAAGAATAAGTACAACAAAAAAAGTTGTGAGGGAGGTAACTATTGTCCTACTTAATGAATCATTTATGCTCTGATTTATTACTGATGTTAATTTAGTTTTTTTAAGCATTTTTGAATTTTCACGAACCCTATCAAAAATAACAATTGTATCATTTAATGAATATCCAACAATTGTTAAAAAAGCAGCTATAACTGCAAGAGATATTTCATAACCTAGCAGAGAGAAAATACCTAGAGTGACTAATACATCATGAGTTAATGCTGCTATCGCTCCTACTGCATATTTTAATTCAAATCTAATTGTAATATAAATCAAAATTAATAACAGAGCACTTATTATAGCCATCACGGCATCACCGCGCAATTCTGCCCCGATTTTAGGTCCTACTTTTTCGATTGAAAGTATGAAGTCATTTTCATCTTTTGGAATTAAATTAGGATATAAACTTGACATTTTGTCTATCAGGGACTTAGCAAAGTTTGCTGGCTCATTTTCAAAGCTTGCAATTCGTAGGGCGACATTTGATAAATCTCCAAAATGTTTAATCTCTGCTTTGCTAAAATCAAATATCTGTCCGTCTATATTTACTTCAGTCATCGAAGATCTAAAATCATTTATATCAACTGTATCAGTGTAGTTTACAGCGATTAATGTACCACCCTTGAAGTCGATACTTAATTTGGGGCCACTATTAAAAATTAATGATATAATACCTGAGGTAATTACTACAAATGACAATATCTTTGTAAGGTTTGATTTTGCCATAAAGTCTATGCTTGTTTTTTTTATAATTCTCATATTTAGATACTCAGCTTTGTAAGCGATTTTCTAGAAATATATGAATTCAAAATAGTTCTTGTTATATAAACAGCTGTGAACATACTAATGAGAATCCCCCAAAATAATACCGTGGCAAATCCTTTAATTGGTCCCGTACCAAATTGGTAAAGAACAAGTGATGCAATTAAAGTAGTAACATTAGCATCAATAATTGTTGTAATGGCTCGATCATAACCAGAATCAATAGATGCTTTAGGTGTCTTACCCTTCCGTAACTCTTCTCTAATTCGTTCAAAAATAATGACGTTTGCATCAATTGACATGCCTACAGTCAAAATTAAACCTGCAATACCTGGAAGAGTTAAAGTCGCTTGCAATGATGCTAAAACTGCAAGAACAAGGACAATATTCCAAATCAACGCAAAATTAGCTATAATCCCTGACAATCTATAATATATGATCATAAAAATTAAAACTGCAACAAGCCCAAAAATAACTGCTTGTGTGCCTTTTGATATAGAATCAGTACCTAAGCTGGGACCTACAATTCTTTCTTCAATAATTTTAACTGGCGTGGGCAAAGCTCCTGCTCTTAAAATGATAGCCAAGTCTTTTGCTTCATTAATATTTGCGAATCCTTCAATTTGAGTTCTACCGCTTGGAATTTTTTCTCTAATAGAGGGAGCCATATGGACTTTATTGTCTAATACAATTGCAATTCTTTCTCCAATGTTTGCTCCTGTTACTCTTGACCATGTTCTGGAACCTTGATTATTCATAGATAATGAAACAATAGCTTGACCAGCAGAACCACTTCCTATTGTACCCAAATCTGCCTTCGCTTCCTCAACAATTCCCCCAGTTAGCTCCGGTTGGTTTTCTAAATAATATAGGCGGTAAAATTTTTCAGGTGAATCGGATACTACTGATTTTGCCTCTTGGCTGAATAAGATCTGACCATTTGCTTTATTTAATATTTTTTTAACTTTGGGATCATCAATTAATTTTTTTAGGGAGTAAATATTTTTCTGACTTACACCTACATCTCCAGGAAGGGCAGTTAAATAGCTAGAAAAAGGTGCATCATCAAAAATATCTTTGACTTCTTCTGAGGTTAATGAATCATCGTTAAAAGATTCTTCTTGAGCAAATAATTCAGATACTTGTTTGATCTTACCATCTTCATTATCTACTTCTTTTTCATCTGAGTTTTTTACTTTAGTTGTTTCATCACTTATTTTTGATAGGTCTTTCAATGTATCATCTAATTTTGAGATAAGTTCACTAGTGATCGAGTTATTTTTAACTAAATAAAACTCAAGTAAAGCGGTACTTTGAAGGAGGGCTCGTGCACGCTCAGAATCCTTGATTCCTGCCAGTTCAACAACTATACGATGTTTTCCTTGTTTTTGAATAGTTGGCTCAGATACTCCAAATTGATCAACTCTGTTTTGTAGTATTTCAAGAACTCGATTAATCGCATCGTCTGACTCTTCCCTTATAGCTGCTAAAATATCCTCAATTGAGGCTCCATATTCATGGTAATATCTAGAAAGTTTTATACCATCATTTCTGACTTCCCTCTCGAAAATATCAAAAATATCTATATTAGGGTTTGATGCCTGAGATCTAATTTGCTCAATAACATTCATAAGCCTATCATCTTTGACAGAAGCTAAGTTAGTAATTAAGGCTGGAATATCAGCTTCAAGAACGATATACATTCCTCCTTTAAGATCTAGTCCTTGTCTAATTACTTTTGATTCTAAATTTTCTAATTCACCATTTAATCTCATTTCTTCCTTTTGATCTTCAGAAAGATTTTGGTGTCTCCACGTGGGCAACAGCGATGAAATTGCCCAAAATAATATAAGTGAGATAACTAAATATCTCGGTGTTAAGTTTTTTACCATTCTTTTATATAATTAAATTAAAATTAGCGGTGAATATACTTTAGGCAAGTTCTTTTTAGCAAGATTTCAACTCTTTTAAATAGAACTTAAATTAGACCCATAGTTTTTCCAACTTTTTTAAATGACATAATTGCCTTGTCTAGATGATATTTCTCCATCGATGAAGAAATTTGTACTCTGATTCGAGCTTTGTTTCTAGGCACAACAGGGTAATAAAAACCCATGACATATATTCCTTCATCAAGTAACTTTGAGGACATTTCTTGCGCAACTTTAGCATCGTAAAGCATAATCGGTACTATTGGGTGAAAGCCATCAAGAATATCAAAACCATTTGCTGCCATTTCTTTTCGAAAATAAAGAGTATTCTGCTCTAGTTTTACTTTCAACTTGTTACTTTTTTTTAAAGTTTTAAACGCTTCTATCGCTGCTGAGGCTACTGATGGTGATATACTGTTTGAAAATAAATATGGCCTAGATCTTTGACGCAGAAGATCAATAATTTCTTTTTTTCCAGTAGTAAATCCACCAGATGCTCCTCCAATGGCTTTACCCAGAGTAGAGGTATAAACATGGATCTTATTCATTACTCCAAAAAATTCCGCAGACCCTCGCCCTTCATCTCCAATAAATCCTGTAGCATGACTATCGTCAACCATAATCAGAGCATCATATTTCTCCGCTAATAAGACTATTTTATCTAACTTAGCAATTTGCCCATCCATTGAAAATACACCATCCGTGGCTATAACTCTTAATCTGCATGGCTTTGCTTCAATTAATTTCTTTTCAAGATCTTCCATATCATTATTTTTATATCTAAAACGCTTAGCTTTAGAAAGGCGAATGCCATCAATAATTGATGCATGATTCAATTCATCCGATATAATAGCATCACCACTCTTAAGAATAGTTTCAAACAAACCACCATTTGCATCAAAACAAGAGCTATAAAGTATTGTCGCCTCTGTTTTAAAAAAATCTGAAATCTGTTCTTCCAAGTTAAGATGTAAATCTTGAGTACCGCAAATAAAGCGCACTGAAGCCATCCCAAAACCATATTTGTCAAGTGCGGACTTGGCCGCTTTGATTAGTTTTGGATGGTTTGCTAGCCCTAAATAATTATTCGAACACATGTTGTAAGCAATTTTGTGATTTTTTGTTTTAACTTCAACTCCTTGAGGAGTCTTCAATGCTCTTTCTTTTTTATACAGTCCAGTGCTTTTTATGTCATTTAATTCGGTTCGAAATATTTTTTTATATTTGTACATTTACCATTCCATAATTATTTTGCCACACTTTCCGGAGGTGATTGTATCAAATGCACTGTTAAAACTAGATACAGGAAATTTATGAGTGATAATTTGATTTAAATCTAATCCACTTTTTATTAACTGATCCATTTTGTACCAAGTTTCATACATTTCTCTACCATATACACCCTTTACATTTAAACCCTTGAATATGATATTATCCCAATTAATGCTTGTGCTTGGCGGCAATAATCCAAGAAGCGCTATTTTCCCTCCATGGTAAATGCATGAAAGCATTTCATTAAAAGCTTCTGGGTTTCCAGACATTTCTAATCCAACATCAAATCCATGAGTAATGCTTAGTTCACTAAAGCAGTTTTTGATGGAATCTTTTTCAGTATTAATGGTCTTTGTAGCGCCTAGCTGTTTGGCAAGTTCTAATCTGTACTCATTAACATCAGTTATCACAATGTTCCTTGCACCAATAAAATTACAAATTGCAACTGAAATTAGTCCAATGGGACCAGCTCCAGTAATAAGAACATCTTCCCCCACAATATCGAAACAACTTATTGAATGAACAGCATTTCCGATTGGATCAAAAAATGCTGCTATGCATGGATTAGTAGTTTCTGCAATTGGCCAGATATTTGATTGAGGCATTACAAGGTATTCAGCAAAGGCGCCATTCTTATGGACCCCAATACCCACTGAGGAAGAACAAAAATGCTGTTTCCCAGCTCTGCAATTTCTACAGTATCCACAGGATATGTGTCCCTCGCCAGTGACTCGCTGTCCTTTATCGTAATGCTGAACATTCTTTCCTACCTCTTCAATAATACCACAAAATTCATGACCAATTATTAAGGGCAAATCAAGAGTTCTTTGTGCCCATGAGTCCCAATTATATATATGTAAGTCTGTACCACAAATGGCGGTATGAGTTACTTTAACTTTTATTTCATTATCCCCACATTCCGGCTCGGGAACATTCTCCATCCATATACCCTTTTTGGGGTGTTTTTTTACAAGAGCTTTCATTAAAAGTAATTAATTATTTGTTAATATATTATATACTATGAGAATAATTTACATAATAATTAATTACTTTTTCATTTTTAGAGGTAATGTAATTCTAATGGTTTGTTAATAGATTCTATCAATGATTTTAATAATTATTTTTTAATGTCAAATACATTAGCTTTCTCAAATCAGAAAGGTGGTGTGGGTAAAACCACCTCTGCAGTAAATGTGGCACTTAGTTTAGCTGTTTCTGAAGTAAGAACTCTCATTATCGATTTAGACCCTCAGGCTAATGCTACAACCGGTCTATCTGATTTGGTAATTGAAACAAATGGAACCATCTATGATGTTATTTTGGGTATAGAAAACATCAAAAATTGTATAGCCAAAACTTCCTTTCCTTTTTTAGATATTATAGGTTCCACAAACGATTTGGTTGGAGCAGAAGTAGAGTTAGTTGGTGTCATGGCGCGGGAGTATCAATTAAAGAAGGCTTTAGAAAAAATTGAGGGGCAATACGATATCATTATTATCGATTGTCCACCCTCGCTAGGTTTATTAACTATAAATGCTTTAACTGCTTCAAATGCAGTAGTAATTCCAATACAGTGTGAATACTATGCACTTGAGGGTTTAGGGCAATTACTTAATACAGTTCGTCTAGTACAGAGACATTTAAATGCAAACCTGGAAATAACTGGAATCTTAATGACAATGTATGATGGAAGATTAAACCTTTCTAAACAAGTAGTTGAAGAAGTAAATTCTTTTTTTAAAGAAAAATTATTCAAAACATTGATTCATCGCAATGTTCGTCTAAGTGAAGCTCCAAGTTTTGGAAAGCCAGTTTTATTGTATGATGCTAATTCAACTGGAGCTCAGAACTATATGAATCTAACTGAGGAGATTTTACAACGTGTCAGTTAAACGTTTGGGGAAAGGTCTGGATGCATTAATTCGTGCAGATGGTGTTAAAAAAAAAGATGACTCCCATCTTCAAAAAAAAGAAACAGGATCAATTTCTAAAATCAAATTGAATCTCATACATCCAAACCCAAATCAGCCAAGAAAATACTTTGATGAAGTTGCTCTTGATGAACTAACTGCTTCAATTTCAGAAAAAGGACTAATATCGCCTTTAACTGTTCGTGAAGTAGAAGGTGGTTATGAATTGATAGCTGGTGAAAGGAGATGGAGAGCATTAAAATATCTTAAAAAAAGAATAGTACCTGCATATGTTCTAAATACTAAAGATGAATCTGATGTAATGGAAATGGCCTTAATCGAAAACTTACAGAGAGAAGATTTAAATGCCGTTGAAGAGGCTGAAGCATACGCCGTACTCAATAAAAAATATAATTTATCTCATGAAGCTATCGCTAAAGCAGTAGGTAAAAAAAGGGTAACTATTTCTAATGCTTTAAGGTTATTAAAACTTCCTTTTGACATTAGGAAAAGTTTAATTGAAAAAAAAATTTCAGCAGGCCATGCTAGAGCTATTCTTCAGGCTAAATCTTCATCGGCAATGATTAAAGTTTGGGAGCTTATTATTGAGAAAAATATTTCCGTAAGAGATGCTGAAATTCTTGTCAGAGGAAGGAAGATTAAATTTCTGAAAAAAGTTGGAATTTCAAAAAACAAAGATCCTCGATTGATTTCATTGGAGAATAAATTGATCGAAATTTTGGGAACAAAGGTAAAGCTTAAATCATCAAAAAAGGGGGGGCAAATTGAAATATCATATTATTCAGCTGATGATCTTGATAGGATTTTAGATATAATTTCTGCCTAACATGTCGAAACAAAGAAAATACACTTTCATAATTATCCCTGATGATGAGAAGGATTCATGGTCATTTAAATTAGGAAAATTGAGTTTGCAGTTTACTAGTTTGATATTGATTTCTCTGGTTTTGGCAAGTATACTAATTCTGTTTCTATACCTACCAAAATTGTCAAATTACAGAAAAATTGAGTCTGATTACAATAAAATGATTTCCGAACGGATGCAAGTTTTTGAATTATCGCAAGAATTAAAAAGAATCAAACAAATGGATCAATTCATACGTAACACTCTTGGAGAAAAGCTTGATTTTGATAATAAAATTTTAGTTGAAGATTCGACATTAGTGTTCTTTGAATTACCAGAAAAAAGAATTTCCCATTTAAAAAATATTCCATCTCATCCTCCTATATTAGGTTATGTAAGTAAGCATTTAAACAATACTGATAATTTTTTAAAAGACACACATCACGGGATAGACATTGTTGCTAAAGATAGTGATCCAATAATGGCTGCGGCTAAAGGGGTTGTGGTTTTTTCAGGTTGGAATTATGAGTATGGGAACATGATCATTCTATATCATGGAGATGGATATTTTACGCATTATGGTCATAATAAGAAAAATTTAAAACATCAACGAGATATTGTTGAGAAAGGTGAAATTATTGCTTTAGTTGGTAGTACAGGTATCTCATCAGGGCCACATTTACATTTCGAGGTTTGGAGAGAATTCAAACCTGTAGATCCACTACTATACTTCCCCGAATATTCATACTCTGATCTTACTTTTCAACGTGATTAATAAAAGAATCAAAAATGTACAAACAATGATTGGGATTGATATGGTTATCGATGGCTCAGTGGAATTAGAAAATGCTATTATTGTATATGGTCAAATTAAAGGTGGGATAAAAACAAAAGGCCCAGTAAGGTTAGGTAAAAGTGCAGCAGTTTATGGAAATATTATTGGTGATGATATTCGCGTTGCAGGATTAGTTGAAGGTAATATTTTATCAGAAGGTCAAGTGACTTTATTAAAAACATGCAGAGTATTAGGTGACATAACGTACAAAAAATTAATTATTGAAGAAGGGGCTAAGTTTGAGGGTAAGTGCGAAGTTGTTACAGAAACTTCAATAATATAGTAATTTTAAAATATAATTAATTATCATTAACAAGAAAAAAACAACTTTGAATTCATTTTTATCTTTTCATAAAGTAGTCATTCAAGCAGGTCCTGCTGCAAGTGCTTCTTATACTCTAGTTGCTTCTTTATTAATTTTTATTTTTATTGGATATAGTATAGACAACAGTTTTGATTCCTCTCCATTAGGGCTTATTGTGGGTCTAATTTTTGGTTTAGTTGTTGGTTTTTATCAACTTTTTAAAACTGTTATTTGGAATCAGAATGATGACTGAATTTTTTTTCAATAAACTTACTTACTAAACTTTAAGCTCTATTAGATGCTAAAACCTAAATTTACCATTTCAAAATGTATCCTTTTTAAGTAATATCGCCTTCATTTTATAAATAAAATACTATAAAAATATTAGACTTTAGGTTTTTATTCCAACAATACTAGAAAAAGTTAGATGATTCCAGCTCAATCTATTGAAGGCCCAAAAACTGTTATGGAAAAAGTTGGGCCAAACATTATTTCTCATGTATCAAATACCTATAAAACAGATTATCCTCCGATAGTTAGTATTGAACCAATAATGGGTATAGACTTTTCAATCACAAAACATGTTTTAATGTTGTGGATTGTTGCCGTAATAATATCTATTGCGATTATTATTCCAATCAGGAGATATTTATCGAGTGGGAGTTTGGTTCCCTCGGGTTGGGTAAATGCAATTGAGGCTATAGTTAAGTTTATTAGGGATTCTATTGCCAAACCAAACGTTGGGGAAAAATGGGTAATGACTTGGGCTCCTGTTTTGCTTACATTTTTCTTTTTTATTTTGTTTGCAAATGGTATTGGGATGATCCCTATTTTTGATGTTCTTGGATCAATCAACCGGTTTTTACTTGGTGTACCATATTCTGATAAATATAACACTATTAATACCATGCTTAATGGTGG
>MDTC01043009.1_pt1 | contig 12778 bp, 9 predicted proteins | sample 811181 | NCBI WGS metagenome assembly MDTC01 (sample SAMN05326644, study PRJNA326480) | marine metagenome | isolation source: seawater | place: Pacific Ocean: North | collected 2011 | reverse complement strand
TACAAAAATAATTTTTTATAATTAATTAAAAATTTTAAAAAGTTAGTTTTTAATAATTATTTCGTTAACATTTAAAAATCTATTAAAATCTTTAATCTTAAATTTTTTATCATGATGTGAAATTTTTATAAAATAATTTATTGAATTTTGAAGAGATTTTTCAAACCATGAATTATTAAATTTTTTTATAATTTTTCTTTTTGGTTTAATGAAGTGACCCATTTTGTTAAAGGTATTTCTTGGATTAAAGATAGATAAGTTCTTTTCATTAAGTACCAATAACGCATTTGAAAAAAAAATTTTTATTTCTTCTTCTAATATTGTTGAGTAAGACAAATAAATTTTTGAATAAAAATTTTTATTAAAATTTATATCTATTATAGCATTATCTATTTTATTTTTTTTTATACAGCCAAACTGTCTAATTTTTATATTTTTAACGGTTCCAAATAAAAACATAAAAAAACTTAAATAATGAATACCAACATTTCCAGAAATTTCTTGAAATTTACTATATGGTTTAAATCTCCAATTATTATTAAAAGACTTTTTATAGGAAATACCATTGGTAATATTCACCTGAGCAAAAAGTGGCTTACCATATATTTTTTTTTTCATAATTTTACTTAAAAGATTATAAACATCAGAATGCAATAAGTTGTGTCCAAAATAGATTCTTTCTTTTATTTTTTTTGGTAGTTTTTTTAAAAAATTTACCTGTCTTAAACTAGTTGGGCCAGGCTTTTCACAGTATATATAAATTTTTTTATTGATAAATTTTTTTATATACTCAAAATGTGTATTAGTTGCTGAGCTTATAAATACTGATTTACATTGATTAAATTTTTTTAAATCTGAAACATATTCTAATATCTTTATTTTATTATTTTTATTTAAATATTTTATTTTTTCTTTTTTATAGCAAAAGGAATAAATTTTTTTTATATATTTATTCTTTGATAAGTTTGAAATAATTTTATAACTATGGTTTTGATATCCTATAACTCCAATAATTAATTTAGGCATCTTACGCAAGGTTCTAAAGTATTTCTTTTTTGATTAAGATGTTTTTCTCTAAGATCATTATATTCTTTTGATGTCCAGATCTCTGAGATAGATCTATTTTTAGCATTCCATTTTGACAAAATAGATTTATAGTCATAATCACAAGGATTTACTTTGCCATCAGCCCAAACAAACATTCTTGTCCATAATTCTTTACAGGCATGTTTAAAATCATTTGGTTTGTTGTCATATGCACTTTCCCATGGAGAGTAATTAACAAAAGCAATAACATCAGCAAGTTCTTGAAATTGTTTTTCCATTGAATTTATAGATTGATTTTTAGAAATTTTAACTCCACTCATTTTTACAATATGTTTACTTTTGCTGTAATGATCTTTTCTTATTTGTGCAAAAAGTTTTAAATTTTTCATAATTTGTTCAAATTTTCCATTAACTCTTATTTTTTCATAAGTTTCTTTATCTGCTGCATCAACAGAAAAAACAATTGACTGAATATCAGTAGATAAAATGGCATGTATCAAATTTTCATTAAGCATTGATGCATTAGTATTAATCTTTAAAGCTAAAAATTTTTTATTTGAATAATTAAGCATTTTTTCAAAGTCTTTATTTAAGGTTGGTTCACCTCGTGAGGCTAATGTTATTGCCTCTACTTTTCCTTCAACCTCATCAATAACTTTTTTATATAAATCTAAACTCATATTATTCATAAAACCTTTAGATTTATTAGAAAATGATTTATCTGATTGATAACACATTATACATCTAAAGTTACATATAGAAGTAGGCTCTATTTGTAAACATGGTGGATATTCTCCAACTCTTTTTTCTTTTGAAAAAAATCTATATTTATATCTGTAGACAAGATATCTAGAAATTTTTTTATCTTCTATAAATTTTAATTCATTTATTTCATGTTTATTAATCATAAACTTATCTAGAATTCTTTTTTTTTTAATTACATTTTTATGATTTTCTCTAATCTCATTGAATATTTCAGCATCTTCTTGTGAAAAATTATTATCAGGCTTTAGTTTAACTATCTTTTCTAGTAGAGAAAAATTTAAAGAATGTTCAATATTTATATTATCTTCAAAGTAGCCTTCAGGATCTATGCGTGGCTGTATATCGATAATTTTACTCATACTTTTAATTTAATTTTTTTTTATATTATTCTAAATATATTAGATACTAATATTTAATTATTTCTTTTAAATACACGAATAATATAATAATCATCATTAAATTATTTACTATGAAAGCAAAATATTATTGGAGTAGAGCCATCAAGATAATTCCTGGTGGAAATGGTCTTTTATCTAAAAGGCCAAACAGATTTTTGCCAGATGGATGGCCAATATATTATTCAAAAGCCAAAGGAATTAATATTTGGGACTTACAGAATAAAAAATATATAGATTTTAGTATTATGGGGGTCGGAACAGCAATACTTGGCTATGCCAACTCTGAAATAGATAACAAAGTAAGTAAATTTTTAAAAAGAGGAGTCAATACAACACTTAATTGTTTAGAAGAATTTTTATTGGCAAAAAAAATTTTAAAGTATGATCAATTTGCAGATCAAGTAAAATTTGCGAGAGGTGGAGGTGAGGCAATGTCAATTGCCACAAGAATTGCCCGATCTCAATCAAAGAATATTAAAATAGCATTTTCAGGCTATCATGGATGGCACGATTGGTATCTAGCTGCAAATCTAAAAAATAAAAAAAACTTAAATAATCATTTATTAAAAGATTTAGATCCTAAAGGAGTGCCAAAGGGTTTAAAGAATACAGTAATTCCATTTGAATTTAATGATTCTTTAGGCATAGAAAAAATTTGTAAAAAAAATAAACTTGCAGCAATCGTTATAGAAGGAGCAAGAGCAACATATCCGTCCAAGGAATTTATTAAAAAGATTAATTATTTAAAAAATAAATATAAAATTTGTTTAATCATTGATGAAATAACTTCAGGATGGAGAGAAAGAACAGGTGGGATATATAAAAAAGTTGGATTGAAACCAGACATAGTTGTCTATGGTAAAGCACTTGGAAATGGATATGCAATTTCAGCAATAGTTGGAAAAAAAAAATTTATGAATAAAGTTCAAGACTCTTTTGTTAGTAGTACGGCATGGACTGAAAGAGTTGGTTTTATTTCAGCTATTTCAACAATAGATTATTTTATAAAAAATAAAGTTGGCAACACTATTAAAAAAAATGGAAAATATCTTTTGAATGGCTGGAAAAAAATAGCAAAAAAAAATGATTTAAAAATAAACTTCAATGAATTTTTAGGTATGCCGTCATTTTCATTTAACTATGGAGTAAATAGTGAAAAATTACATACCTATTTTACAGAACTCATGCTGGCAAAAGGTTATTTGGCAACTAATGGTTTATCCATTACCTACGCCCATAAAAAGAAAGATATAGATGCTTATCTTAAAAATTGTGATAAGACTTTTGAAATAATATCAAAATCTGTAAAAGAAAATAATATAAAATTAAAAAGTGAAGTAAGAGTTACTTCTTATCAAAAAATTTAAGATATATTGAAATTATAAATATATATTATTTATTAGAGTATAATAAAAATTTTTTGTCTTTTATTAGAGAACTTTTCCAACCTTGATTTCTTTTTATTTTTTTTTGATATGAGATTAGATTTAAATTCTTTTTTGCAAAACTTATAAGTTCTTTCATGGATATAGAATTAATCTTTTCTTTACCAAAATTATCTATAATCTTGCATAAAAAATTAAAATCTTTTTTATAGTCAATTGTAAATCTATAATTAGAGAGGTCATCTTTGATATTTTTTTTTGCAATTTTAAAGTTATTTTTTTTTACCATATAGGTTGTTACATGCTCTTTTTCAGAGGGTAATATAGCTCTTTTAAATGTTTTTTTTAGAGTTTTGAAGGTAAAAATTTCAATGTCCATTCCATCAGGATATTTACATGGCAATGGATAAGAGTTTGAATAATAATCAATTTTTTTTTTTTTAAAATTTTTAATCATATTATCCAAGATTCTATAATCGATCAATGGACAATCTGAAGTAATTCTAATTATTCTTTTAACTTTAAATTTTTTTGCAGCCAAATAATATCTTTTTAAAACATTATTTTCATCACCTCTGAAAAAAAAAATTTTATTTTTTTTGCAAAATTTAACTATTTTATTATCACTTTTTTTTTCTGTTGTAGCGATGATTATCTTATTTAGGTGTTTAGATCTTTTAAGTCTTTCTATTAATATAGATAGTGGAGTTAAGTTTTTATAATTTAATAAAACTTTATTAGGCAATCTATTCGAATTCATTCGGGCCTGAATGATTGTATCAAAACTCATATTTTTTAATTGCTTTTATATGCATAATTTAGTTATTAGTATATAATTTTTAAAATGAAAGATATCAAAAGTGCTATAAGTAAAATAAATAAAATAGCTAAATTAAATAATAAAATTTCTTGTATTTTTCTTGGCAGCACTGTCCAAAAAGAAAAATCATCTTTCTATATCACTCCTATTAGAGAAAATAAGAAGTTTATATTTTGTAGCATTATATTGTTTAATGACTCTAGAGCAAAAAAAATTGCAAAAATAATTGATGGGCAAGTAGATTATATTTTAGTAGATACAGAAAAAAAAATTCAGACTAATTATAAATTATCAGGATTAGTAAATATTGAGAGAACAATTAAAGAAACAGTTAAAAAATCAAAATTAAGAGTATACAAAGGAAATGACCTTTCTATTTTATCAACAGAAACTTTGATAAATTATTATTTTTTAAATGATAAAAGAGGTATTAGTGGTAAAAAAGTTATAATAATAGGTGCAGGTAATATTGGATTCAAATTAGCTTTAAAATTCGTTGAAAATGGTGCACCAACTTACTTGATAAGAAGAAATAAAAAATATCTAAGTAATATTGTCAAAACAATAAATATAATTAAACCTAAAGGAACTCAAACAAATGCTTTTGCTCTTAAAGCGATACCAAGTGATTTATCAAGTTTTGATATAATAATTGGATCCTCAGATCAAAAGAATCTTATAAAAAAAAATCATATTAATAAAATAAATAATAAAAAATTATTTATTGATCTTGGTAAAGGAACATTTTCTAAGGATTGCATTAAATATTTATTAAATACAAAAAATAATATTTTTAGATTAGATACAACTTCATCTTATTTTTCTTATTTAGATAATGTCATTTATACAGAATCAATTTACAAAAAAGACATATATCTAAATAAGGTTAAAAATTATAATTTTGTAAGTCAAGGAATTTTGGGTCAAAAAAATGATATAATAGTTAATGATGCAAAAAATCCTAAAAAAATACTTGGAGTATGTGTTGGAGATGGAAGTTTAAAAAAATTTAATTTGAATAGTAAAAATATTTTAGTTAAAAAAATTAAAAAAGATACTGGTCTTAAATTAATATATGAATAAAAAAAATGATGTAATTATTCTTGGAGCAGGTCCAGTTGGACTTGTAACTTCATGGCTTCTTTCTAAAAATAATTGGAATGTTAAGTTATATGAGATGAAAGATAAAATAGGAGGCATGTGTAGAACATGGAAATGGAAAGAGTTTTATTTAGATACTGGTCCCCATATTTTCCACACAGATAATAAAAAACTTTGGAATTTATGGAACAATATATTTGGAAAAAATTTGATAGAGGGAACTTATTATTCAAAAAACACCATAGGCGATAAAAGTGATCAATATGTAGACTATCCTCTGTCATCTCAAGCTATAGAAAAATTACCTAAAAAACTGAAATTTAAAATTTTAAAAGAATTAAAGATAGTCAAAAAAAATAAAAAAAAAAATGCAATAAATTTTTCTGAACACATTATTAATCAATTAGGACCAACGTTACAAAATTTATTTTTTAAAGATTATCCAGAAAAAGTATGGGGCTTAAATACTAAAGAAATGACTTCGGAATGGGCGCCTAAAAGAATAAAATTCACAAAAAAATCTGAACCCTTTTTTAATAAAGAAAGAACAGGTGTTGGAAAGTATGGAACAGGTCAACTATACGAAATTATAAAAAAAAAAATAATATTTAACGGGGGAAAAATATTTTTAAATCATAAGATAGTTGGATTTGATAAAAAAAATAATGAAATTAAAGAGATCAAATTTTCTAAAAAAAAGAATATTAAACTTTCGAAAGAAACAATTATAATTTCAACATTACCAATAACTTTAACAGCAAAACTTTTAGGTTTTGACAGTAATTTAAAATTTAGAGGTATAAGATCTATTTATATTGCTCTAAATAAAAAAAACTGTTTTAAAAGAAATGTTAATTGGCTTTATTTTGGAAATAAGAATTTAATTTTTAATAGAGTTTCTGAACCAAAAAGTATGTCATCTTATCTTGCCCCAAAAAATAAAACATATTTATGTGCTGAAATTTGCTATTTTAAAAATGACAAGATTGATAAAATGCCCTTACAACAAATAACTAAAAAAGTTGTAGATGATCTAATAAAAGTAAAATTAATAAAAAAAGAGGAGGTGATAGATACATCAGATAACAAGGAAGACTTTGTTTACCCTGTGCAATTTGTAAATTATAAATATGAATTATCTAAAACAAAACATCACGTATCTAAATATAATCAAATTTTTTCACTTGGAACTGGTGGTGATTTTAACTATGCTGATAGTCAAATACTTTTTCATAAGTCTATAGACTTGGTAAATATTTTAACAAATAAATATGCTCAAACAAATAATGAAAAAAAGGAAGTTGTGATTAATAATTTAAATAATAATGTCAAACTAGGTAACAAAATTGTAGGTGATAATTACCCAACTTATATTATTGCTGAGGCTGGATTAAATCATAATGGAAGTATTGATATAGCAAAACAATTGATAGATAAAGCTGTAGAATGCAAATGTAATGCAATTAAGTTTCAATCATTTGAAAAAAACTCAAGAGTTTCTTCAAAAGTTAAAAACGCAAATTATGCTGAAAAAGCTGATGGACTTCAAGAGAGCACAAATGAAATGTTTAATAGATTAAGATTAAATCAAGAGTTTCATAAAAAAATATTTTACTACGCTAAAAAGAAAAAAATAGAAATTTTTTCTACTCCTTTTGATGAAAAGAGTGTTGACTATTTAGAAAAGCTTAAAGTTAATTTTTATAAAATAGCCTCTGTTGATGCTGTAAACCTACCTTTAATAAGAAAAGTTGGTAAGACTGGTAAACCTCTAATTTTATCTACCGGAATGACAAATATCTCAATAATAGAGGATGCAATCCAAGAGTTTAAAAAAACAGGTAATAAAAATTTAATATTACTACACTGCCTTTCAAGCTATCCCGCAAATGAAAGAGAAATGAATCTAAAAGCAATTAATACATTAAAAAAAATTTATAATATTCCAGTAGGTTTATCAGACCATTTTCCAGGAATAGAAATTGCTTTAATGTCAATTGGAATAGGTGCTAATATTATTGAGAGACATTTTACTTTAGATAAAAATTTTGAAGGACCAGATCATATACTTTCATCAGAACCCACAGAGATGAAAAAATTAGTCCATTTTGCAAATGGAAGTAATTCAATTATTGGGACTGGACAAAAAATTATTCAACCTAGTGAATATGAAATAATTAATAGTCAAAGAAAGTCTATATATGCTAAAAAAGATATCAAAAAAGGTGAAAAATTCACAAAAAAAAATATATGTATAAAAGGACCAGCAGGTGGAATCATGCCTAAATACATTGATATGATACTTGGCAAGAAAGCCTCTGAAAGTATTAAATCTGACTTTCCAATAACATGGTCTAAAATATAAATAATATTTAATATAAATTTTTCAATTTACATATCATCAGATACATTTGGCTGTAAGCCAAAAGTTAACTCTTCTTTTGTTATTGCTTCTCTAACATGAATTCCATTTTTTTTTGAAGCATGAAGATCATCATCATTCTTAGGCATAAATCTTTCCATATACTCTATTTGAAGTTCTTTAAATATTTTATTGCCTTCATTTGTAAATTTTTCTGCTCTCTCTATATCTTTCCATCTATCTTTTGGAAACTTAACATATAAAACAAACGTCCTTTTTATTCCTTCTATTTGTTCAGGAGTATACTGAGGCATATAAAGTTGAGATTTGTCTGATAAACATTTAGTAATTGTTTTATGTTCTGTTAACTTCATGTTATCAGTAGTTTTTCTAAGCGGAGTTCCATGAAAAGGTACAAAAGTATAAATATTATAATTTGTTGCGTCTATATGTCTGTTAATTTCTATAGTATCAAATGCTAATTCTCTAGTTTCTCCAGGAAAACCAGTTATATTATTGACACTAAAATCAATATTCAATTCTTTTGGAACTTTCATCGCTTTTATAATATCTTCATTTTTCCATCTTCTATCTAACATTTTTGTTCTAAATTCTTCATTACCATGCTCTAAACCAAATGCCATTCTCATTAGGCCAACATCTTTAAGTTTTTTTAATTTTTCTTCATTTACTGTTTCAGGGCGTGTCTGCATCCAGAAAGGTAAATTTATTTCTTTATACATTTCACAAAACTCATCTAGCTCTTTTTTATTCCATGCTAAAAAAGTATCAGCCCAAAAAAATACCAATTCTAGACCAACATTTTCCTTGAAGTAAATTAATTCTTCTCGAATTTTACTAATACTTTTTTTTCTAAAAAAAGAACCATGACCCTCCTCTTTATACATTCTTTGTTGGTCAGGAGAATTACAAAAAGCACAAGTAAAAGGACAGCCTCTATGTGTTTCTATAGGAATTGTTTTCCAAATTTTACCTGCCATAGGTCTATACAGTCTGCTTTCTTCGAAAAGATCTAAATCTAAAATTGGGCTAGTGTCTACATCTACAAGTTTTGCTATTTTATTCTTTTTTATTTCACCTTTTTCATCTTTAACCCAAAGATTTGTAACAGTTGAGTAGTCCTCATTATTATGAATTTTATTACATAGGTCAACAATAGCCACTTCCCCCTCACCAACACAAACCATATTAATTAAAGGGTGCTCAATGCATAAATCTGGCGCAAAAGTTGCAAATACTCCACCTGCAATCACTGGGGTATTATTTTTAGTTATATAATCTTTTATATGTTCTATAGATTTAATTCCTAACTCCCACATATCTTCTGTAGATGATATTGCAATCAGATCAGGCTGATATCTCTCAACTTGTGCAGTCAAATCATCTTTCCAGTCTGAAGTTTTAAGTCTTATATTTTTATCTTCCATATTGAAAGGAAGTGTATTTAAAATTTCAGCACGTGAACCATCCGAGTCGATACCATGATCAGCAGCATAAAATGTGAGATCAAATATTTCAGATTTATGATTGTGTTTTTTTAGTATAGCTGAAAGCAAAGCTACAGCAGGAGGAATCATATACATTCCATATGTATTTGGATATATCCATAAAACTTTTATTCCCATAAAATTACATTTATATTAAAAACAATACTTCTACAATCTCTAATTCATTAATTCATTGTGCTACTTTTTAGCACTTTAAACTTAATCATTAAAATATTTTTCTTTTATTACATTAACAACTCTATCTAATCCAATTTTGTTTGGATCAAACGAAATATAATTATTTATATAATTATCATAGTTTTTGATATTATTTTTCATAATATCTAAAAGGTCATTTTTTTCTTTAATTTCATTTTTTGTGTTTAGGTTCAAATAACCAATTATATTTGAGTAAGCATGAGATTGTTTTGCTCCATTTAGACCCATTATATCTGAAGTTAATCCAATTATTTTTTTTTTTAATAATACTGCATCTATAACTGAGCTGGAGTCAAATAAAGTAACTAAAAATGCTTTATAGATGAATTCTCTAGTTCTAAACTGAATAATTTCAAAGTCAGGTAAATTTTTTTGATGATCTTTAATATTATAAGCTGGGTGAATACATACTTTTACTTTTTTATCAAAAGTATTTGACAATTTTTTTAAAACTTTTTCTAAATAAAAATAATGTTCATTAATTTTCTCTTGAGGCATTACACCTCTTAGTTGAGTTTCATGATAGTGGTTAAGATTATAATCTAAGTGTACAATGTAATCTTCACTAATTATTTCTTTTTGACTGAGAAAAATATCATTTGCGATACTATTAATTTCTATTATTTCTTTAGCATAAAAAAATTTCTTATTGTAGAGAAAATTTTTAATTTTGCTTTTTTTAATATTCTTAAGGTAAACTTTATTACTTAAAAACCTAATTTCAATTTTTGCTATTAACCCAAGGTTTGCTAATAACAATGTTACTATTGGACCTATTTTTTTGATTTTGTACATAATTGTTTTTAAAAAATATTTATTGTCTGTTGTTTGTGTCCAATTAATTTGTCCCACATTTGTTATTTGTACTTGTTTTATTTTGAGTTTTTTTAAAAGATAATGAATTTTTATAGATGGAAAGTATCGTCCAAACATATTTATAACTATTAAATTTTTATCACTTAAAAATTTTTTAAATTCTTTTGAATTTTGAGGATTGAATAATTCAAAATTTTTTGGGAGCCAATTTTTTATTTCTTCTAAATTATGTAAAAATGTTCTCGGAAAAAAATTTAATTTTTCTGAATTTATATAATAAACTTTGCTAAAGTTTTCAGAAAATTTTTTTAGTGTATAGCTATGTGTTGTAATTAAAGAATTTACAGAATTATAAGGAGCCAAAATTGCTAAGTATTTTTTTTTGAACATTAAAAATTAAGTTAAATATTTATGATTATATGAGAAAATTATTATAATAACTATATAATAGTTGCAATATAATTATTGTTCAAAGATTGAACAAGATGTATAGTATAAGATAATATCCAAATATTAAAATGAATTTCAAATTTTAAATTAAATGATTCATCAAAAGTTAAAGATACTTTTTGAAAAAAAGCAGAACATAAAAATTTTAATATTACTATTTGCTGGAATGCTTGCTACTTTTTTTGAACTAGTGAGTATTGGGTCAATACCTGCCTTTGTTATGATTATTGTTGATGTTAATAGCTTTAAGTCAATTTTATCATCTTACATTTCATTAGATTTTCTATCAGGAATAAATAACAGGTCTATAACAATAGTTGCTGCCAGTATTTTAGCATTTATATTTTTAATTAAAAATATTTATCTTTTTCTTATTATTTATTTTCAAGGAAAAATACTTAAAGATTTAAGGTTTTCAACCTCTGTAAAACTTTTCAAATACTATATTAACATGCCTTACATTGATCATTTAAGTGTTAATCCCGCTATATTAATTAGAACAATTGAATCTGATGTAGGTTTAGCCTTTACATATATTACACATAACATAACTTTAATTAGAGAAAGTTTAATTTTACTATCTTTATTTATTTTATTATTAGTTGCAGATCCTTTAATATCGTCTTTTGCACTTTTATTTTTAGGTATCCCAGTTTTTATATTTTATTTTTTTTATAGAAATAAATTAAAATTTAAAGGCGCCCACTTGCAAAAATTAATAGGAAAAAAAATTAAAACTATTAATCATAGTTTGGGTATAATTAAAGAAACAAAATTACTAAAAAGAGAAAATTTTTTTCTTAAGTCTTTTTTTGAAATTAATGATAAAGCTGAAAAAATTAATTTTTTAAGTTATTTAATGACCTCTACTCCTCGTCTTTTTTTAGAAGTTATAGCTTTATCCGCAGTCGTAATAGTTTGTACTTTGTTGGTCTTTATAGGAAGATCACCAGAATCAATTATTCCAATAGTATCATTATTTGCAATTTCTGCAGTCAGACTCATACCTGGATTAAATACTATTACAGCCTCACTTGCTACTATTAGGTTGAGGAAACCTTCTTTCGATTTAATTGTTCGAGAAGCAGAAAAACTTAATTCATCTATAAAAATAAAAAATTTTAAAAATATTAACAATAAAGATAGGGTAGAATTTAATAATGATATTTCATTAAAAAATTTATCTTTTAACTATAAGGCAGAAAATAAGATTGCAATCAACAATATAACTATGAATATAAAAAAAGGCACTAGCGTTGGTATTATTGGAAGATCAGGCTCTGGAAAAAGTACATTGGTAGATATTATTTTGGGATTATTAGAACCTGAAAAAGGTGAGATTTTTGTTGATGGTGTTAATATAAAAAATAACAAGCATTCCTGGCAGAGTTATATAGGTTACATTCCTCAAGATATTTATCTTTTAGATGATACTATTAAAAATAATATTACATTTGGAATTAATAATAATAAAATTAATAAAAAATTACTTTCTGAGTCTATAAAAATTGCTCAACTTGAAAAATTTATAGAGTCTTCAAAAAATAAAATAGATACAGTAGTAGGAAATAGAGGAATAAGAATATCTGGAGGTGAAAAACAAAGAATTGGAGTCGCAAGAGCTTTATACAACAACCCAGAAATATTGATTCTTGATGAAGCAACTAGTGCACTTGATATAGATAATGAAAATAAAATGTTAGACGAAATTTATCAAGGAATAGATAATAAGACTTTGATAGTAGTTTCTCATAGAAATAATACAGTAAAACATTGTGATTTAATTTATGTTATGGAACATGGAAAGATAATTGACCAAGGTCCTTACACTAAAATAATGGAAAGGAATCAATATTTAAAAGAAAATAAATCAAATCATTAATGAAAAATATATCAATAATATTTAG
>MDTC01027721.1_pt1 | contig 12778 bp, 9 predicted proteins | sample 811181 | NCBI WGS metagenome assembly MDTC01 (sample SAMN05326644, study PRJNA326480) | marine metagenome | isolation source: seawater | place: Pacific Ocean: North | collected 2011 | reverse complement strand
GTCGGGGGCCCATTTGCCAATGAACTTCTTCTCTACTGCGCCACCATCCACTGGCTTTACCGCCGGGGTTTTGGCTGATGATTCCTCGGCAGGAGCTTTCCTGGCCGGGTTTTTCTTCTCCTCAGCTACGGCGGGAACAAGGCTGCTGACCGCGAGGGCGGTGAAAAGGGCGTGGACAGTGTTCATGGTGAAGAGAGATTGGACTGGGACCGAGAGGGGGGAAAGCACTATCGGGCTTGGATCTTCCGCCCTTGATAGTGGGCTCCGGCAGCAGCGGGAGAGGAATTGCTCTGTTTGGGTGCCGGGCCTTGACGATCTCCTTGGACTGGGTTGTGTTCTCCGCCAGCACGGATTCGATCCTGCTGGCAAAGGAATGAGGAGAGGATTCTACTATTTGGCAGTCTGTTTCTGGCTAGCATCGCTGGTCGGCGCTTCTGCCGAAAAAAAGCCCAGCATTGCGGCCCTGAGGCTCAAGCCCGGGGAGAGTATGAAAGTAGACGGGCTCTTGAATGAAGAGGCCTGGCAGAGGGCAGCAAAAGGAGGAGGATTCCGGCAATATGATCCCGGCCGGGGAACTCCTGCTACAGAGCGGACTGAGTTCGCAATCGCCTATGATCTCGACCACCTTTACGTGGCGGTCTGGTGCTATGATTCTGAACCTGGTGGAGTGATGGCCCGCTCTATGGTCAGGGACCGGATGTATACGGGTTCAGATTTCGTCTACCTCTTCTTTGATACCTACCACGATCAACGCAACGGCTACGTCTTTGCGGTGAACCCGACCGGGGCGCAGAGTGATGCCCTGATCACCAATAACACGGGAAGGAACTTTTCATGGGATGGCATCTGGACTTCGAAGGCGACGATCACGAACGAGGGTTGGTTCGTCGAGATGGCAGTGCCGTTCAAAACCCTGAGCTTCGACCCCGAGGGGACCGTTTGGGGCTTCAACATGTCCCGCCGGATCCGTAGGAAAAACGAATCGACCCGCTGGACCGGTTGGAAAGACGAAATCAAATCCCACAATGCGGTCGAGGCTGGGGATATCACGGGCCTCGGGGGTATGCGCCAGGGCCTCGGGTTGGAGCTCTCACCCTATGCGGTGGGCCGCTACGGCAGTGGAGGGAGTGAGGGCAATAGCCTCGGAGGTGATGCGGGGGCAAATATGCGATACCGCCTGACGCCGAATTTTTCCGCAACTCTCAGCTACAATACTGATTTTGCGGAGACAGAGGTCGACCAGAGGGTTGTCAACTTCAGCCGGTTCCCTCTGTTCTTTCCCGAGAAGCGGGATTTCTTCCTCGAGGACAGCGGGATCTATGATTTTGGGCCTGGGATGCAGAGAAAAAGCCGAGGTCCCACCTTCCTTCCTTATTTCACGAGGAGGATCGGGTTGGCGGATGGCCAGATCATTCCGATTCAACTGGCTACTAAGCTAGCGGGAAGACTTGGGGATTATGATGTCGGGCTAACTCACGCCCGGTTGGATGGCTCATCCGGATTGGGAGAGCAAAATGTGTTTGCGGCCCGAGTCACCAAGCAGGTATTCGCCCAATCCCGGGTGGGAGTGATTGCTACTGGTGGCAATCCTGCCTCCGAGCTGGATAATTATGTGGGGGGGATGGACTTCGCTTACCGGACTAACGAGTTTCTCAGGGACAAGATTCTGGAGGCGAATTTCTACGCACTCGGAAATTACGCCGAAGCAGCCGGGGGTGGACACGGGACAGATTATGCCTTTGGGGCCCAAGTTTCATATCCTAACGATCGATGGGACGGGACCCTGAGCTACATGGAGATCGGATCGGATTTCGATCCGGCACTGGGGTTCGTTCAGCGCACCGGGGTTCGCACCGTCTCTGGGCTGTTGCGCCGAAAGCATCGGCCGGGAGGCTCAGGGTGGTACCGGCAGTTGGCGAGGGGGGCGGACTTTCAAGTCACTTCCCTGACCTCCGGAGGATTGGATTCGGCTCGGTTCGGGGTTGTGCCCTTCAATATCGACTTTGCGAGCACGGATGAATTATTCCTGCGGGTCTCCCATGATGTGGACCGCCCTGTGGAAGACTTTGATATTGGGAACGTCACAGTAGCCGCCGGCAATTATTCCTGGACGAAAGCCCGGCTGGAATACGAGACCACCAGTTCGCGCCCGTTATGGGGAGAGTTTTCGGTGGAAGCGGGCCAGTTCTACGATGGATGGCGGGCAAAGGCCTCGGCAGAGCTCGAGTGGAATCCGAACCGACATTTTCGGCTCAGGGGAACCTATCAATACAACCGGGTGGATCTTGGGGGAGGAGAATTTGATGCTCACGTAGGGAGCCTTGGCGTTAACTGGAATCTTACTCCGGACCTTGGGTGGTCCAGCCTTGTGCAATATGACAGTCTTTCCCGGGAGGTTGGGTTCAACTCCAGAATCCGCTGGGAGTATCGCCCGGGCTCGACGATCTTTCTGGTTCTCAATCAATCGCTGCTGGCGGAAGACCGAGGGCTAGGACTCGAGCGCTCAGACCTGACTCTCAAGGCGGATGCGACCTTCAGATTCTAGACGGCCGGAGACTGTAATTAGAAGTCTCGGTCCAGAAGGTGGTGGGCGATTTCATCAAGACGGGTCGAATTTGGGCCCAGCGCCTCTAGCGCGTTCAGGGCTTTTCCTGTGAGGCGATGAGCTTCCTGCTTGCTCTTTTCGAGACCAAGAATTCCCGGGTAGGTGGCTTTGGCCACCTGAGCGTCCTTGCCCGCGGTTTTTCCGAGAGTCTCTGTCGACTGGGTTACGTCAAGAATATCGTCGATCACCTGGAAGGCGAGACCGAGAGACTTTCCGAAGTCAGTCAATGCGGTCAAATGCTGGGGCGTTGCGTTCGCACTCATTCCACCAAGGCGTAGAGAGGACGTTAATAGAGCAGCGGTCTTGGCCTCATGAATTCTGGCCAATTGCGCCTTGGAAAGAGACTGACCCTCGGCTTCCAAGTCCATGATTTGTCCGCCGATCAGGCGCCTGGAGTCGGCACAAAATGCGAGCTCGGTAACGTAGTCGCGGGTCCGGTATCTTTTGCATTCCGGAGTCTGGGCGATGATGGCAAAGGCCTCGGTCAAGATCGCATCTCCGGCAAGGACCGCAACGCCTTCGCCATAAACTACATGAGTGGTGGGCTTGCCCCTGCGCAGGTCGTCGTTATCCATGCAGGGGAGATCGTCATGAACCAAGGAGTAGGTGTGAATCAACTCTGAGGCACAAGCTGGCGCCAACGCGTCTTCTATGGTGCCGCCGCAAGCTTCTGCCGCAGCCAGACAAAGGACGGGTCTCAGGCGTTTACCGCCGGCAAATACGGGATGGCGCATCGCGCGATGGACGGTCGCGGGCCGAACGGCGGGCTTGGGGAGGAAACGACGTAGCGCGGTATCAACGATACGCTGTTGTTCCCGGAGGTAGGCCTTGAGATCGGACACAGGCTTCAAAGTTACATATAAAAATACTATTTCCCAAGTACCCAATCATTATCAGGTGGTTTCGCAGGGACTCTGTTTAGCTTCCGTTCAGATTAGTTCTGCGATTTGGACTGCGTTGAGGGCAGCTCCTTTTCTGACCTGATCTCCCACGATCCAGAGTGCAAGAGCATTGTCCATCACCAGGTCCTCGCGGATTCTCCCCACCAAGCAGTCGTCTTTTTCTGTGGTATCCAACGGCGTGGGATAAAGAGCTTTGGCGGGATTATCCACCGCACGAACTCCGGGGAACCCTTCGTAAGCGAGGCGGGCTTCCTCCACGCTTGGGCTAGTAGCGAACTGAGCTGTTACCGAAACAGAGTGAGAACGGTAGACAGGGACACGAACGCAAGTACAGGTGACCTTCAGGTCTGGTAGGCCCAGAATCTTACGACCCTCATTGAGCATCTTGAGCTCCTCCCGAGTGTAGCCCCCTTCGACAAATTGGTCGACATGAGGGATCACATTAAAGGCGATTTGTTGTGGATAGACCTCCTGTGGCACATCGGTCCTGCCCTCGGTCAGCGCTTTGACCTGGTCTGAGAGCTCCTCGATACCGGCTTGGCCGCTCCCCGACACGGCCTGGTAACTGGAGGCAATGATGGAGCGCAATCCGAATTTCTGGTGCAATGGGTTCAGGCCCATCATCGTAATGATAGTCGTGCAATTTGGGTTTGCTATAATCCCCTTTGGGCGAGCTTGAGCTGCAGCTGGATTGACCTCGGGAACGACTAGGGGCACCTCAGGATCCATTCGGAAAGCGGAGGAATTATCGATGACTACCGCGCCCGCCTTTGCGGCGGAAGGTCCGTATTCCAGTGAGAGCGCGCCTCCGGCACTGAAGAGGGCGATATCCACACCCTTGAAGGAATCATGCCCCAGCTCTTGGACGACGCACTCCTCTCCGCGGAAAAGAATTTTCCGGCCAGCGGAGCGGGCAGAGGCCAGAAGAGAAATTTCGCCTACGGGAAAATTGCGCTGTTCGAGGCATTTTAACATTTCCTCTCCCACGGCGCCCGTAGCGCCGGCGATGGCAACATGTGGGGAATTGGACATGGCGCGCTGGGTGTGATGGGAAAGCAACAGTTAGTCTAGTCTCAAACTCTCGATTGAGATCGAAATTCTTGTTTTGGAGGATTTTCAGGAAGAGAAATTGGTTCCCATGCGGGGCCTTGAGATCGGGCTTTCAACCTTGCGGTCCCTGCAACGGATCCTATGCTTTGCCTCTGCCGGCATTTATGCCAATTTTATAGCTCTAAATCAAACTAACGAGATAATGAAATTCCTTAAAGTAATCGCGAGTATCACAGCCGTTCTGGGAGTGGCTCTCTTTTCCTCCTGCGGCTCTTCCGGCCCAGCGATGGCCGAACCGCCAAGTTACGTGGCACCCGCAAAATAACCTTTAAGCGTTACTGATAATCGGGCAGCCTGATTGCGCCCCGTAAGAACCGGGCAAGACAACTGATACTAACCATGAAACTCACCAGAATTATTGCCGCCGCTGTGGCTGTGGCCGGATTGGCCTTGGCCTCATGTTCCTCGCACCAGCACGCTCCTGCTCCAATCGCACCACCCACCATGGTGGTCCCCGGTAAGTAGGGAGATCATTTCCATCAGGCCCGGGACCGCGGAATTGTGGTCCCGGGCTTGATTTTTACCTTGAGAAGACGGGAGCTCCACCCGAGGGTTCCGCCAGCGCAGCCTAAAGACAGTCACTATGAAACAACTCATCCAGATTTTTGCCCTCGCCGGCTTAGCCGCAACTGCCCTCGCCCTGACCTCTTGTGGGTGCTCCTCGGGCGAAGCGACTGCTCCGCCCCTGCGGAAGCTTCCAGATTTCAAGGAGCTCCCAACCATAGACTACGCCAACGAGAAGTAAGAGGATTTGGGCAGATGCCGAATGAGAGTCAGTTCTCTCAAAGGTAATGCTCGCTCAAGGTAAAGCCACGGCGAAGGCCGTGGCTTTTTGTCCGTTGATATCTGACTCTACCAGAAGTTTGAGAGCTTCGAGCTCTCGATAAGCTGTTCTTTCCGTCTTTCCGTAGTGCTCCGCCACATATGGACCGCAAGCTTGTAATAAATCTCTGTGTCCTTACCGCCCTGATTTGTGTGGGCGGCTTGATAATGATGGGGATGGGCCCGCTTAAGCAGGCCTCCCCGACCGAGGAGGAAATGGAGGTCGCCCGGGTCGAAGACCGAATCGTGGTCAATGAATTAACCGGGGAGGAAACTATTGCAGACTGGAAACCGCAAGGCGCTTCCATGGGGGCAAAGATTTTTGTGGGTATCGCGGTTATCCTTGGGATCTCTGCCTACGCAGCGGTAGTCTTTGGCGTTTTCGTTCTGCCAAACATCGTCCACCGCTTCACCCATATGTTTTACGGGTCGGCTGAGGAAGTGGAAGAAGATCCCATGCATGATGCTCGCGCGTTTTACGCCCAAGGCGAGTATGAGGGCGCAATTGCTGCCTACCGTGCAGTGGCAATAGCACAACCGGAGAACCGGCTTCCGTGGGTAGAGATTGCCAAGATCCAACAGGATAATCTCAACGATCCTGATGCCTCTATTGAGACCCTTCGCACGGCGATGGAAAGTCAAGACTGGGCGGTCAACGACAAGGCGTTCTTCATGTTCAGGTTGTCAGAGCTTTTCCAGGAGGTGAAGGACGATACGCCGCAAACGGTCAGCATTCTACAGCAGGTGGTGGAGCTTTTCCCCGAGACCCGGCACTCCGCCAATGCGACCCATCGCCTTCGGGAACTGGGAGCGATTTAACGCACTGGTTGCGTGAAAAAGGGGGCGTCTCGCTGTGTGGCTCTTGTGCCCCTAGCTCCCTTGGCTCTGGGGAGTTGCCTGGGAGTCTTGTGTGCGGTGTGGGGATGGGGCCTCCACTTAGGAGTGTTTGGGGCTCTTGCTGCCCTGCTCTTTCTGGTCAGAAGAAACTGGATCCTAGCCGCTGGATTGGGTTGTTTGGTGCTTTGCTGGGGAATCCACCGCGAGCGGCTCGGAACGCAAGCTGAGGGAGAGGCCTGGTTTCATGCTAACGGAAGGGGCGAGGCTGAAATAGAGGGGGTGGTTGTCAGGCTGCGTAATGGGGCTGGCTTTCTTCCCCGGGGGGTGTTGCTTGTCACCAAGAACAAGCATAACCCCAAGCCCCTGCGCGGGTGCCTCATAGCGGTCGATGAATTGCCTGAGGACATCATACCCGGTGATTATCTTGGGCTCAAAGGGAGGACTTTTTTTCCAGCCGTCCCACGTAATCCGGCCGAATTTGATCGAGGGAAGTGGCTTCGGAGTCACGGCCTGAGTGGCGAGCTTCGGATCCAATCTCACCAAGCGTTGAAAGGCTGGAGAATTTCCCTCGCCCTTCGACGGATGGCATGGATTTTTCGAATGGAACTGCGTTCGCGGATTGTTACCGGGTTGGAGGAAGGTAGTGCTGGAACGGTTCTAATCAGGGGGCTTGTTCTGGGTGAGCGCTCGGAGGGCGGTAATTACTACGGGGCCTTTCGCAAGAGTGGGACTATGCATATCTTTGCGGTGAGCGGTCTTCACGTGGGTCTGGTGGGTGCGTTGGCATGGGCTCTCATTCGTATCATCAGAGTGCCCCGCCGATGGGGCTTGTTGGCGGTTTTACTCATAATCTGGATCTATGCCTTTGTGACAGGGCTCAATCCCCCCGCCATGCGGGCAGCTTTCATGGCTTCGGTTTTTCTTGCCGGGTTCTTCATCAAGCGGAAGCCCTCTCTTGCGAACAGCTTACTTGCCAGTCTTCCCGTGGTGGTGCTGCTGGACTCATACCAGCTTGGGCAGGTGGGGTTTCAGCTGTCCTACGTGGTTGTCGGAATGATCATCCTCGTTGCGCCACTTCTCACCAGGCTGCTTCAGCCTTTTCTCGACGGAGATCCATTTCTCCCTCCCCGCCTGTACACCCCTGGGCAGAGGGGCATTCTTACCGTAAGGAGATACCTCGGAGGGCTTTTCGTCGTTTCATTATCAGCCTGGATTGGATCGATGCCTCTGATCTGGTATCATTTCGGGATCATCACGCCCGCTTCTATTTTGGCCAGTGTGATTCTGGTTCCATTGGTGTTCGTTATATTATCGGTCGCCTTCGCAGGATCCTTGTTGGGAGTTGTCTGGGAACCGTTTCAGGTTGGAGCAAATCAGGGTAATTCGTTTCTCGCGGAAACTACCTACCATATTGCGGAAAAGGTGGCCTCAATTCCCGGGAGCCACTTCGAGTTGGAAAAGGCTGGGGGCTGGTCAGGAGACATACTCATTTTCGATCTGTGGGATGGTGACGCCGCGATCTATGTAGGAGCAGGTGAAGGTGCTCTCATCGATGGTGGAGCGCCTGATCAGTTCCGGAGAGTGGTAAAACCCGCTCTGGAGCGATCTGGAGTGGCTCCTCTTTCGATAGTTCTTACCCATCCAGAAAAAGGTCACGCAGGTGGTTTGGTCCGTGCGCTTGAACGCTATTCGCCTCGACGAGTTCTCCTTCCTGTCAGGCAAGCCAATAGCCCGGTCTTCAATCAATTACTTGCTGCCTCACTAGAGATGGGTAGTGAGCTTCACTTTGGCGAGGCCGGGGCACGCTACAAACTGGGAGATGGCGCAGAAATAGAGATTTTGCGGGTCGCTAATGAGGAAACCGGGAGTCGTGCAGACGACCGCTGCATGGTCATGCGCTTGCATTGGAGGGGCTGGCGAATTCTGATTACGGGGGATGCGGGATTTGATACCGAGCAGGAGATTTTGGGTAGCGGGATCGATCCAGGCTGCGATCTATGGGTGATGGGTCGTCACCGCTCCGACCATACCGGGACGATCGGTTTCCTGCAGGCTGCTGATCCGAGAGTAATCATAGCGGAAGAGGATCGATATCCAGAAGCAGAGAGAGTGCCCGAGCGCTGGGCGGAGGCAGTAGAGCAATCCGGTATCGAGCTTTGGCGTCAGGGAGAAACCGGGGCGGTTACAATCAAGGTCTCTGAGCAGGCGCTGGAGCTGCAGAGCATTCGTAATCCTAACAAAAGAAGGGTTCTTAGGAAATAGGATCTCAGCCGGTCAGGTTCCGTGCCCGAAGCTTGTGGACGAAGCGTCCCTCTGCCAGCCACTGGGCCTCAAAGTCGGTTCGGGGATATTCTGAGAGCTCACCAGATTCATCTCCCCAGGAAATGGAGCGGAGGTGCTCAGAGAGTGCGAGCTCGTCCGTTGCCCACTCAAAGTAACCTTCGTGATCGGTTTTGAAGAGGAAGTCTCCTCCCGGGACGAGGACCTTGGAAAGGGCACGAAGAAACTCCGCGTTGATCAGTCGGCGGCGATGGTGTTTGGCCTTGGGCCAAGGGTCAGGGAACAAGAGGTGGAGCCTGCTGACGGAGGCGTGCGGAAGAAGCCACTCTACGGTGTAACGTGCCTCGAGTCGCAATACCCGTAGGTTTGGAAGTCCGGCCTCAGTCGCGCGTTTGCAGGTTTTGCGGACACGTCCGAGAAGACGCTCGACCGCCAGAAAATTCCGGTCCGGGAACTGGTGTGCCATCGCGAGGGCAAAACTGCCGTCACCGGAGCCGAGATCGACCTCCAGGGGTGCTTCTCGTGTGAATAATTCACCTGGCGAGAGGCGGCAGAAATAATTCTCGGGGAGGAACTCTCCCGGCTCAGCGGGGCGTGGAATCAACTTCACGGGGCTAAAATAAGGGCTGGGCCCCCCAGACCCAATCCCGAATCGTGGCTTCCTTGGCGCTTGACCAGCCCAGCCCTGACCCCGACTCTATCCCGAACTCACCTGATTATCCTGTGGACCTGGAGGAAATCCGAAAAATCGTCGAGCTCATGGAAGAGCACGGACTCAGCCTGTTTCATCTGGAGCAGGAGGGCGTCAACGTTAAGCTGAAAAAAGCCCCCGACGTCGAGGCCCTTCGGGAAGCTCTCGGGGGATTGGCTCTGACCCCGGGAGTCCCGATGGCTGCTCCAGCTGCAGCCCCGGTTGCCGCGCTGCCGGCCGGCGAGGAGGAAGCAGCGGCCATCCCCGGCAAGGTCGTTGAGTCGCCGATGGTCGGAACCTTCTACCGGAAGCCCGCCCCGGATGCGGATGACTTCGTTCAGGTTGGAGACCGCATCAGTGAGGGACAGACTGTCTGCATCATCGAGGCCATGAAGGTCATGAATGAGATTAAGGCAGAGGTCAGCGGTACGGTATCAGAGATCTGTGTCGAAGACAGTAGCTCGGTTCAGTATGGGGATACGCTTTTCCGCGTGACCTGATCTGACCTGCACCAGCTGTGCAGATTTTATCTCTCTTCCCATTCCACTTGCGATGTTTTCCAAAGTCCTCGTAGCTAACCGTGGTGAGATCGCCCTGCGGATCATAAGGGCCTGCCGTGAGCTTGATGTCGCTTCGGTGGCGGTCTACTCCGAGGCCGATGTGGATTCGCTCCACGTGCAATTGGCCGACGAGGCCGTCTGTATCGGCCCCAGCCCTAGCAAGGATAGCTACTTGAAGCCGGATCGCATTATTGCGGCGGCCGAGGTCACGGAAGCAGAAGCCATTCACCCCGGGTATGGGTTTCTCTCAGAGAATCCCCGGTTTGCGGAAATCTGCGAGAGCTGCAAGATCAAGTTCATCGGCCCCTCAGCAGACTTGATCCGGGCGATGGGAGATAAGAATACTGCCCGTGCCACGGCCACGAAGTACGGAGTGCCCGTTACCCCCGGAACTGATGGGGTCATGGAGAGCGAGGAAGAGGCGTTGGAGGCGGCCCGCCAGATTGGATTCCCGGTCATGATCAAGGCTACCGCGGGCGGCGGGGGCAAAGGGATGCGCCCGGCAATGAACGAGGAGGAGTTTCTGGACCGGTTCAGGGCTGCCAGCAACGAGGCGAATGCGGTGTTTGGGAACGGAGATTGCTATCTCGAAAAGCTCGTGCTCAATCCGCATCATATTGAGTTCCAGATCATGGCAGACTCGCATGGAAAGGTGGTTCACCTTGGGGAGCGCGACTGTTCTATGCAGCGCCGTAACCAGAAGATCATAGAGGAATGTCCCAGTCCGCTGCTTACCCCGGAGCTCCGCGAAAGGATGGGGCAGGCCTCGGTCGAGCTGGCAGAAAATATTGGCTACCAAAATGCCGGGACGATCGAGTATCTCGTCGATGAAAGTGGGGAGAATTTCTACTTCATGGAAATGAACACCCGAATCCAGGTAGAGCATCCAATCACCGAAGAGGTCATGGGGTGTGAACTTATCAAGGAGCAGATCCGGGTAGCAGCCGGGGAGCCTCTCTCCTCCCATGTGTGCGAGGGAACTCCGCGCGGGCACAGCATCGAGTGCCGTATTAACGCGGAAGATCCCTACAACAACTTTGCGCCGAGTCCGGGACATATCTCCATGTGGTATGCCCCTGGTGGCAAGGGGGTGAGGGTCGATACCCATGTTTATGCAGGATATACCGTTCCGCCTCATTACGACTCCATGATTGCGAAGCTCATCGTCACGGGTGCTCGGCGGGATGTAGCCATTGCACGGATGCGGCGTGCGCTCTCAGAATTCATGATTCGGGGAATTAAAACTACGATTCCTTTTCAGCAGGTGATTGTGGACCATCCTGATTTTATCGAAGGGCGTTACGATATTGGCTGGGTCGAGCGCTACCTGAAGGAGCGTGAGTCTGTGGCCTCCGCGGAATGACCCCCGCGCTCCAGCTGAGCATGAAAGCCGCCCGGCTGTATGGGATCGTGGATCTTGGCTACGTTTCTTTAGAGGACTGCGTCGGAGTCACCCTGTCGCTGCTTGAAGGAGGAGTGGATATCCTCCAGCTCCGCGCCAAGGGACATGAGAGCAGAATGATTGCTGAGATCGCGCAAGAGCTCGTTCCACTGTGCCGGGCTGGGAATATTCCATTCATCGTGAATGACTTTGTTGAGATCGCTCGGGAGGTTGGAGCTGACGGAGTTCATCTGGGGCAAGAGGACGGCAAGCTCAGTGATGCCTTTGCGGCGTTGCCGGCCGGTTCGCTGGTTGGGCGCTCTACCCACACCCCGGCGCAGGCTAACGCGGCTATGAGGGAGGGCGCTTCTTACATCGGGTTCGGCCCCCTCTTTCCCACCCCGACAAAGGAAGGGCGCCCTGGGATCGGTCTGGGCCACGTTGAAGAGGTTGAGGGAGCCGTTGGCTCGGAGATACCTGTGTTCTGTATCGGCGGGATCAAGTTGGAAAACCTCGATCAGGTCCTGGCCTCCGGGGCGAGCCGAGTTGTGATTGTCTCGGGGCTCCTGCAGGCGGTAGACATTCGAGGGGTTTGCCGGGAAGTCCGCCAACATCTTGGCAGGCAGGCGATTGAGGAAGACCCCGAACATCGGGCTTGAATCTTTGGAGGAATGGGGTCGAACTTCGCGGAGATGCCTAATTCTCTTCCCCTTCTCGTCGGTGGCTCTATCGCGATCGACAACGTCAAGACACCCTCAGATGAAGCTAAGAACCTCCTCGGGGGCTCCGCTTCCTACGCTTCTCTGGCGGCCACCTATTTCACAGAGCCCGTTCACCTTGTAGGCGTGATTGGCAACGATTATCCCCCCGAGCACCTCGCCATGCTTGAGCGCCACGGAGTGACTCTTGACGGGTTAGAGCGCTCCGAGGGAGCGTCCTTCAGCTGGAGCGGGGAATACCACCAGAATATGAACGACCGAACTACCCACGACGTGGCGGTCAATGTTCTTGAGAGTTGGGAAGTCAAACTCCCCAGTACAATCGCAGCGGCTCCTGTCGTCGTACTCGCCAACATGGCGCCCAAGAACCAATTGGAGATGCTCGACCAGTGTGTTGGAGACGGCTGCTTCGTTCTTGCCGACACTATGGATCTCTGGATCGGAATCGCACGCGAAGAACTCGAGAGAGTCCTGGGCAGGATCGACCTCCTTGTCATCAATGAGACAGAAGCCCGTGAATATGCGGGGACCTCAAACCTGGTGGAAGCAGGGTCTCTCCTCCGAAGTAAGGGGCCGAAATATGTGATCATCAAGTTGGGTGAATTTGGGGCGATTCTCTTTGGCCCTCCCGAGATTAATCATGGCATGTTCCGATGCGGGGCGTTCCCCCTGCGCGAAGTTGCGGATCCGACGGGAGCAGGAGACACCTTTTTGGGAGCCATGGCGGGGTATCTTGCTTATCTCGGCACCACGGAATACCAGTTCGCAAATATCCGGGATGCGATCGTCCGAGGTACGGTGATGGCATCCTTCACTTGTGAGGCCTTCTCCACTCGAAGGATCGAGGACCTTTCCAGCGCAGAGATTGAGG
>MDTC01177453.1_pt1 | contig 12782 bp, 9 predicted proteins | sample 811181 | NCBI WGS metagenome assembly MDTC01 (sample SAMN05326644, study PRJNA326480) | marine metagenome | isolation source: seawater | place: Pacific Ocean: North | collected 2011 | reverse complement strand
TGTAAGAATCTTGGCATAATCACGCACAGCATTTGCGTACACAGAATCCACTTGAGAAATAGTAGTATCCAGGTAATTACGTCTATCTCTGGGAGAACCTTCCACTAGCACCATATTTTGAGGCAGAAACATAACAACATTGACAACTCCACTCAAAGAACTTACATTCATCTTCAATCCATCAACAAACACATGTTTTGTCATACGTGGCTCTCGATCTTTACCATTTTTGTCAATTTGCAGTCTAATATCTACCTTACGTGTTTCATTTTTCAAGACCACTTCAGCACAAATCCTCAGATGAGGCTGGGGGTCCTCTTGCATAGCCAACCAATGAAGTAATTGACGGTGACTACCTTTGTGAGGAGAGTTGGCTCCAGCAAGATAGTGAACTGCTTCGAGCAAGCTTGTCTTGCCCTGTGCGTTACTACCTACTAAGATCAAATGCCCTAAAGGTAAATTTACTTCCAAATGACGATATATTCGAAAATTAGTTAGAGAAAGTTCGCTAATATGCACTTTGTATAATACATTTATAACAATAGACGGTTACTAAAATGAAGTTGTGAGTAATCATAGCTAGATTATATCTGCAATACTAATATGTGCACTAACCACATATAATGATATAGTATGCATATCATGTAAAATCACAGCGCATGGTAGCCTTCAAAACCATTGTGGAAATATATTTTCATTTACAGTAATCCACTCACAGTACTTGCACCCATGAACATTGAAGTGAAGATATCATCAACAATATCGTATGCAATAATATTGACTACGGTCAGCACTGCATGTATGCCACTTAATAAATCAGTAACTGTTAAACTCGATAATACCGCAACTATAGTGCAACATGAATCAAGTTTAGTTACTAGTGAAATCGTCAGCGAAACATACCAAACAAATGTGCCAACACCTATCAGCAAAGCAACTGCTACTGAGGTAATGGTACAGGATTCTTTAATGACGTCTAAATCAAATAATCAATCATCTGCCAGACTAACATCCACTCCAAAACCTTCTTCTGAACTCACAAATCAGGATACTCTACAAATAATCAGGGAAATGACAATACCAGAAAATAACTTGCGCGAAGTTGCTATGCGTTTACTTGGCAAATCTCATATACCTCTTACAGTTCGGGCACCATTGGACGAGTACAACATCGATGATCAAATAACTTTTTCCGCCACAAATCTTGACACCGACGAGCACTTTGATGTAACCGCAGAACTAGTTTTTCGAGGGCAAGAAGTGTATTTCTTTGCACAATCAAACTTAGATGTGCGTAACAACATGGTAGCACTTGAGTCAGTCATGGACAATTTTGAAACTAACATTATTCCCAATGTTCGAAAGTTTTTTGGTCAAGAATGGTCTCCAGGCGTAGATGGTGATACACGACTATACATTCTATATACTGGTGGACTTGGCAATTCAGTGGGTGGATATTATGCATCAACAGATGAGTACTCAAAACTTGCGCACCAATATTCCAACGAAAAAGAGATGTTCTACATTAATGCAGATACAGTTAACATAAATGATCCTGACATGGGCAGCATATTGGCTCATGAATTACAACATATGGTGCACTGGGCTAATGATGCAAATGAAGAAACATGGGTTAATGAAGGCGCTTCAGTATTAGCTGAAATGCTCAATGGGTTCGTACCTCAGGTTGTAGATAAAGCATTTGCATCTAACCCCGATTTACAACTAAACGCATGGAGTGCATCCGGCGGAAGTGCAGACTCAATACCACATTATGGAGCATCGTTTCTTTTCCTAAATTACTTGCTAGACCGCTTCGGAGAGCAAACTTCTCGCGCCTTGATAGCACATACCGATAGCGGGTTTGTAGCAATGAATAAAGTTTTTTCAGAAATGAACATCTTAGACACAAACACAGGACAACCTATAACTGCGCTTAGATTTTTTGCAGATTGGTTGATAGCAAATTACATAGGTGACACCTCATGGTCAGATGGTAGATATGGATATCACAATTATCCGGATGCTCCACTAGCAATATCAAATAAAACCATGGACTGCAACTCTTTGTCTGGCGAACTAACTGTCCATCAATATGGGGCCGACTACATAGAAACTGTGTGCAGTACGCCTACAAAAGTTTCTTTCATTGGCTCCAATCAAATTGGCGTAGCAAATGTGCATCCCCATTCTGGTAAATTTATGTTCTGGAGTAATAGACATGATAGTAGTGATACAAAGCTCACAAAGGCAGTAGATCTGACTGCCGTTACTACTGCTACACTCAACTACTGGGCATGGTGGTCATTAGAAAATAATTATGATTATGTATATTTGATAGTATCAACAGATAATGGTAAAACTTGGCAGATAATAGATACCCCTCAAGGTACCGATTACAATCCATCTGGAAACAATCTAGGCTGGGGATATAACGACCATTCAGGCAGAGGTCAACAACCGCAATGGGTACAAGAGTCTGTAAATTTAAGTCAGTTCGCAGGACAAACAATATTGATTAGATTCGAATATATAACAGATGCTGCTATCAACAACCCGGGCTTTATGTTAGATGACATTTCCATTAAAGAGATAGGCTATAAGGAAGATTTCGAAGGTGGGGACGGCGGGTGGCAATCCAATGGATGGGTAAGATTTGACAACATACTCCCACAGAGCTGGTCACTACAATTAGTGAATAAACAATCTCAAGAGGTAACTAAAGTAGAAGTAAAAGATGGGAAGGCAGAGTTCGCAATTGATATTAGCACAACCATTGTTGTCGCTGCTACAACACCATATACTACAGAACTAGCTAGTTATTATATTGAAACACACTAAAGGAATATTTGTTGATTTAATAGCATGTGTGAATATAAGCCGTTATAACAATATATTTTATTGAGGAATATTATTCTTGTAGTATATTTTTCCTTCCCTTGTCGACAATATGACCTACCTTGACCATCACACTTCTTCGCATTTCATTACCTGAAGTCGGTGCAAACAACAATATCGCCACAGCACCAACTGCTGCTCCACATAATGCACCTGACAAAAAACTAATCGTGCGCATATTGAATGCTCCTATACAATTACTGTTTACTTGAGTATAGCACCTGGCAACATACCGGTAAAACTTTCGGCTCATTAGGTGCTAATGTTGTCAATTATGATAAACTGATTTTCACGAAATTGAAATTCATGTGGACATAATACGACTATGTCACAATCAATGCATTCTAAGACTATAGTAATAACAGGAGCATCTACCGGGATAGGAAGAGCGTGCGCTTTGCACTTAGACAAACTGGGGTTCCAAGTAATTGCTGGCATACGCACTGAAACTGATGCCGCATCTTTGCAACAAGCTTCAAGCGATCGCTTGACTACTGTTCACATTGACATAGCTAAATCTGACAGCATCCTTAGAGCGACCAACATTATAGAAACCCAACTAAAGTCTGTCGGACTATATGGTCTCATTAACAATGCTGGCATTGTCATTGCTGGACCTCTTGAATTTGTTCCAATTGATGCACTACGATCACAGTTAGAAATTAATGTTGTCGGTCATATAGCGATAACTCAGGCTTTACTCCCTCTATTACGTCAGGCTAAAGGCCGTATTATTAATATGAGCTCTGTAAGTGGTAGAGTAGCTACACCTTTCCTCGGTCCATATGCTGCCTCAAAGTTTGCGTTGGAGGCTTTGTCAGATTCTATGAGGTTAGAATTAATGCCATGGGAGATTAATGTATCTGTCATTGAGCCCGGACCAATTTCTACGCCCATATGGAGCAAATCGATAGAGGCTACCAAATTGATGATTGACAAACTACCGGAGAAAGCTAAAGTACTTTATGGTCCAGCATTTGAAGCTGCGCTAAGACGAGGGGATAATGTCGAACAATCTATGAGCACTCCTGAAGTAGTTGTGCGGGCAGTAGTACATGCCCTAACATCAAGGAAACCGCGTATACGCTACCGAATTGGTATAAGTGGGGTTGTAGCGGATATATTTGCACGCTTCTTACCTGACGTGCTAAAAGACTGGTTGATCAAAAGACAACGCAAGATTTGATATCACTTGTGAGAGATTACCCGTATACATATAATTTCACCCAGAGAAAAATTGACAATGAGTCGACAACCACTCTTCCACGGCCTAATAGTAAGCGAGTCTAATGAGACAGTAGGTACAACTCATGTAGGAAATGAAGCTCATTACGTAATAAATGATGATGGATTCCACCGCCACGTATCTGCAGACAAAATAGACCGGGCTGTACTGAGTGAGTTACGTAATCAGATTATCAACCATAAAGACGTAATCAGTGATAGTGCTCTGCAAATGTCAGGACAGGATGATCTCTTTACCAAAGCCATGATCGATTCTTCACTTAACAATATTGATGATCACATGGATATGTTACTGGAGCAAGGTCTTCCTGGCGGAGCTAAGCAATGGCTTGGTATGCTAGGCTTCCGCATTATGGTAAATCACCATGGTGAAATAGTAGAAATGTCTCAGCCAGGAACAATCAATCCTGACGACAACAATTAAAAGAACTTTTTTAAATTACTACTACAGTTGGCACATCTCTTGCATCCATCATGGTAATGCCAAGCAATATTGTTTGGTTTACCATGTGTATCAGGCCGGATTTAGTTAGGTAAGATAGATAGCGGCTTGTATTCATTCAGTAAGGAGGTGCGCTATGAAGCACTATTACTCAAAATACTATGCGTTGATGCTCTCATTAATCTTGGTTGCATCATTGTTGCTGATAGGTTGCAACCGCTCAGCCACAGAAGGTATATTGCCTGACGATTCCACTGTTGAAGAAGTCGTAGTTGACGAAATGAGCGACTCTGATACCAGTATGGAAGACTCAGACTCAAGCATGCAAGCACTGCTCGATGATGATATTGACGAAACAACCAATACTAACGAAGAGCAACAAGATGCTGAAAATACTACTGTGGAACAATCTGATTCCGACGGTGAAACCACACCTGAGACTACTGTGGTAGACGAATTAGAAGAAAGTGCTGATTCCGCAACAATGACACAAGAAGATCCGGTAACGGAAAACTCAGAAGCTACGGCAGAAACAATTGTAGGAGCTGGTCCTGGAACATACACAGTACAATCTGGTGACTGGGTATACAAAATAGCCCGTATGTTCAATATTACGCCAATAGCTTTACTACAAGCAAATCCTGTCATAGGTGCTAATCAGCAAGTCTACCCTGGTCAAGAATTAGTTATTCCAGGTGCAAATCAACCGGAAATTTCTATTGAAGAACAAACACCTGTAGAAAACAATACTGTAGAAGATGAGAATGCAACATCGATAATGGCCCCGGCTAATGCTTTATCATCTGACACATATGAAGTGAATGCAGGTGATACAATGTTTTCTATCTCACAAAAGCTTGGAGTGTCTGTAGATGCATTATCGGCAGCCAACGATATATCAGAACCTTTCATGATATACGTTGGGCAAACGCTCGTAGTCCCAAGCGAATAAAGTCACAAAACGTAGACCCATCAATGCATTGATGATCCACATGGTTGTAATTAGCTAACAAAAGACAACCATGTGGATCACACTGAAAATGCACTACAAAAAGTCCACTCTGCAAATTCACCAGTTCTTAGTAAAATTTTGTTGAAAAAACTATGTCACATTAACTAATTACAATTATTGTCATTTACACTCTAAGCTACAATAGGACAACTTTGAGTAAAAATGTAATAGAATCTGTACAAAGTCTAAACTGTAATGAGTGAGAAAGAAATAATCGATAATAAACATAACTTCGCACAATCGGTCAGCACATTTATTCCCTCAGGTTACGACGAGTATTCGTCTAACATGAAAAATGTTGTCAAAGATATCCTATCATTATTGGATAGAAACAACATTCCGACACCTAAACCTACAAGCAAAAGCTGGAAATCTAGTGGAAACGGCAGTGCTGCATCCAAAGCATATGCTATGCAGGGCGTATTAAAATATCATGGTCTTGCTGACTCTGAATGGCGTACAGCTTACATGCCCAGCATTTCCGTTAACAATGACGCGGCCTACACAATTACTCATGTGGATTTTAATGAAGCAATAGAACATGACAATCTCCATATAAATGGAAAGCCAATTTATGGCAACAAGCTCAAGAGAGTTGTAAAAATATTAGATTTTGTACGTCAATTAGCAGGTAGTAACGACAGGGCAACTGTGCGTTCAAAAAATGTAGTCAAAGGAGGGGGTTATGGTAAAGGGCTAGGTACGAGCGCAGCTGCAGGGGCTGCTCTAGCCAAAGCTGCTATAGCAGCTATGCTTGGCACAGAAACATCTAATGACCTGAGGCTTGTGAGTAGTACAGCCCGCCTCTTGTCTGGATCAGCTTGTCGTAGCGCTGTAGGTGGTTTAGCCCTCTGGCTATCTTACCCAGGCATTGCTCATGACGACTGCTTCGCTATCCGACTTGATACTGAAAACCAATTAGATGATATGTGTTTGATTACAGTGCCTATAGAATCTAGCATAGGTTTAGTAACGGATCAAGCACACAAAACAGCCGTGTACAGTCCCTTTTTTAGAAATTGGATTGAGAATCGCGTCCAAGACACTATGAAGTGTATTGATGCTATCTATAGACTGGATTGGAAATTAGTAGCACAGTTAGCTGAGAAAGATAGCATGCGCCTCCATGGAGTTTCAATGACTACAAATTTGTCCAACCCATTGATTGCATGGGAACCCGAAAATATTTTGCTCTTTCAAATGTGTCATCGACTTCGAGCGAAAAATGTTCCTGTGTACTTCTCAACCGATACAGGTCCAAGTACGGTTTTTCTAACTCACTCAGATTATCAAGATGAAGTAATGCATAACATTTCCCTGCTCGACCTAGAACTAGACATCATACCAGGACAAATTGCTGGTCCAGCCAAGCTACTACCTTCGTCAGATGTATTGACGGATCTAGATATTTTGGAGCAATCTAGTGCATAAATTTACGAATATCTCAATCGTAAGTCATACACTTTGTTTTATCACTAGCAACGAAAAAATCCTGATGCTGCTTAGATACAACCCCCCTAATGAGGGCCTTTGGAATGGAGTAGGAGGCAGAATTGAAAAGGATGAAACTCCTTTGCAAGCTTGCTTACGAGAAGCACATGAAGAAACTGGTATAGTACTGACTAAGGCTAGATTCGGCGGGTTGCTTAATTGGTTTTCTCAAAATATCCACGGAACACTCGCACTTTACACTGCTCAAGTTCAATCTGAAACAATATGTGAATGTGATGAAGGCGAGTTGCAATGGAAACAAATGGATTGGGTTTTTACTTCTAGTGAAGTAGTGCACAATATCCATGTTGTTGGACCACTCGTGATAAATGGTGCGCCAGCATCTATATACCACTTCGAATACGATGGTTTTGATAATATTATAAATTATGAGCGACACGAATGGATGAGTTCATTGAACAAAAAAGATTATCAATGATAATATCTAACATTTTGTATAGGTAAGACTAATGTTTTGTATACACATTACGTATATAATAAAAGAGATGAAACGAAATTTGATGATATTTGCTTGATGTCGCTATCAATACACAAAGAAAAATAGGTATATTGACATGATGAGATTCGATCGCTTTACGGAACGTGCACAGGACGCAGCAGCTAGAGCATATGAAATTCTGCAGCGGTACGGCCATAATCAAGTTGATACCGAGCATATTCTCCTAGCACTTCTCGAGCAACCCGAAGGAGTTATCCCTCAAATATTGGATATGCTAAACGTGGAAGATGAGCTGATCAAACAACGCCTCGACGATGTTTTGAGAGCCAGTCCCAAGGCAGCAGTATATGGTGGTGGCGCCGGCCAAGTATTTATCACACCACGTGTCAAACGCATTATTGATTTGGCAAATGAAGAAGCCAATAGTCTAAAAGATGAATTTATATCCACAGAGCACATCTTCCTATCTATATTGTCGGAACGAAACACGAATGTGGCTCGCATACTATCAGAAGCAGGTGTAAATCCAGATCGAGTTCATAGTGCAATTAAAGAATTGCGTGGTGGCCAACGAGTTACAACGCCACAAGCAGAATCTAGATACAAAGTACTAGAAAAATATAGCCGTGACCTCACAAAACTTGCTCGTTCTGGAAAACTTGACCCTGTGATTGGACGTGATGATGAAATATTGAGAGTCATACAGGTTCTTTCGAGGCGTACCAAAAATAATCCTGTGCTAATTGGTGAAGCCGGTGTGGGGAAAACAGCCATATTAGAAGGTCTTTCTCAAAAAATAGCAGACAATGATGTGCCAGAAATTCTTAGTGGCAAAACTGTTGTAGCACTTGACCTAGGATCTATGATAGCAGGGTCAAGATTTAGAGGCGAATTTGAAGAACGTCTCAAGGCAGCAATAGAAGAAATACAGGAAGGTCAGGGAGACATAATACTTTTCATAGACGAGCTACATACAGTTGTAGGTGCAGGCGCAGCACAAGGCGCAATGGATGCTAGCAATATGCTCAAACCAGCCTTAGCACGGGGAGAACTCCAATGTGTTGGAGCTACTACACTAGATGAATTTAGAAAACACATAGAGAAAGATCCTGCCCTAGAACGTCGTTTCGCACCTGTTTTTGTTGAAGAGCCTGATATAGAGCAAACCGTTGCAATGCTCAAGGGTTTGCGCAGTCGTTATGAAGAACATCATAAGGTAAATATCACGGAAGAAGCACTAATAGCTGCTACAAAATTGTCCCATCGTTACATCACAGACAGAAAACTGCCTGATAAAGCAATTGATTTGATGGATGAAGCAGCTGCCAAACTCAGAGTGGCATTGTATTCTTTACCATCTGAACTTAAGGACAAGAAAAAGGAAATCGACAAATTACAGTCTGATGAAGACACAGCTAGCACCGAGCGTGACTACCAACGTGCTGCTGAATGCAAGGCAGAACGCCTACGCATAGAATCAGAATTTAATGACATGCGTCGCCAATGGGAGCAAGAGCATCAGTTAAACGAGGTAGTTGATACAGAAGATATAGCTGAAGTGGTTTCAAATTGGACTGGAATACCACTCACTCAGATGCTTGAGACTGAGGCAGAGAAATTACTTAATATGGAAGAACGACTGCAACAACGCATAATTGCTCAAGAGAAGGCTATAAGTGCACTTTCAGATGCCATACGTCGTGGACGCTCCGGACTTAAAGACCCCAAACGACCAACAGGATCTTTCATATTTTTAGGTGCCTCTGGAGTTGGTAAAACAGAGTTAGCAAAGGCCTTAGCAGAATTCCTATTTGATGACGAAGATGCACTAGTACGTATAGACATGTCGGAATATCGAGAGCAACACACTGTGTCACGCCTATTTGGAGCACCTCCGGGGTACATAGGATATGAGGAAGGTGGTCAACTCACTGAATCAGTGCGTCGACGTCCATACCGAGTTGTGCTATTTGATGAAATTGAAAAGGCTCATCCCGAAGTATGGAATGCACTGCTTCAAATATTAGATGATGGACGATTGACCGATGGTCAAGGACGTGTTGTTGATTTTCGTAATACAGTGCTGATTATGACTTCAAACCTAGGAACTGAGTTTACTTCCGGTTCAGGCTCTGTAGGATTCCTTTCCCAAAAGAATGGATCCATTGATGAAAACGACTCAAAAATTCAAAAGGCGCTCAAAGATACATTTAGGCCCGAATTCCTTAATCGTATTGATGAAATCATTATATTCTCACAACTTACTGCAGAAGACATGGGCAAAATAGTAGATTTACAAATGGATGAAATCCAAGAAAGGCTAGCAGAATATGGGCTCACAGTAAATCTTACAGAAGAAGCTAGGGACTGGTTAGCCAATCAGGGATTTGATCCAGCCTTTGGAGCTCGCCCACTGAAACGTGCAATGCAGAAACACATTGAGTCCCCCTTGTCAGTGAAAATGCTACGTGGAGATTTCAGCAATGGGGATTGTGTGAATGTAGATGCCACTGAGGATAATGGTCTGGAATTCAGTGCAATATCTGAGAAAAAATCGGACAACAGAAAGAAAGCTAAGAAAAATAAGAATGAAGTACCTGCCGAGGAAAAAGTGGAGGTTGCTTAGGAAAGCCTACAGCGCCACACTTGTTTTTGTGCTTCACTATCAACAAAATCTAACCAAGAGCTATCTTAGATCCCTCAGAAGTCTTCAATATATTGATTCGAGCAGGGAAAATATCCTTTAGTTCCTCAATGTGTGTTATCACTAGAACACGTTTAAAATCATCCTGAATGGTATTAATAGCTTCAATGAGCTTCTGTCTTCCAAGCGAATCCTGAGTACCAAATCCCTCATCAATCACAACGGTCTGCAACTGTGCGCCAGCTCTCCGTGCTAACAACTTGCTTAAAGCTATGCGAATAGCAAAATTCACTCGAAAAGATTCCCCTCCACTATAAAGCTCATAGTTACGTGTACCAAGATCATCAGCGATTTTAATGTCGAGCGTTTCTCTGGTATCACCTGATTTTAAAGCCCTTTGGGTATCAAATCGCACATTCATTCTCCCGTAGGTCATCTTTCCAAGCAGTTCGTTGGTCGTCTTTTCTATTTCTGGAACAGCTGCCTCGATAATCATTGCAGGTACTCCCTGTTTACCAAAAGCATCATACAATTCACTGTAAATGCCAATCTGCTCGGCCACTTTGTCTCTCTCAACAACTCGAGACTTACGTCGCTCTACAAGATTATCAAGCGCAGAAATTTTCTGCCTTGCACTACCAACCTTTTCAGTACAAATTCTCTGCTCCAATCTCAAATCATTCAGATGATTCTGTCGTTCCTCGGCTGCCTGAAGACTTGACAAATGCCTTGCTTGTTCAAGCTCCATTTCATTAAGTTTGTTGCGATCCTGACCTAGATTATCTTGCCACCTTTTACGACGTGCCTCCATACTTGCAAACGTTTCACTCAATTTGGCAATATTTAAAATCTGCAATTCAACTTCAGTTAAACGTCTCTCTAACTTATTTTGCTGTTTCAATTCGCTATCTAATTTTGACAATGTCTTGTCGAGACTCCTAACTTTTTCATCCAATTTTTCATGAGCATCACGCTGCGTCGAATAACGACTACGCCATTCTTTCAATTCAGTGTTCAAATGCACCTTTACTGAGTCTCCTTCAAGCACTTGACCACAAGTGGGGCAAATCGGCTCAGTTGCAGTGTCTAACATTTCTATGCGGTCATTTAATTTGTTTCCTTCCGATTTAAGTATTTCGTTTTCACCCTTTAACCGAGCGCTGGTTTCAGACGCTTTGGTTCTTTGCCTTAGTACGTCTTTGGATTCGATTTCTAGTGTCTTGAGCGAAGATAAACGCGATTTTACGTTAGCAAGTTCGGACTCCAATAATGTTTTGTCAGCTTCTGAGGAATAAGAACCAAGTTCACTCTCCACACTTGACAATTCACTTTCATCTTGTTTTATACGCGCAGTTAAATCATCAATCCCTCTACGAGTGTGAGCCAGACCTTGACGCGCCTGTTCCACATCTGCCATATCTTTCTCAGCCACACGTGTCTTTTTTTCTATTTCAGCCAAACGTGCTTTGGCTTCGGATAACTCGCTTTCAGCATCAGACCGGCTACTCAAATCACGATCGATTGATTCAATGTTACGATCCAATATACGCAAATCTTCGTTTAAATCAGCACTATGCTTGCGAGCACGATCCTGAAATATGTCCCATTGATCAAGACCAAGAATACTTGCTAATACAGCCTTGCGATTAGATGGGGACTTAATGGTGAATTGATCCGCACGACCTTGAGCAATAAATGCTGAATTCATAAAAGTATCGTAATCTATACAGAGTAGTTCGTCTATTTTTAGCTGAGTTTGACGACTACCAGCTTCTGACAAATCCCGCCAACTTTCTGTAGCATTATCATAGACATGTAGTGCCAGAACAAGCTGTCCACGCTTTCCCACTTTACGCTGCCTAACTATTTGATATTTATTACCTGTAAGTTTAAATATAAGTGAAACTCGCATCTCAGTCTCACCATGATGTATGAGTTCATCGTCACTACGTTTACCATCTCGGGCTTTACCCCACAGTGCCCAAACCATTGCCTCAAGCAAGGATGATTTTCCAGACCCATTATCACCAACCAGACAGGCAACATGAATACCACTAAAATCCAAAATTTGAGTGTTCTTGTAAGGCAGGAAATTGGTTAGCTCTAACTTAATCGGAATCATGGTGTGTTCAACAGCAATCGATATGATCCATTGTCATATATATTCAACAAAGATCAAAACGAAACGCCTCACCCATGTTATGAGTGAGGCGTGATTGCTTCTAATTCTTAGTACAATCTAGACATTGGTTTCTTCGTCTTCGTCTTCGTCCTCGTCCTCGTCCTCATCTTCGTCAAATTCATCATCCCAGTCGTCATCCTCATCGTCCTCATCGTCAAATTCATCATCCTCAACAGCTAGCTCTCCTGTTGGATCTGGGGTAGCCATTTCTGGAGTGCCACCTTCATCCGGTGTATGTGCAGTGCCACCTTCATCAGGAGTGTGCATTTCACCATCAGGTGTCGTGCCAGTATGTGGTGTACCACCTGCTCCTGGTGTTGTGCCTGTATGTGGCGTACCGCCTCCCATATCGCCTGGAGGTGGTGGAGGAGTGCCTTCGCCCGGTGGAGGACCACCAGGTGTACCGCC
>MDTC01147549.1_pt1 | contig 12782 bp, 16 predicted proteins | sample 811181 | NCBI WGS metagenome assembly MDTC01 (sample SAMN05326644, study PRJNA326480) | marine metagenome | isolation source: seawater | place: Pacific Ocean: North | collected 2011 | reverse complement strand
TTTATATCAATTATTATGATTTTTTTGAGTATAAATATCATATATATTTTTATATTTTTATATCTATATATTTAATATTATTATATATTTATCATTTTGAATATGAACTGTTATACAAATTATTAAAAAATGTCCATGAAATAAATCATAAACCATTATATCAATATAATAATTTATCAAATTCACAATTAATTGGTTCTGAATATCCTAATATATACAATGGATTTAATATTAAAGAAACATTATTACATAAACAAAATGGAAGATGTAATGCGTGTAGCAATTTTATAATGAATAATGATATATCAAATTGCAAATTAAAATATAAAAAATCATTAAATGAGGGAGGAATAAATAATATTGAAAATATAGGATTAGTATGCCCACACTGTTTTGAATTTAATAAAATATAAAATATATATAATGTATATATATATGTCAGAAAGAAAATCTAAACGCAGATCAAGTAGTTCACAAAGATCATTAAGGGGTTCTAAACGTTTATCAAGAGAAGCTTCAGAGAAGATGAATGAATGGTTGAGTGAAGTAGGAATCGGGCAGCAAGGGAAAGAGGGTCAATCAGAACGTCACTTTGATAAAAAAGAAATTATGGAATTTGCAAAGGAAATGAATTTATTAGATGAGAGTCCTGAAACAATCTATAAAGTATACGTTGATCATAAAGCAATGATGGCTGAGGGTATGATGGCCGAAGGTCCAACAGATGAAGAAATGATGATGAAAGCGAGACAGGATCATTTAATTAGTTGTTTAAGAGATTGTGATGAAACATTTCCTAAAAAGAAACAAATAGTAAAGAAAAAATTGTGTAAAAGAACATGTAATAAAAATTTTGGAAATGCGAGACTAAAGAAAACTAAAAGATTAAAGAAAACAAGAGGAAAACACACTAATAAAAAGAAAACAATTAAGTGCATTTATTTTTATATGGATGGTTGCCCATATTGTGTCGATTTTGAAAAAGATCTTTGGAAAAAAGTACAAAAAATGAAAGGTGTACATTTTATTAAAATAAATGGGCCTAAAAATTTAAAACTTAAAGAAAAATATAATATATCAACATATCCTTCTTTGGTAAGAGTTGAAGGTAAGAAATTTAAAGTGTTTGATAAAAAAAGAACATTAGCTAATATTAAGAAATTCTTAAATTAATGATAATATATATATAATCCACAAATAATTGTGAATATCCCAAATAATTTTTTTAATTTACTATGATCCATATTTGAACTATATTTAGAAGATATAGATGCAAATATTGTGAATAATACAGCCATATAAATAGATGCTTTTAAATCAACATATCCTTTTTTATAATATTTTATTGCTGCAAAAAGACCTATAGGAGGTAATAACATAAATAATGTTGTTCCTATTCTATGTTTTAAAGAATCAAGCAATCCAAAAAAGCTTAGTAACGGAACAATTATTATTTCTGAACCTCCTCCAAATAATCCGGCTAATAATCCACTAAGAATACCGGCCAAAGTTATTCCAAAGATATAATAAATATTCATTATATTTATTATATATATTTATATTAATAAATGCCGAAATACAATATATATATTATTTGTAAGACAGAAGAAGATTTTTTAAAGAAATCAGAGGAATTATTTAAAGAATATAAATCAAAAATATGTCATATTCAATGGGTTCCTGCTGAATATTTAAAATTAACACAATGTAATAAAAAATTATTAAAAGATCTCAATACAAGATGGAATACTGAACAAAAAAAGATATTAGCAAAATTAGGGACAATAGCTGCTCATAGAAAAGCTTTATTAGCTATTTATATGAACAAAACAGATAATAATATAATTTTAGAAGCAGATGCTACTTTATCATCTAAATTACCGTCACCACCAGATGTATCATGTTATTTAGGTGGATGGATTATTCCCCCTCAGATAACAAAAGCAGGAGTAACAAAAATAAATATTCAACCAAGAAAAGGTTTAAATCAAATAAATTATGATAAATTTAGTGTTTTAATGGCTCATTCTTATTTTATTAAATCATTTGAAGAAGCAATGGAATTATTTCAAACTACAATAACTGATAAGATAAAAAATTTTGATGTCCATTTAATTGATATGAGATTTTTTCATAAATTTTATTATCCTCCAATATTTGTTCAGGGAAAGCATGTTTCAGAAATAGATAAAGTAACTAATAAGAATGATTTAAGGACACATTTATATGGTTTGAAAATGTAAATTACTTTTCTTTTTCGATTTGATCTTTAATATGATTAATCATTTGAATTCTAATTTCCATCTGCTGATTCATATATTCACTCATAATATGTTCATTTAGTTTTTGAATTACTCTTTTCCTATGAATTCTTGTCTTGCGATTATTTGGGATTTTATGATTATTATCATCCCTATGATAATTTTCATATTTCATATTTAGTAATTCTTCTTCTGTAATATTCTTACTTTTTTCTTTCTTTTCCTTATTCATCTTATCAATCTTCATTTTTGTTTCTAATTGAAGAATTATAGATTCAAGTTCTCCAATTCTATTCATATTCCAATTTTCTTTTCTTTTTTCTTTCCTCAATTTCTTTTCATTCTTTCGAAGCTCACGTTGATCAACTGAAAGATTGTGATTCATCTTTATCTATTGTTATTAGTAACAAATTACTTCAACAATCAAATTTATTAGAAAAATGAAATAGCACTGTCTGATTTGGGAGTAGTTGATTCAGTATTTGTTTCAAGATTAGTTTCTGTTTCAGTATCATCGTCTAATGATAGATTATACTGTATATTTTTCTTAGGTTTATCTTCAATTTCTAATTTTTGTCTATCATCTTCTCTATGTTCATCTTCTTCATGTTCATCTTCTCTATGTTCATCTTCTTCATGTTCATCTTCTTTAGATTTTTCTTCAATTACCATTTCTTCGATAGGTTTTTCTTTCTTTTTTTGAACAATTTCTTTTAATTTCTGTTCCATCATCATTTGTTCATCATCTGAAGAATAATCATCATCAGGCATATTTTCATCATCACTCATATCAAAATATTTTGTAATACCTGATAACATATCCATAAAACCAACTGATGGTTGTAATCCAGGTTCTATTTTCATTATAATCGCATTTAATTTATCTTGTTTTTTTGCAATATCATCTTTTAAATTCATACATCTTAATTTATATTTTTCCATTTCTTTATTTATCATTGTAGGAATAATAACAATATTCATAAAAATATTATTAATATTATCGGGAATATCTCTATTTACACGTTTATTAACATGTTGTATTAAATTTTCTTGAGTTTCTTCATTCATTAATTCATTTAAATAAAATGCTTTTTGTTTTGTGCTAAGATCACATAAAATAGATCTATATCTTGGATCATATTCATTTTTTCTATTTTCTAATTCTAATAATATATTTCTTAAACTATCATCGCAACTTTGATAATTATCTCTTAATGCCAATACATTATCATATAAATCACTACTTTGTGTTTCAATTGAATCATCAATATGTTTTAATTGATTATCACATTCATTAATTTTCCCTTGTAATATTTCAATATTATCACAATCATAACATGTATCAGAACATTGAAATAAATCAATTGGTTCAACAGCAGTTTCACCCCATTCTCTAACAACACCTTTTACTTTATCACGAAAAACAGGTGAATTACTTAATCTTAAAACCATATCTCCATTTAATTTTTGAGCCATAACAGATAATAATCTTAATCTATTTGTTTCATGTTTTCTGCATATTTCATCGCAATGATCTATAAAAGATATTCTATGAATTTTATTACCACCCATATTCGTTACTTCAACAGGATATCCTGGTCCCAAATTCCCCATTGATATTAATTTTATAAAATCATTAAGATTGTGAAAATTTAATCTCTCCATATATATTTAATAAATTATATATTTATTTTTCTTTTAACTTATAATATTAGAAATGGTAACAGAATTAATATTAGTTGGAGATACTGGATCGGGATATAATGATCAGTATTTAGTTGCTAAATCAATGTCTCAATTAATAAAAAAAACCAAAATAAAAGCAGTTATAATTGTCGGTGATAATATTTATCCAAACGGTTGTTTTTCTGTTGAAGATAAACAATTTGATGAAAAATTTCAGAAACCTTATCAAAATATTAAATTACCATTCTATTTATGTTTAGGTAATCATGATTATGGAACAATGATTAGTAATTATTCTAATTCACAAATTCAATATACTTTTAGTGAATTAAATACTAATAAAAAATGGAATATGCCTAGTAAGTGGTATACACAATCATTTGATAATTGTGATTTATTTTTCATTGATACTAATTTTGATTGGTTATCTGAATCATCAATACAAGCACAACTTAAAGATACTATTAATTCAATAAAATCATCAAAAAAAAAATGGAAAATATTATGTGGTCATCATACATGGAGATCAGTAGGAGGTCACGGTAACGCAGAAAGAAGACATGAAAAATTTATGGACGATTTATTAAAAAAAGTGAAAATAGACTTATATGTATGTGGTCATGATCATTGCAAAAGTATTATAGAAGTTGGAAAATATAAAATACATACATTGGTTATAGGAACAGGTGGAAAAGAATATGATGAATCATTATTTTATCCGAAAAATATGAATAAAGATAATTCAATATTATATTTTTTCTCACCTAATTTAGGAATTTGTCACATGAAAGCCACAGAAAAAACATTAATATTAAAATGTTATAATGAAAAATTAAAAGAAGAATATGATTATAAAATCACAAAATAATTATTTTATTTTTTAAAATCTAAATGACATTCCCATAAGTATCTATTAAATGATAAATGTGGTATCATTTTATATTCATCAGATTTAATAGTATATTTGTGTAATTTATGTGAATCTTCTGGGAAAATATATGATAATTGTTCTATGTTTGTGAATTCATCATTATTTCGAATATATATAATCCTATTAATCCCATTTAAATAACTATTTAAATTCTCAATCAATGGACTATAATTATATTTTGTACACCATCTCCAATTAATACATTCTTTAAAATAATAATGAGTAGTCCATATGAGAGAATTAAAATAATCTTCACATAAGTTTTTATCATATTTAATATTATTAAATAATTGTCTCTCATTTTCACAATATAATATTGGTAAGTTTTCTATCATCTTTTCAATATTTATCTTATCATATGTGGAATTATATTGAAACCAATAAATATCTTCCATTGTTATATTTTTATCATTTGTATATTTATTATCATTAATATATTGTTTAAAATTTTGAAAATCATTATAATGTTCATTCTTAATTTTTTTATATTGTCTTTCACGAATGCTAAGTATTTTCATCATATTTTCTTTTTCTATTTTTGATAATTCATGAATAAATTCTTTTAAAAATGGTAAGAATATAATATCATTAATATCTTCATCTATCAGATAAAAATAACCTTGATATTTCTTATGTAATTCAGAATAAATTTTTAATAATAATTCATGACCACCATATCTCAAATTTAATGAGGGTATATGATTCATAAAATCATTCCCTAATAAAAAACACATAAAAACATAATCATTTATAATTTTATTCTTATCTATAATTTTATTCAAATTTAATGATTCTATAATATGATTTTTTAATTTATCAATAGTAAGATATATAAATTCTTTATCTGTATCTTCTATATTATATTCTGTTCTTTCTCTTAAAAGAAAAATATTATTTTTATTAGAAACTAATGATAATTGTATCAAATCAGCATCTAATCCATAAATACATAAATTACCTTCTAAATTATTATTCTTAATATAATGTAATATTTTATGTTCACCTTCTCCTCTTTCATTTGAATCAGAAAGAATTATATTTCTATTACTATTTTCTATAAAACTTCTTAAAGAGTTATTTAATTTTTCCATAAAAAAAGTTCCAGGAGAAATAGCATTTGTATTCCAAAGTATATTATTGTTATATTTTCTTTCTAATGCTGATTTAAATCTTCTCATTCTTTGTTGTTTCATTTTCCCTTGAGGTGCTATTCCATCGATCGCTATATAAACTAATTTTGAAACATTAGTATAATCTATTAATCTTTCTATTTCAAAGATTATTTTTTGTATCATTTTTTCTTCATCATCTAATCCTCTACAACAAGGATGTATTAAACAATTTAAATCTAAAAATAAAAAATTTATATTATCTTTTTTTTTCTTAATTAAAATAGAATCTTGATATTGAGTAACAATTTGTTTAAAATAAACAGGGATACCCATTATTATATTTTATATCATATCTTATCTTTAAACGAGTGAATTAATTAATTCTACAAATTCGGGAACATGTTGATTTATGATATATAATATCATAAATAAACCTAAGAAGAAAATAATAATTAATGTTATAAATACGTCATCAATTAATACATCTAGTCGAGAGTGTCTTGAATCGAGATTCAGAGGATACATATTCATCATTATTTAGTTTAATAAAACTATAATTTGTATATCAAATTTATTAAAGTCTATGACCATCTCTTAACCAAACATCTAAATTATTATTTATATAAGATTTAATAGTATCAATATTATCTTTTTTTCCAGTATTTTTAAGATATATATTCATATATACTGATAGATATCCCAAATCATCGAGAATTATTTTATAACGAATTAGATCACTCATATTAAATATTTTAATATTTGAAAATATATTTATATCAAATTTAATATTTAGTTGATATTTTATGAATATATGCATTAATAAACTTTTCTTTTTGATCTAAAATTAATTCTAATGAATCAAGATAAATATCTCTATTTTTTTCATTTTTTAGTAGATTTAATAATGAACACGTTGATTTTATTTCTGCGAGAGTCCATACTTCTTTTAATGAATCTATAATTGGATTTATCTCTGTTTCTTCTCTATATTTTTCACAATCATTCATTTGTATAACAGCTATATAATGTGATAATGTATGACGAATTGTTGAATGTTTATCATATACATTATTTAATAGTTCTAATCCTATAATACATTCATCATATAAATCTTTATATTCTTGATAAGGATACCATTCGATGCTTTTTAAAATAGGATGATATAAATTATGTAAATCTTCGCGACAATCTCCATCAATCATTCTAACAATCCCTTGATCATATGTTGGTTCTTGATAAATTATTGAATTATTTTTAATGGATAATTTTGTACCTTTGTCTTTATATTGTAATAATGCTAATCTAAATATTACACACATTGGTTCAAGAATAAAATTCTTATTATTTTTATCGGTTATTACCGAATCTACAAATTTATAAAATTGATATGAAGATAATGCTTTAAACATATTATAATATAAATATTATTTAAAGTATAGGCATAATATATTAATATAAGATATGTTTAAATTTATTTTATCTTTGTTTGTTGTCCATAATAGTTTATCACAAGAAATTTGTTCTGAATTACAGAATGCTGTCATACATAAATGTAATAGTAACTGTCAGGATTGCGATTTCAATGTTGCAAATATAATTTTAAATAATTGTTTGAATGATAATGGTGATATAGCGTATAATAATTTATGTCAAGGATTGATGTCATCATGTGATATTCCTTATACTACATGTGAAGATAATTATGTTTGTCCTAAAATTACGGAAGTAACACAATGTGGAGATGGAGGAATAGATGGTTATATTACATATAGATTATCATTAATTACTAAAGATAATGTAAGAAATATTTATGCGATTTATGGAGATGATGATGACGATTATTCTCCAATGATTATACCACCCGCTTATCAAGGTAATACTGTATTTAATAATAATATTGGTGGAATAATGCCTGAAATAATTAGAATAGATAGTGATAGTGCATTTGATAGTTGGCTTACAATTGGTATCGTAGATGGAGATAGAAATAATGAATTATCTTCTGTTGGTATTGATTTTAATAGTTGGACAGAAAATACTGGAATAACAACTACAAATGGCGCGGTTTATGTTTCAAATCCAGAAAATATTCTTAGTCAGAATGATGAATATGTAATAGCTCAAATAACAATACCCAACGATTCAACTTATGATGTGAGATTAAATGTTCAAGGGAAAACTACATGCGATGATTGCGATAGAGATGGTAGGACCTGGAAAAGAGAAGGTATTATATTTCATATAACTCCCCCTGTTATTAATAATCCTATACAGATACCAAATAATTGTAAGAAATGGTTTGATGGTTGTAATTCTTGCGAAGTGAATAATGGAGTATTAGGATCATGTACAAGATTATTATGTTTCACAGAAGATACTCCATATTGTTTAAAATTTCAAACATCTGGTCATTAATCAATAAAAATATGAATTTTTATAAATTTGATTTAAAATTTTAAAATTATTATTAAATATATAAAGATGATAATTCCTGTTAGATGTTACACATGTGGTGAAATACTTTCAGATAAATGGATACCTTATGTTACTGCTGTTCAAAATGATAAAAATAAATCTAATATTGAAGTAAAATCAGATAAAGATTTGCTTGAATTAAAATATATTGATGTTAAGAATCCTGAACCAGAAAAGTCGATTGAAGGGAAAATTTTAGACGAATTAGAATTACATAAATATTGCTGTAGAAGAATGATGTTGGGTAATGTCCATATTATATCATATTTATCATAATGATTTTTGATAAACTAAATAACCCATCAAATAAATACATATTATTGAAATAAATATATTAATATTTGTATCTTGTTTTTTTATCACATAATATAAAAGAGGAGTTGTGAATAAATAAATTAATGAATCAGCAAAAACTGCTTGTGATTTATAGTGTTTAGCATATTCTTTAAATTCATCAATTACATTATTTTTGTTTTGGGGATAGGGTTTAATGACGAAAAAATAAAAAGAAAAGTCATGAATAATTTGAACTAATAATACAATGATAATAAAATTTCTAAATTCATTTTTTTTATCAAGATATTTATTATATTCTAAATATTCGTATATAAATTTTGCAATATAAAATCCTATCATAATTGATAATACATCAAGTAGTACAGCTGTCCATTTAAGATTACTATACCAATTAGTTATTGCTTTGCTACTTTTTGTAAATTTAAACATATAAAGCATACATATTTCAATTATTAAAGATGCAGTTAATATATGTAGAAATGTAATATCACTAATCATTTATTATATAATATATAATATATATATATATATATATATATAATGAAAAATTATTATTGTAGTATATTGTTGGAAGCATTAATTGTAGCATTATCTGTAGTTTCACTTGGATATTTAATTAAGCGATTTATGAACATTAATGAACCACTTAAGTTATTATTTGTGACAGGATTTTTAGTTCATTTAATTTATGATGTTTTGGGTTTGAATAAATATTATTGCAAGATATGTGCTGGATGTAAATAAATATAAATATTAATACTTTTTTATAATTCAATAATATGAATAAAGAATTTGCTATTATTGATCCTCGACCATTAGAAGCTTTTAAAGATAGTACTTTTTCAGGTTTCAAAAAAACAGATGTTATTAATAAATTATTAAAAGCAATCGAAGAAGGAAAGATTGAAGAATCATGTTATTGGTGTACAGAATCTATATGTTCGGGATATAGTATTCAATTATTTGAAAAATTAATTATTCATAATTCAAAGGTAGTTCATATAAATAATCCAAAATTACCTGAATTTTTATGGAGAAGATATAATACATTTTTAAGTTCATTTGATCATATTAGTAAAAAAGATAAAGATCAATTAATACATTTAAGAAATACCCAAAGTGTTCGTAATTGTTTATTTGATTTAGTAACTACGATGAGCAGTAGTTTTAAACATAAACGTTATGATAAATATCCAAAAGTAAAAGAAGAAGAATTTCAATTTGGGAAAATTCAAAGTAAATTAAGTGCTACGATGCAAATATTACCTTCTCACATATTAAAATTCACAGATCCAGAAGAATTAAAAATTATAATGAATGAATTTTTATTTCATCTTAAAAATAAAAATGGTGGTTATGAAAATGCATGTTATTGGGTTGCTTGGTTAATACAATGGGAAAAAATAAATAAAAAGAAAAAAATAAAATTTGAAATCGAATGTAGAGATATTGATGAAGTTAATCCCAAATATTGTAAAGATTTAATTTGGATTGTTTGGGAAGTTATTTTTTATGAATGTTCTGAAAGATTAATGGATATTCAATTACAAATACAAAGTTTATATAAATTTTTTAGATATGATTATACATGTGGAAAAAGAAATAGTAGATTACCATTATTATATCATAGTATTGGATATCTAACATTACCAATTAAATTAAACACATCAGTCAAAAAAGATAAAAATATTTTTATACAAACACAATGTAATATAAATTTAATGTTTCGATCTAAGAAAAATAATGAAGTGAAAAATTATATTCCTCCTCCCGAAAAAATTAAACAAATTAAGGGATCAGAAAAAGAAATCGCAATGTCTAAATTTAATACTTTAATAGATATTGATGAATTATCACGTTAAATTTTTTTATGTATTAATATATATATATATGAAATTACCCCCAGAAATTGCCAATTTATGCATGCCCGCAAAAGTTTATTTAGGATTATCTGTTATCAGTTTAGTTTTTTATTTAGTATCCATGGTGAATGTAAATAAAACAGTTGTTGAAGCTGATCCGAAGAATGAAAATATTCATCATTACACAATGGGTGGTTTATTAATGAAGATATTTTTCACGGTATTATGGGTATTACTATTAAATTATATTTGTAAATTCAAATATGGTAAGAAAATAGCATGGTTTATTGTTTTATTACCTTTCTTTTTCTTAATAATTATGTTAATTGGCGTTACATGTGCTGTTTCATTTATTGCTCTTCAAACAGATAGAATGAAAGGATTGCAAAAACAATTAAATGTACAAAAAAATTTAGCAATGAGAAATCAGCAACAGCAGCAACAACAGCAACAGCAGCAACAGCAGCAACAGCCTAATATGTTTCAAAATAATATGTTTTAATTATATTAAAGAATTAAGCAGAACAATTTTCACATTCATTTGGATTTAATGTGAATTGAATTGCCTTTGATGATGGTCTACTTCTCAAATAATATATCCCAGTTTTTAATCCCTTTTTCCAAGAATATGAATGCATACTACTCATTGTTCCTATACTAGGACTTTGCAAGAATAAATTCATACTCTGACTCTGACATATAAATTTTCCTCTATCAACAGCCATATCAATAATTTTCTTTTGTTTTATCTCCCAAACTGTTTTATATCTACTTTTAAGAATATCAGGTATTTCTGAAATATTCATAACTGAACCATCATTTGCTATCAATTTATCCTTTAATTCATTATTCCATTTCCCAAGAGATATTAAATCTTCTACTAAATAATCATTTATAACCATATATTCACCAGAAAGAACTCTTCTAGTATAGATATTTGACATAATAGGTTCAAAGCATTCATAATTTCCAAGAATTTGTGCTGTTGATGCTGTTGGCATTGGTGCTACTAAAAGACTATTTCTAACACCATATTTTTTTATATTTTCTCTTAATTCCGTCCAATTATGATTTATATCTGTTATTTTATAATTCCATAAATCAAATTGAAATTCACCATTATATAACGGTGATCCTATAAAAGTACTATATGTCCCTAAATATTCTTCTCTATTTAATTCTTCAGGGAGAGATTTTAGTCTTTCTTTTATCTCTTTAATCATTTCAGGATAATCATTATATTCAGTATTTTGATCATCAATAGTTGTTATCCCAAAATTATTTTCATATTCATTTTCTAATTCTTTTAATTTCTTTATTTCTATTTCTCTATCTCTTGATAATTCCATAGATGCTTCCAAAGAAGCATAATAGATACTTTCAAAAATATCTTCATTAAGTTGTTTTGCCTCATTTGAATCAAATGGATATCCAAATTCAAAGAAAACATTAGCCAATCCTTGAACACCTATACCAATAGGCCTATGTCTCATATTTGAAACTTTAGTTTCAGGTATAGGATAATAATTATAGTCAATTATATTATTAAGATTCCTTGTCAGTCTCTTTGTAATACCTTTTAATAGATCAAAATCATAATTGGGTCTCAAATATTCATTTAATTCAGTATATCCACCAATATAATCATTCTTATGATTATCGATGCGATAAATCTGAGGAAATTTAACACCCATCGGATATTCACCTGATAAAGATGTAAGATCTCTATAATCTTTTGTAACATAATTTATTTTTCTTTTATTAAGTAATCCTTTAGCTAAATCACAATATACACAATTAGGCTTACTATATATCATAAACTTAAATTCATTTGTATCTTTATATTTTATAAATTTTTTCAAAGATATTGATGCTAAATTACAAACAGCTGTTTCTTCTGAACTTGTATATTCAACAATTTCAGTACACAAGTTTGATGATTTAATTGTTCCTAAATTTTGTTGATTTGATTTTCGATTACACGCATCTTTATATAATAGATAAGGAGTGCCAACCTCTATTTGAGAAGTTAGGATTGCTTGCCATAAATCTCTCGCTTTAATCTTTTTTCTATATTTTTCATCATTTTCATATGTTTCATACAAAGTTTTAAATTTATCACCCCAATTTTCACTCAATCCCGGACATTCATTGGGAC
>MDTC01086866.1_pt1 | contig 12782 bp, 6 predicted proteins | sample 811181 | NCBI WGS metagenome assembly MDTC01 (sample SAMN05326644, study PRJNA326480) | marine metagenome | isolation source: seawater | place: Pacific Ocean: North | collected 2011 | reverse complement strand
TCCCTCGGTGACCTGATGGACCACGTCGTAAGCAAAGGTGTGGCGGAAAACACCCTGGTTCTTTTCGTCGGAGACAATGGGTCGGACGCCCCCTTGGGACCCGTCCATGGTTACTCCAGTTCCGTTCCACTTCGAGGGAAGAAGGGAACCTGCTACGAGGGTGGGATGCGCGTCCCCTTCATCGCCGGGTGGGCCAAGCCCGGGAAGAAAAATGCCTATCCCATTGCCAGAGGCATCCTCCACAACGAGCAGATCGGAACAGTCATGGACATATATGCAACCATTCTCGAAACCACGGGGGCAAAGAACCCCAAAGAGCATGTTGTGGACGGAGTCAGCTTGATCAAACAATTGTCGGGCAAGGAAAACCCCGACCGTCCCGACCATTTCATGTGTCACTTTCCCCACTCTCACCGAAGTTCGCATTTTACCGCTCTGCGCAAAGGCGACTGGAAATTGATCTATCGCTACAAGGGAAAAGCCAAATACGAACTGTACGATTTGCAGAATGATCCGTACGAGAAGACCAACTTGGCCGAAAGCAAGACTGACAGACTGAAGGAAATGACTAAAGCCATGATCGCCCGACTCGAAAAGGAGGATGCGCTCTATCCGGCTGACGGCGAGAAAGCGCTCAAGCCAGTTTTACCTTAACGGCCCTCCCCAACAAACCTACGATGAAATTCGGAAAAAATAAAATACGCTGTTTGCGATGGTTACTAGCTTTAGGAATTGGCCTGAATGCCGTTAGTCTAAACGCCGCCAAACCCAACATCGTGTTTATCTTCGTCGACGACCTTGGATGGGGAGACGTGGGCTGCTATGGGAACGATTTCATCGACACACCCAATATCGATCAACTGGCCAAGGACGGAATGCGGTTCACCGACTTCTATGCCGCCGGAGCGGTTTGCTCTCCCACCCGTTGCGCCGTGCAAAGCGGACAGAACCAAGCCCGTATCGGGATCACCGCTCACATACCCGGGCATTGGCGACCCTTCGAACGGGTGATCAACCCTCAAACCACCATGGCTATGCCCTTGGACGTCGTAACCGTTGCAGAAAGCATGAAAGCGGCTGGATATACCACGGGTTACGTAGGCAAGTGGCACCTCGGACGGAGAGACAAGTTCGGACCCTCCAGACAGGGTTACGATTTTGCCGCGGAAATCAACGGTCCTCATCTGCCCGGCCGTTTTCGAGCAACCGACCCCACTATCGAAAAGCCGGACCCCGGTCAGTTCCGTACGGATTACGAAGCCGAATTGTGCGAATCCTTCATCCGCAAAAACAAAGACAAGCCTTTCTTCCTCATGCTTTCCCCCTATGCCGTTCACATCCCTCTGGCCAGCAAGTCCGAACTGGTTGAAAAATACCGCAAGCGGACCAAAGAACGAAAGCGATCTCTCCCTCACCCGGTTTATGCAGGATTGGTAGAGGAAGTGGATGTCCAGATCGGACGGATCGTTCGGGTTTTGGAAGCCCAAGGACTGACCGATGACACCATGGTCGTATTCACTTCGGACAATGGAGGGTTGATCAAACGTTACGACTACCGCGAGCATGCGGATGACGTCGTAAGCGATCTGTCTCCGCTCAAAGGGGAGAAAGGCTCTTTGCACGAGGGAGGTATTCGGGTTCCTCTCATCGTAAAGCACCCCAAGAGCGTCAACGCTGGAACCACCTGTTCCGAGCCGACGATCTCCTATGATTTCTATCCGACCTTCGTGGAAACGGGTGGAGGAAGCCTGCCCGATAATCAAACAATCGACGGGCTTAGTCTCCTGCCTCTGCTGGGCAACTCGAAGGCCAAGCTCAACCGCAAGGCGATCCATTGGCACTATCCGCATTACCACCATGACAGGCCCGCCGGCGCCATCCGGGAACGCGATTGGAAATTCATCGAATACCTCGATGGTTCCGGAGACGTTGAACTCTACCATATCGCAAAGGATTTAAGCGAATCCGAGAACTTGGCCGAAGAACGCAAGGGAAAGGTCGCGGACCTTAAGAAAAAACTTTTCTCCTGGCGCCAGGACGTCCTGGCTCGGATACCGGTCCCCAATCCATCCTACGACCCCAAGCGGGCGCATGAATGGTGGAGCCGGCGCAGCGGCAAACCAATCGACAGCGATTCCCGCAAGCGCTTTCCCCAGACCGAGAAGGATCTGTAGTTTTTGCCTGCTGAATTATGCTGAGAACAATCTTTTAACGCTATCTTAGCAAATTGACTCCAGAGGTGCTTTGATTTAATTTCCATGCCATGAAAAAGAGTCGAATCTTGCTACTACTTTCCTTTGCCGGGGTAGTTGTCGTTGGATTCTTTATCCTTGCCGGTCTTCTGTCTCCAAACCCACGTGTCGGCGATGAGTCCACGGATGACTTGCCCAAGGAAAGCGCCACTGCTCAGGATTCATTGACGAACTTAAGCGTGGTTTCCATCAGTCAGGAAATTGAACAAAAAACCGACATCTCTTCCGGACTGAAGCCTGAACCTAATCCAACTCCTCACTCTCGTGCAGAAGACGAAGAGAACTCGGACGAGGAAGATGCAACGGAAATAACAGAGGCGAAGGAAGATGCGGAGCAACTGGCAGAGCAATCCGAAGCCGTAGAGGAGAAAGAAGCGTTGGATCAGTTTCTTGCCGAAGTTACGCCGGAAAATTGGAGACAAGCCAGAACAGAGCTTCTCTCTGCATATAAGGATGGAACCATAACCAAAAAATCTTATGCAGAGAATAAATTTTGGGATAAAGTCGGTGAGGTCGGTGGAAAAAAAGTTGCGGATGAACTCCTAAATGATGCGGACTCTGCTTATACTAAGGTCCTTAATGGCTGGGGGAAAGCCGACCCTCAATCCCTTTTTGATTATTTCTCGAAGCTCGATTTAAAAGATTCCAAAATTCAAAATTATCTTGAACAAACAAATAATCGAGAACTCCCCTTCATCGATCAATTTTCCAGTGGTCTCGTCGATGGTTTGTTGGATGCTAAGAACGTGGAGAAAATTGATGATATTCAGTTGAATCACATGAGTGAAGTGGTCGATTACTTTGTTGAAAGCGATCCTTTGAAAGGAGAGTCATTGATGCGTGAGTTTACCGAGAGAGTAATCAAAAACCGAGACCTTGAAGGACTCAAGAAGTGGGTATCGGAATATGAAGAGCCTGAATTGCAAGCGGCGACTGCTCAGCGGGTTATTGAAAGTGGAGCTTTTGACGAGGAACCTCTGGAGGCCGTTGAATTTGCAAATTCACTAGCTTCCGACAAGGCAAAGAGAACGGGACTTTCCTCCGCTTACGCACGTCTTGCCAGTGGAATGAATGGTCATAATCCGAACCTGACGGCTCAAGAGTTGAATGCTATGGAAAATGGAACCGACAGAGACTTTGCCCTTAATGGTTTTGCTCATGGACTTGTGCGCAGTGATCCGAAGGCAGCTCTCCAGTGGGCAAACTCCATAAGCAATGAAAATTTCCGTAAGGTGGTCACCAAAAATATTTCCAAGCGGATTAAGGTGGAACTGCCGAATCCCAAGGAATTACCGTAAATGAAAATGAGAAAACATAAAGTACGAGACCTCCGATGGCTGTTTGTATGCGGATTGATTTTGCAGTCCGCAAACCTGCATGCGGCCAAGCCCAACGTCATATTCATCTTCTCGGACGATCACGCAACCCAAGCCATTTCGGCTTATGGTTCCAAGATCAACCATACCCCGAACATCGATCGGATTGCCGAGGAAGGGGCCTTGTTCCAGGCAAACTTTTGCACCAACTCAATCTGTGGCCCCAGTCGGGCCAGTATCCTCACGGGCAAACACAGCCACAAGAATGGTTTCAAGAGCAACGGGAACCGCTTCGATCCTAATCAAATGACCTTTCCCAAGCTCTTGCAAAAGGTCGGTTACCGTACCGCTGTATTCGGAAAATGGCACCTTGGGACCAACCCGATGGGTTTCGACCAATGGATGGTATATCCAGGCCAGGGTAGTTATTACAGGCCGGATTACCTGACGCCCGAGGGGAGAAAGGCGATCCCCGGTTACTCGGTCGAGGTCACCACCGACTTGGCTCTCGATTTTATCTCCAAGCAGAAAAAGGATAAGCCTTTTTTCCTCATGTGCCAATACAAGGCGCCGCACCGCAACTGGATGCCCGGGCCCAAGTATCTTACGAAGTACGACGACGTTTCCATTCCCGAACCCGATACCCTCTTCGACGACTACTCCCAACGTGCATCCGTTCTAGGCAAGCACAAGATGGGGATCGATGCCCACATGTCTTTCTTCTACGACCTCAAGGTCGAGGGTCATGAGGACAAGCGTTATGCGAAAATCATGTACTCTTTCCTCGGGCGCATGAGCAAGGAGCAGAGGCATGCCTGGAACGCCGCCTACGGCCTAAAGAACGAAGCCTTTCGCAAGTCCAACCTACAAGGCAAGGAGCTCGTCCGTTGGAAGTACCAACGCTATGTGAAGGACTACCTCCGCTGCGTTGCCGCGGTGGACGATGGGGTGGGCCGGATTCTGGCTTCATTGGACAAGCTTGGCTTGAGTGAGAACAGTATCGTGATCTACTCCTCCGATCAGGGGTTTTACTTGGGTGAGCACGGCTGGTACGACAAGCGTTGGATTTACGAGGAGTCCCTCAAGATGCCCTTGGTCATGCGTTGGCCGGGAAAAATCCAAGCTGGCACAAAGATTGAAAAGTTGACTCAGAACATCGACTTCGCCCCTTTTTTTCTGGAAGCGGCCGGAGCCGAAGTTCCTGAGGAAATTCAGGGAATGAGCCTGATGCCTCTCTTTAAGAAAAAGGCCCCCCCTTGGCGGGAAGCCATTTACTATCATTACTACGAAGCGGGTGGGCATGGGGTGCCTGCTCATTTTGGCGTTCGCGACGAGCGTTACAAACTGGTGTACTTCCCCAGAAGCAAGGAATGGAATCTCGTCGACCTCAAAAAGGATCCTCAGGAAATGCAAAGTTTTCATGACGACCCAGCCTACAAGGAAACGCTTGATCAAATGCGGGCCAAACTAGGTGACCTGCAAAAGAAGTACGGCGTCGAGACTTCCCTTTGAGGCTTTTTCAGGGAAATGCATGAAGGCGGAAATCATGTTGCCAAGGCGTGACTTCTTTCGCTCCACCGGCGTTGTGGCGACATCGATCCTTTTGCCCCGGCAGGTCATGTGCACTCTATCGAAAATCAAAAAGCCAATCAAGCTCGGCATGATCGCCGATTTGCATCAAGACGTGATGCACGATGGCCCGGCCAGGCTAAATGCCTTCCTCGATGCTATGAAAGAAGAAAAGCCCGATGCTCTCGTGCAGCTCGGCGACTTCGCCTATCCGACAAAGAAAAACGAGTTAGTAACTAAGACCTTTGAAAATGCTCATCCCAAGACCCTGCACGTTCTCGGTAATCACGAGATTGACGGTGGTCACTCCTTCGATCAGGTCGCCAAAATCTGGGGAATGAAAGGGCGCTACTATATTGATAACGTCAACGGTCTCGACCTAGTCGTCCTCGACTGCAACGAGAAGCCGAAGAACCACAAGGGTGGATATCCAGCGCACATTGGCAAGGAGCAGCTCGAGTGGCTCGCGAAACAGTTAAAAACTCTCAAGGGCCCGATTCTCGTGATCAGCCACCAGCCCCTGGCGGGCCCAGGGAGCATCGACAACGCCGAAGAGGTCCAAGCCCTGCTGGACGGAGTTGCTGACAAGGTACTGCTGGCGGTTAACGGACACACCCACGTCGACCACTTGGCTCGCGCGGGCAAAATTTCCTATCTGCACGTCAATTCGGCCTCCTATAAATGGGTCGGCGGCTCCCACCGCAACAAGAGCTACCCGCCTGACGTCCACTCCAAGTTCCGCTGGATCGAGTACACCTGCCCTTATCGCGACAGCCTCTTCGCCATCCTCGCGCTCGACCCCGCCCACGGGCGCATTGAGGTCAAGGGCCGCGATAGTCAGTGGGTCGGGAAATCCCCTTTGCAGCTAGCGATCCCAACCAAGTACGGCCTAATCAACGGCAAGGAAATTTGCCCGAGAATACGTAGCCGACTGCTTCGCTGAAAACCAAGTGTTTAGGGAACTCAATTTAGGCCGAGGTTCAATGGATTACACCTTATGCAAAACTTTTCTCTCTGTTTTTGCTTTACGCTTGGTCTTCCCCGTATTCGGTGACTTAAACGGTCACGAGGGTCTGCGGGCCGTGCCGATCATGTCGAGTGAATCCATGCCCAAGCCGATCATGGGCGTGGGGGTAGCTCACGATGGCACAGTTTACGTCACCGAGACAATTCGGCAGCAGCGAGAGGAGATCAGTTTGATTCAATCTCCCTTCTTGCACAGGCATTGCATGGCCTTGGACAGCACCGAGGCAAAGCGTAAATGGATCCTAGATAATTATACCCCTAACATAATTGGTCGTCAGGGCGTTCAGGATTACAACAAGGATGGGAAGATCGACGTTGAGGACCTTTCTGTCCGCAGCGAGAAAATTTATACTTTGCAGGACAGTGACGGGGACGGTGTATACGACCAGGCCACCTTGTTTGCTGAAGGATTCAACGACATGCTGACCGGATGCGCCCATAGCGTCGCCCCGATCGGTGGTCACGTCTATGCCACCATCATACCGGACTTGTGGAAGTTGACCGATTCGGATGGTGACGGAGTGGCGGATCGAAGAGAGAGTCTAGCCCATGGATTCGCCCCCCACATCGGGTACGGTAACCACGACCTCCACAGCATTTTGCAGGCATATGATGGCAAGCTCTACTGGAGTATGGGCGATCGCGGGGCCAACGTCTTGTCGAAGGAAGGCAAGCGGGTGAGCAATCCTCATTCGGGCTGTATCCTGCGGTGCAACCCTGACGGTAGTGAATTCGAGGTTTTCGCCCATGGTCTGAGGAATTGCCAGTATTTTGACTTCGACAACTACGGTAATTTATTCGCCGTGGATCATGACGCCGATTTTCAGGGGGAGCGAGAGCGTCTGGTTTCTCTTCCCGAAGGCTCGGACTCCGGTTGGCGGATGTACTACCAGTATAGAAATACCACCTTGGTTCGGGCCTTCCGCGAGGACCTTTATAATCCGTGGTTGGCGGAGAAGATGTGGGTTCCGTTTCACGCAGGCCAGCCCTCCCACATTCTGCCAGCTATTGAAAACAGCTGGAATGCTCCGGCGTCTTTTTCTTTTCAGCCGGGCACCGCCCTGGGAGGTGCCTTCAAGGACCATTTTCTTTTGGGCTGCAAAGGGAACATACGGGCTTTCAAAATGGTTGCCGATGGGGCCGGGTTCAAGCGCGAGGGCGACCACGTTCCCATTCAGGGCCTTGGCTGGCAGGTCTTGACCTCCACCTTCGGCCCCGATGGTCGCCTTTTCTTCACCCTCTGGAAACCTCGGGGTAACCGGAGCCAACTCTGGGCCTTGCAGGGCAAGAAGGAAACGACCGAGATGGTGGAAGTGAAGGGATTTTTGGCCAAAGGTTTTTCTTCTTACAAGGTCGATCAATTGCTCTCTTTCCTCGGACATGCAGACCGCCGTATCAGGCTTGAGTCACAGTTTGAATTGGCTAATCGTAAGGAAGAAAAGGCACTTCGGTCCAAGGCGATCGATGCCAAGTCTGACCTTCTTCCGCGCCTCCATGCCTTATGGGGATTGGGACAATTAAAAGCGAGGGATCGCGATTTGCTTAAGCTGCTTTGCCAAGACAAGGATGCTGAGATCCGAGCCCAGACTGTCCGATGGGCCGGTGATTTGGGCTTTGATCCGGATAATCTGGTGCCTGGTTTGCTGCGGGATCCCTCTGCTCGCGTGCGCTCTATGGCGGGCATTGCTTGTGGGAAGCTCAAGAGTAAGGGCGCCTTGGAGCCTCTCAGCAATCTGATCGTCGGCGCCGGCAACAAGGACACCGTACTACGGCATGCCGGTGTATGCGGCTTGGCCGGAGCCGTTACGCCAATTGAACTCAAGGGATTGTCCAAGCATACCTCCGAGGCCCTCCGCATCGCGGCCGTGGTGGCGTTGCGTCGGCAAGGGGCATTCGAGGAGTTGACGGCTTTCCTCGAGGATCCTTCTCCCCAAGTCATGAGTGATACGGCACGGGCCATATACGACGAATCGTCTGCAGAAACTTTCACCGACCACCCGAACCTCTTGAGCGCTTTGGCGAATTGTCTTCACCCTTCTCGCCCCGCTCCTGTAAACTTTAGGGCCATAGCTGCCAACCGCCGCTTGGGGACAATCGAGGCAGCCCGCCGCTTGATCGCTTTTCTGGCCACGCCCAAGTTGGATCCCACCTTGCGCGTCGAAGCCCTCTATTCCTTGGAGTCTTGGCCAGATGCCTCGACCTTGGATCCCATGGATGGTCGCCATTTCCCCGTTCCTCAGGGAGATCCGGACGTCCTTGGCGAAGTGGTTGGCCCCGAGGTCTGGTCCTTGGCGAATGACTCCGACGACAAGGTTTCCCGCCGCGTCATCGCTTTGCTCCGAAAGATCGAGCCCGGCCCGGAACAACTCGATCGGGTGGTCGGTTATGTCTCGGATGAGAAGCAACGCAGCTCGGTTCGTATCGAATGGTTGCGTTGGCTACGAAAATGGAAAATTGATATTTTCTCTTCGGTAGGAGTCCAAGCTCTTGCGTCTAAGTCAGTGGAGCTACGCGTTGCCGCGTCTCAGGAATTAATCGGCGCCAAGCGGGGCAGGGCTGAAGTTGCGAAATACGTTATGGGCGTTCTCAAGAAATCCAGTGACTCTTCCGAGTTGCAGCAGGCGATAAAAATGGTTCATCGCCTGCCTACGCGGAATGCAATTGTCACCCGCCTTGCCGATGAACTCTTTGCCGGAAGCATTGCCCCGCCGGTCCAGTTGGAAGTGTTGGAGGTCGCCAAGGCTCTTTCGAAAGAGGATAAGGCGTTGGAGGCGAAGCTGGATGAGTATCAGGCCAAGACCGCTCAAAAAGGAGTCATGGCCACCTATAGCATGTCGCTAGTCGGCGGGAACGTGGAAAAGGGACGACGGCTTTTTCAGGGTCACGCCCAAGCGGCATGCGCAAAATGTCATGCCCTCAAGCAGACCGACAAACAAGTGGGCCCTAGCCTCGAGGGGATTGCCACGCGTCATTCCCGTGAATACTTGTTGAGATCAATCGTGGATCCGCAGGCTGATCTTGTTTCGGGTTACGCAATCATCACCCTACAACTTAAAGATGGCCAGACGATAGCTGGCAACTTGATCAGTCGGGACGCTCAAGCCATCACCGTGAAATTACCAGATGGATCGATACAGGCGATTGCTAGGTCCGATGTGAAATCGGAATCGAAACCCATTGGGACCATGCCCGATGTCCGCTCTTTTCTTGGTCCTAGGCAAGTGCGTGACTTGGTGGCTTATCTCGCTACAATGAAATGAGCGTGATTAGAAGATACTTTTCCATGCAGAGTTTGCTTCAATCTTTTGTAGTGATTCTTTTGATTATGGGTGCTGTCATCCACGCTGCTGACCGGCCCAATGTTCTGTGGTTTGTGATCGACGATATGTCTGCCAACTTCTCCTGTTATGGCGAAAAAACCATTCGTACGCCCGCCGTTGACCAGTTAGCGAAGGAAGGCCTGCTTTTCACGCGAGCCTATTCCACCTCGCCGGTTTGCTCGACCTTTCGCTCGGCCATGATTACCGGCATGTACCAGAACTCGATTGGTTCCCACCACCACCGGAGTGGGCGAGGGAAGCATCGCATCCAGTTGCCCGCTGGAGTTCGTCCCATCCCCGAACTCTTTCAAACTGCAGGTTATTTCACCTGCATGGGAAGCGGCCTGCCTACACATGATTATCGCAGTCTGCCGACCACCAAGCCCAGGCGCGGCAAGGCTGACTACAACTTTGACTGGGACACCGAAATCTACGACGGTCATGATTGGGCAGGTAGAAAAAAGGGACAACCCTTCTTCATGCAGGTTCAGTTACATGGCGGCAAATTGCGTGGAGATTCCGAACAAAATTATCAGGCCCTTGCTGACCGCATAAACAAGCAAGGTGCTTTCGGGCACCCAACTGATCCCCAAAAGGTCACTCTGCCACCCTATTATCCGAGAGATCCGATCATGCTCAAGGACTGGGCCGCCTATCTCGATACAGTTAAGATTACCGACTGGCACGTCGGGCAGGTGATGAAGCGTTTGAAACAGGAAGGCATCCTTGAAGGCACCCTAGTCGTCTTCTTTACCGACCACGGCATAAGCCATGCCCGCGGCAAGCAATTCCTCTACGATGAGGGTACTCATATTCCCCTCATCCTGCGGGGCCCCGGTATTTCCAAGGGTAAAAAGAGAAACGATCTCGTTGAGCATATCGACGTTGCCGCCATATCCCTTGCAGTCGCGGGTATATCGATCCCTGAGAAAATGGAAGGGGATGATGTTCTGTCTCCGGATTACAAGCCTAAGAATGCTGTCTTTGCTGCTCGCGACCGCTGCGGTGAAGCGGTGGACCGTATCCGTTCCGTCCGCACCGACCAATACCTCTACATCAAGAATTTTTATCCGCAGCGTCCTCACCTCATGCCCAGCAACTACAAGGACAGCAAAGTTATTGTTAAGCGGTTACGAGCACTGGATGCTGCCAACAAACTTGGACTACTGGCCAAGAAACTTCTTTTTTCCCCGATGCGGCCGGCGGAAGAACTATACCTTTACGGCGAGGACAAGTGGCAGGTGAAAAACTTGGCCCACGATCCTAGCTGGGGCAAGGTCCTCAAGCAGCATCGCGTACGGCTCGACACTTGGATCAAGGAGACCGGTGATCCGGGCCTCGAGACCCCTGAGGTATACCTTCTCGAAACCGAGGACCAGATGAAATCAACCCGTAACCCCGCTTCCCGTGAGAATTATCGTAAGAACAGCGAACTCTACAAGCAATGGGCTTCGGAAGGAAAATAGAAGTCATCATCTGGTGTAGTCGTCTTTTGGGATTTGAGTTTTGTTTTCATACCCGTATCCCTTCGTTGGTTTTTCTGACTATCCATTAGATATTCAGTTATCCGCCTAACCATTTCACATGCACCTTTCTACACTCTTTTCCTTTTTCTTTTTATCATGTTTCGCCCTCTTCGCTCAGAGTGAGGAAGCAGTTGTTGGTAAAGACTACGACTGGACGACCGATCACATGCATGTCGGGGTGCGCTGGCAGCCTTTCGGGTTAAAAGGATGCGATGAATACGACGCGAATCGCCCCTTGATTTCCGAGCATAGCAGTTATGCCCAGTTCTGGGTGAATTGGAATGCTACTGAACCAACCGAAAAGTACACCGATTACAAAAAGAACATGTCTGGATATCTCAAGGCGATTGACCATGCGGTAAATTTATGCGTCGAGCGTGGCGTCAAGGTCGAGCTAGTTACTTGGCATTGCCCTGCTTGGGCTTCGGGATCCGGAAAAGCCGGAGCGTGGCGGCCGAAGGCGGGAAAGTACGCTGAGTTCGCAACCCGCCTTGCCAAGCATTTCAAGGGTCGGGTAGGGGCTTATCAATTGTATCATGAGGTCAATCTTCAGGGAATGATCAACGAAGCTGATATTGATTTCGTGATGTCGGAAATCTTTCTGCAAGGCGCGCAAGCCATTCGCGAAGTTTACGACGCCAAGCCGAAAAAGTCTGTCGTCATCTCCACCTCGGGCACTTCTCCCTGTGAAACTTGTGGCGTATTGAAAGGCCTTGAGGGAAAGGGAGCAATTGCAGTGGACGACTATTACAATCACCTCATCGCGAACAAACAATTGATGTCCGAGGTGGATGCTTTGAACTTGAACGTCTCAGATCATTTTAACGGTTATGGCATGATGGATGGCCGTCTCATTCCCAACGTATGGAGCCAGTACGATCTGGTTCGCGGAAAACTGGATTTCGCCAATTACGCATCGAAGAAGATTTTATCTTCGGAGTCGTGGATCGTCTGGGATGGATCGGGTAACAATCACGACGTTAATGCGGATGGTGTTCGTGATGAACGAGATGCCTTCGACAAGACCGTGACGATTTTCGGAAAGATGCTTGAGCGCGGGCTGAACACCATAAACATGCCATGGTGCGATAACTCCAGCAGTTGGTCGATGGGTTTGGTCAAGCGGGTTGACTACAATGGGAGAATCAAGAAATTGAAACCCGAGTGGGTCGTCCCATCCAACGATGGCGGTCCCGACATCGTGACCCGTAAACTGAGTTTGCGCGGCGGTTCGGACACCACTTTTCAACCAGTCGAAGTGGGCAAGGGCGGTCATCGATTCACGGAGAAAAATTACCTCAATCCCGGAGGCCCTAATCATTTGCACTACTATGTTTGGCGTTGGTATGCACAAATTTCCGGAGGATCGGACGAGGTGATTCGCCATGCAATTGCCGGTGAACGAGGAAACGACGTCACCACCTTCGGGAATGGGGTCAGTGGAAACGAGCAGTACAAGGTATCTTCCTACAACCGCACCAAGAAGTCTTTCACCGTCCTGCTCTACCTAAGCGGAGGCGCCGGGACTGGCTTCGTCGAAGTTTCCATACCCTCCGTCATCAAAGATGGTCAGTACTACAATAATGAATTCTCCAAAACCGACTTTCGGGGAGAAGGCTTCAAGAATGGAGCTAAGTACAAGGCTAGAGTTGTAACCAAAGATATCAACCGTACTACCGGGGCGGACGAAAAAGTTTCAATCCAAGAGAGCAAGGAATCCATTGTTGCCAATGGCAAGCTCACCTTCAGGGTCGGAGCCGTGCGCAAGTTCAC